>JGI24710J26742_10001869_pt1 | contig 19055 bp, 20 predicted proteins | sample BioPla2DNA2_FD_26742 | JGI IMG/M metagenome (IMG submission 26742) | reverse complement strand
CGAAGGCCGGCCCCTCTCCCCTCCCGGTCAAAAAAATAGTCTGGTGGGTTCTAGAGCGCCCAGGCGGGGAGATCAAACGTGATCCCGAGCGCCCAGAGGACAACCGTGAGGAGGAAGACCGTCCAGAGCGCGACACCGATGATATCGAGTGCCCAGCCGGATCTGAGGAGATCCTCGGCGGTGATGTACCCGCTCCCGTAGGCGACGGCGTTTGGTGGGGTCGCGACCGGGAGCATGAAGGCCATCGATGCGCATACCGCGACGGTGATCATCAGTATGACCGGGTTTAGGCCCATGCTGACGGCCGTGACCGCCATGATCGGCATCAGNACGGCTGCCATGGCNGTATTCGAGGCGACCTCCGTCGCGAGCGAGACCGCGAGCGCCACAATGAAGATCAGGAGTATGATCGGGAGGCCGTGGATGACGGTGAGAGACGAGACGATGCTTGCGGCAAGTCCGCTCTGGATGAATCCTCCTGAGAGGGCAATACCACCGCCNAAGAGGATCAGGATACCCCAGGGGATCTTGACCGCCCACTCCCAGTCCATGGTGAATACNCCGCGCTTCCAGTCGACGGGGAGGATGAAGAGGAGGAACGCCCCGAAGATCGCTATGGTGGANTCCTGGATGCCGGGAAAGATCATATCGAGACCCGGTATGGTGACGCTGCCGATCACCTTGGTGCTCGCGAATATCCAGGCAAACGCTGTCATGACAAAGACGACAAGCGTCCAGCGTTCACCGACAGATATCGGTCCCAGTTTCTCAAGTTCGTCATGGATGATATCCCCGGCGTGGGGGAGGTTCTTGAGCATACGCCGGTAGGGGACATAGGTCAGCCAGATCCAGGCGAGGAAGAGGAATACAGCCGCAAACGGGACACCGAACTTCATCCAGGTAAAAAAGTCAATGGCAGGAGCGCCCGGGAAGATGGTCTTGAGCTGGGCGAGGAATATGCCGTTAGGGGGCGTGCCGATGATCGTGGCGATGCCCCCGATGCTCGCGGCGTAGGGGATGGATATGATCAGACAGCGCGCAAGCGCCTGCTCCTCGGTGCTGAGGTTCTCAAGTTCGGTATTCGTCCGGGGGATGATCGTCAGGATGATCGCGATGGCGATCGGGATCATCATCATCGCCGTCGCGGTGTTTGATATCCACATCGAGAGGAACGCTGTGGCGATCATGAACCCGAGGATCAACCGCCGGGGACTCGTTCCTGCGATATGGATGATATGGAGAGCTATGCGCCGGTGCAGGTTCCACCGTTGCATGGCCATGGCGATGATGAACCCGCCGAGGAAGAGGAATATGACCTGATCCCCATAAGATGCCGCCACCTCCCCGGGGGAGAGGATACCGAGGGCCGGAAAGAGGATCAGCGGGAGAAGGGCGGTCGCCTCTAGCGGAATCGCGCCCGTGACCCAGAGCAGGATCATAAGGATGGTCACTGCTGCAACTGATTTCGCCTCAGGGACCAGGATTGCTGGATCGATGGGGACCGCCAGGATCGCGAAGAAGATGATGAGTGCCGCAACGATGGAGGCGATCTTTTTCATCCTAAAACCTGTGAGAGAAGATTATTTAAGTATACGGAATTGCAACCCTGCCAGATCCAATGGAGTACGGCGGAAATCCGGCNGTTTCAGGTCAATCTGTTTCCTCAAACGAAACTCCCCGGATCCGCCAGAAGAGATGGGTANGACTGTAGCGCGCGCACCGGGGGCGCAAACACCAGGATATATCTACAGGATCAGCACATGGAATACCATGGCATCAGACAGGATCCTCAGGCGAGGCCTCCCCATCCTCCTCGCGCTCTGCATCCTCATCCTCGGTGCAGGGCAGGTGGCGGCCCGCGGCCCGGCCATAAACGATATCCAGCCCTACGATACGGTCTTCGTTTACGAAGAGGGGCTCAACCTCGCAGGCCTCCGGAACACAACCACCAATAACCCGATCACGGCGCTCCAGAAGTACCAGGACAACAACCCCAAGAAATCGCTCACAAAGAGTATACCGGTGCCCGACGACACCGATTTTGAGGTCCAGGACCTGCTCGTGGGTGGAGACTACGGAACTTACCACGCCTTCAGCCCGATAGATGGTGTGACGGCGCAGGTTATGATACAGGAACCAGAGATCAACCTCGACGTTGTTCTCGCAAGCCCCCACCATAACGAGCGGCTGGAAGGGCTCTCTGTCTCTCCGAACACAGAGATCGCGTTTAAGATAACGAGCCCGGACGTCGGCGCCTCCTACACCGCCGGCGGCGTCTACCCGGCGACGGTCGATATCGTGGTCACCCACCCGGGCGGCGCGGAGACCACCGCCATCGGCGGGCTCTCCCTCGCCGGGCTGAACGTGAGCTCGACGCGGTTCTACACCGACGACCCCGGCAGGCCCGGCCCGATAGCTCTCTCCAGCTTCCGGGAGCCGGGGATCTACTCGGCCAGGGCAGAGTGGAGTAATCCAGCGGCGTTTAAGGCCTATGCTTCCGCATCAGAGCCGGTGACGTTTGCGGTCGGGAACCGCGTGGATATCGAGACCGGGACACCGACCCCGACACCCACACCCACGCCAACCCCGTCGCTGACACCCACACCGCCGGTGGCGACAACCCCGCCGACCACTCTACCGACAACCGCGACGCCGACGACAGAGGTACCGGCGACGACCACGCCGGCAGAGACACCGCTCCCGGNCTGGGNGGGTGTGGCGGCGATCAGCCTTGCCCTCATCCTCGCCGGCAGGCGCCGCTAACAGAACCGGCAGCCGCCGCAGCCCCCGGCCATATCCCTGATCCAGTCGAGGGATGCGGCGGCCCACTTCGCGACATCGGGGTCATCATCATCAAGCGCCAGGGTGAGTGCCGGGACCGCTCTCTCATCCCCGAGCATACCGAGGGCGTAGGCCGCCCACATCCTGAAGCGCGGGTCGTCATCACCGAGCGCCTCGATGAGCGGCGGGAGGGCAGCGGGGCCGGATGCGGCGAGGGCATCTGCGGCCGCCATCCGGTCGGCACTCGTCTTTCCGCTACGGAGGAACTCGATCAGGTCAAGAATATCTGCATCGCTCATAAGACTCATTACTTTTTTGCACCCGGAAAGGAAAAACGATCGGTTTTTCAAAAATGGTGTCAGTGGGTCTGCCGGTAGTAGTCCCACGCATCGATCTCGGTGCCGTTTGCAAATATACAGACACCATACTCGCTTCCGTCAGGGTTCTTCCGGATCTCGTAGGTATGCCCCTGCTCGGCGCACCAGACCGCGGCCGGGTTTGCGAGACCGACACCACCGCCGAGGCCGCGCCGGGGGCATGTCCACGGGATATCGAGGATCTCGATCGGCGTCCCCCACTGCTGGATGGTGACAGCATCGGGCACGATTCTGCCGGCGAATGTGAGTCGCATCCCGTCGACATGGTAGCGGCCCTCAAGCCCGATCGGGAGGTAATGCTCCCCGCCATCAGCGATGATCCCGTAGAACCCACCCTCAAGGTTGATGTAGGAGACCGTGCCGCTTGCAGCGATGAACGTCGCATTCCCGATCCTATCGATCGCGACGATCTCGACCGGCGTTCCCCACTGCTGGATGGTCATGACGCCGTCCAGGATTCTGGCCGCGAACGTCACGCGCTCACCATCGATGAGCCAGGCCTCGTCGAGATCCATCGGGAGGTACCGCTCCCCATCATCGGCGACGATACCATAGAACCCACCCTCAAGATCGACATGGGTGACCGTGCCGGTTGCAGCGATGACCCGGGCGCCGCAGACAGGCTCGATATCCCGGATCGCTATCGGCGTTCCCCATTGCTGGATCCCTGCGGTATCCTCTTTCAGATCCGCACTGAATCGCACCGGGAGACCGTCGATCCGGTACCCGGCCGGGAGATCATCGGGGAGGTAGCGCTCCCCGTCATCGGTGACGATGCCGTAGAACCCGCCCTCAAGGTCGACGTAGGTAACCGTGCCGTTGGCAGATATGCGATCATCATCCCCATCGGTAGCGATGCAGCCGCACACCACAATCGCTCCGATGAGGACGAGGAGGATTGCCGGATAACTCTCGTGTCCCCTCATACGTATCAACGCGGTATATTCTTTCGCAAAGCGTAAGTAGATTGCCGTAACTGCGAAATAATTCGAAGTTATCCACGGGATCGGCACCGACAGGAGGGCGACCCCCGGCCGGCCGCAACCACTATCACCACCGCCGACCACAACCCCGCCCATGCCTCAACAGAGATCCCCCGGCATCACGTCCATCGGCTACGACCCCACAACACGATCGCTGCTCGTCATATGCGAGGGCGGGGACGCCTACCGCTACGCCGGCGTCACAAAAGAGGTCTACGAAGACCTGATCGCGGCCCGGTCCCGGGAGAAGTTCGTCCGCGAAAGAGTCCAGGGCAGGTATCCCCGGGAGAAGTATCCCTGTCTGGTGGTGGGAGAGGAGATATAGGGGTATTACCCCCGCTGCTTCCGAAACGCCTCGAAATCCTCAAGGCACCGCCGGCCTTCGGGGCTCTCCCGGAGAAACTCAAGGAAGAGCTTGAGATACTCAAGCGTCTCGGGGCTCACGTGGTGCTCAAACTGGCAGGCGTCGGCCTCGGCAACCCTGCGATCGACGCCGAGGAGCCTGAGCAGATCCGCAAACGTCCTGTGCCGCTGCCAGAGATCGCGGGCCATCTCAAACCCCGCCTCTGTCAGCGTCGCGCCCACGTAGGGTTCGTAGACGATGAGTCCCTTCTCCTCCAGTTTCCTGAGCACCTCGGTGACAGATGGCGGCTTTACGTCGATAGCTTCCGCGATCATGCCGGTCTGGGCACGCCCCTGCTCCCGCTCAAGCAGACATATGATCTCGATATACTCTTCTTTTGTCTTTCGTCGCATCTTAAAATCCTATCAACACCATCCGGAGCAGACCTCCGACGATGAGCGCCGTCGTCACCATAACCCCGACGGCGGCAGCCATCCCCCGCGCCCCGAGCTCCTTGAGAAGAACCACGAACGTCGCCACACAGGGGAAGTAGATCGAGAGCATCGTCACCGCTATGACGAGCTGCACCGGTGTCATGCCGAGCGGCACGAGCATNCCGACAGCGAGATCCTTCCTGAGGAACCCGACCAGGAGGGCGGCGGTGGCCTCNGCCGGGAGACCGAGCCAGACCTCCATCAGGGGCGCAAACACCCTCGCCAGCCACCCGAGGAACCCGGCNGTGTAGAGCAGGTTCACGAGCAGTATACCGAGGAAGAGGTAGGGNATNGCCTCACCGACGAACCCCCGCACCCGCATCCAGGTCTTTGAGGCGGTGACACGGGCGTTCGGCATCCGGTAAGGCGGGATCTCAAGGAATATCTCAGGGCACTCACCGGGGATCACCCGGCTCAGTATGAGCCCGACGACGATGTAGACCGCCATGAGAGTTGCAAAGACCATGACAATATAGTGCATACCAAACGGCCCGAGCACGCCGAACACCATCGCTATCTGGGCCATACAGGGGACCGATATCGACATCAATGTAGCGGCGATGAACCGCTGCTTCTTCGTCTCAAGCACCCGGGTAGCGAGCGCCCCCGGCACGTTACACCCAAGACCGAGGAAGACCGATATGATACCGTGGCCGTGCATACCGAGCCGGTGGAAGAATGTATCCACGAGCGTCGCAAGCCTCGGGAGGTAGCCGGTATCCTCAAGGATCGAGAGCATGAGGTAGAACGCCACGATGTAGGGGAGGATCATCGCAAACGGGACGAAGAGTCCTGTCGTGAGGAGACCCATCGCCTGCTCGTAGTCGATCTCGCCGTCGATGAGGTGCCCGATCAGTATGTCGTGCAGGATGCCGGGCCCGAGGAACTCGCTGAGCTGCATGGCAAACGGCGTGTAGAGGTCGAAGAGCGGTTCGAGGACATATTCAGCCAGCCCTTCGCCTATAGCGACGACCGCAAGGAACGTGACGGCCATGACACCGAACGCTATGATGAGGCCGCTCGCCGGCTTGATGCTCGCCTCCGCAATCCGGTCGCGGAGGGTGTGGTGGCGGTGCGCGATCGTCTGGACCTCACCGGTTATCCGGCCGACCGTTGCCCACCGCTCTTCCTCGCTCATGGGCCGGATCGTCTCCGAAGGCCGGGCCTCGTCGAGCCGCTCCACGAGCTCCCGTATCCCCTGCCCGGCGAGGCCCACGGTCGGGACGACCGGCACCCCGAGGAGCCGTTCAAGGGCCTCGACATCGATCGTGATCCCCTGGTGGCCGGCCTCGTCCCAGAGGTTGAGCGCAACCGCCACCGGTATACCGCGCTCAAGGATCTCAAGGGTCAGGTAGAGGTTCCTCTCAAGGTTCGTCGAGTCGACGACGTTGATGACGAGATCGGCATCCTCAAGGATCCCGGCGGCGACCTCCTCGACCGGGCATGTGGGAGAGAGAGAATAGGTTCCGGGCGCATCGATCACCTCGACATCGCTCTCCAGGAGGCGCGTCACCCCCCGGGAGACGTCGACGGTGGTTCCGGGGTAGTTGGATATTATGACCCGGGTGCCGGTCAGGCGCGAGAAGACCCCGCTCTTCCCGACGTTCGGGTTGCCCATCAGGACGACGGTCTTCACGAAGTCACGTCCACCATGATCCTCTGGGCCATCCCCCGGCCGAGCGTCACTTCCCGACCACCGATCCCGACCACAACCGGTCCGCTGAGGGGGTGACGGGCAACGACGGTGAGGGTCTTGCCCTCCCGGATACCGATGGTCCTGAGTTTCTGCATAAAGCCGGGTGCACCGGCAAACCGGGTGACGGTTCCACACATACCCGGTCTCAGATCAAGTAACGTCTTCTCCATAGTGATAATGATCCTTATTTAGGTTAACCTAAATATTGGCCCGACCGGGATATAAACTCTGGCTTCGCTCCCGGGTGGCGTAGGTTTATGCCGGTTGCCGCGTAATGCGAGGAGAGAGATGACAACCGTGATTGCCGTCGACCTCGGCGGGACCAACCTCCGCACCGCCCTGGTCGGCGAAGATGCAAAGATCCTCGCCCACGCGACCATGAGCACACCGACGAGCGGACCATCGGGAGAGGTGATCACCGCCGCGATAATGGCCGGCATAGAGGAGCTCCTCGATACCCCCGGTGGAGAGGAGGTCGCGGCCATCGGTGTCGCATCGGCAGGACCGCTCGACATCGACCGCGGGTGGGTCACCCACTCCCCGAACATAGCCTTCCCGGTCGTGGAGATCACCGGCCCGCTCACGGATCGGTTCGATCTCCCGGTCACCCTTATAAACGACGCCCGGGCCGGCGTCCTCGGCGAGCGCTGGGCGGGGGGCGCCCGGGGTTCGGATAACGTCGTCTACATCACGCTCTCCACCGGCATCGGCGGTGGCGTTGTAGCAAACGGTCACCTCCTGCTCGGGATGGAGGGGAACGCCGGCGAGATCGGGCACGTCCTCGTCGATACCCGCTACAACCTCATATGCGGGTGCGGCTACCCGGGTCACTGGGAGGGGTATGCCTCAGCGAAGTCCATACCGGGGTTCTTCGCCGTGTGGCGGGAGGAGAACGATATCCGGCAGACGACCTTTGACACCTTCTCCACCCGCGCAATATTTGAGGCGGCACGGGCGAACGATCCGGTCGCCCTCGCGTTCATGGATGTGCTCGGGCAGGTGAACGCCCGTGGCCTCTCGACGGTCATCGTCGCCTACAACCCTGAGGTGATCGTTCTCGACGGGCCGCTCGCCCGCTACTACGGCGAGATCGTGATCGAGCACGCGGAACCCTACATCGACCGCTTCCTCACACTCCCCCGGATCGTCGTCACGAGTCTCGACGGGAGAGCCCCGCTCCTCGGCGCAGCGGTTTATGCGCTTGATATGGCCGGGAGAGGGCCGTGATCGAGATCTACCAGAGTCTCTATATCGGGACGCAGGAGGACTACGAGCTCATTGTAGGTGCCCACGAGACCTGGTGCGTCGTGCACGCCCAGGCGAGCCCCTATCACTCCCTGGCGGTCACCTACTCGCCCGTCGGGACGGTCCCGGAGGATCACCCGGAGCGCTACGTCGCCCGGCGGGGGAACCGGCTGATGTTAAACCTCATCGACGCAAAAGACCCGGAAGATGTCCCGAAAGAGGCGATCGACGCCGCTCTTTCCTTCATCCACCGCTGCCTTGCGAGAGGCCGGCCGGTGCTCGTCCACTGCGGGTTTGGCATATCCCGGTCGGCGGTGATAGGGTTTCTCTACCTTGTGGCATACACAGATCTCCTGCCACGCGAGAGCCTCGCCGGCGCTGAGGCGGCATTTCGCCGGATATACCCGCTCTACCAGCCCGGCCGGGGGATGCGGGGGTTTCTGGAGGCGCACTGGGAGGATTATGCGAAGCGGCGGGTGGAGATCCTGGATGAGGCAACCTCGTGAATCTCCCCGGCAAGCGGAAGATCGCCGCACGGATCTGCGGGGTTTCAAGAGCAAAAATCGTTGTTATGCCGGCGACCATGCAGTCAACTGCAAGGCAGGCGGATTCAAAGCCATTTATCCAGCGTTTGATCTTTTGGTCCGATCTTTTTTGGAGGGTAATACAGCCCTATTATCAGCCATGTGGGGTAAAGTGAATACGTGCCGACAACGAAATAGAGATCTCGCTCCTCCATCATCCATGTGTAAAACCTGTCGTGCAGTTTTTCCCATAGCGTCTGGACATCTCCATACTCCGTGCCCCATCTGCGATATGCTTCCAGCAGCTCCCAATCCTCGCATAAGATATCGTGGTAATCGTTCGAACAGATTGAGCAGCTATCAGAACACTTAAAGCGATACGCAAACATGCGTGGAATTTCCTGAATCACAGGAGTTTTCGAGCCATTGATCCTCTGCTGGTATTGAACAGGATCGGTGTAAATTTGAAGATCTTTCCGATTATAAAATTCCAGAACTTCCCGGGGCTTGATCAACCCAAGCGAAGTCTTATCTTCCTCGTATCTACTACCAAGATAGCTTAAAGAAGGATCGACTTTCTCAAGGAGTAACTTATTACGCTCTTTCCAGACCCTGTCCGTTTGAGCAGTGCTCAGGCTGCGATCTATGATCGTAATATCCGAGCCTTCTTTAACTTTATAACTCTCCTTCCTCCCCAATTTCTCGGATGTTGCTTTCTGACAGACAACCTCTACAAGATCAAACTTGCGAATTTTGTTCTCGCCACTGTAATGTTTCGTTGGGATGGGGTACAACCGAATCCAGTCACCTTCTTCGGTAAGTCCAGCTGTACAGGCAACCCAGTCTCGAGATCCTCGACTGTATTCAGGATAGGTTTTTACTATGATCCAGACTCGTTTCTTCTCCCATCTCACAGGTCAACGATCTCCCACCTTTCTTTGCGCAACCTATCTGCAATAACCCCTCTGTGGCAATGATTCGCGTCACGCTCAAAGCACATAAGAGCAATTCTTTCTTTACGCCCAAGAGCCTTTATCTTTTCGATTAAGTCTTCCTTGTGTTCCAGTTCCCGAGAATACTGCTTAAAAAGTTCCTGGTAATTACTTTGAGAGAGACCTTTCCTCCTGCTCGACTCTATCCCGAGCTCAGGAACATGGATATATCTAATCCCGATGCTCTGTAGATTTCTTGACAGTGCTACCTTAGAGTAACCATATTTTCTGCTGAATGCATTTCTCCTCACATCAACCAGCAGGGTAATCTGATTGCCGATCAACACCTGGAAGAATTGGTCGATATCCTTGCCCTCGTACCCAATTGTGGTGATCCCGCTCTGCCCGGCTATCCAATCATTTTTAGGCCTTAATTTACTGGATATTGTATATTCCGGGAAATTGCTATAGATGTAATCGACAATCTCCATATCTGTGAAGTCCTGGAACTTCAGGACGTGGGAGGTGATAATTACCTGCAGGAAATAATCCGGCTTTGGGAAAGGAGTTTCATTGAAATAAACGAATTCATCCTCCATCCTGATATTCCCCGAATTTTCAAGATGTGACAGATCTCTGTAGAGCTGAAACGAAAAGGGACCATACTCATATGGAATAAAGTTGTACAGCTCCCGCTCCTGTGAGATCAAAAACATCAGTTCGACCAGTCTCATCTTTGAGATCTTCCCGCATTGAGCAATCAGGAAAAGGACTGCTCTCTCCCTTTTATTAATCATCTTCCATTGTTAGAAAGACAGTATGCTTCAATAAATATTGTGATGCATGTAACGGCGCCAGCTATCACCGGGTGGAACTGGTGGCTTATCCCCGGATTGCCTTCGCATATTTTTCAAAGACAGCGCATCGGTCAACTTATTTCATGGAGATTTTTTATCTGCTAATCCCGGGCAATTCCTCAAATACAGGCCTGATTCGCACCAGACGACTGATCCACTAATACCCCGGCATCTCCCACGCCTGCCACTTCCCGCGGCCCCGATGGAGGAGGAACGCTGCCGGCAGAAGAAGGAGAAGGCTCCCGTACACGTACCGGGGATCGATGATCGAGGCGAATATGATCAGGAGGAGGGCCGGGCTCGTCGCGAGGACGTAGCGGGCGAAGACTCCGGCGTGGTAGAGCATAACGTTAGGGTGGAGGCCGGTGAGGTAGACCGTCACCGCGAGGGTGTAGGCCGAGACCGGCATGAACACGGCGAGGGCCGGGAGGATGGCGCCCGCCCCGCTGCTCGCCGCCGCCACGACCACGATCAACACCACGGGGAGGAGACTGAGGAGGGCATAGCTCTTCAGCTTCCCATCGATCACACGCGAGACCTCGACCGGCAGGAATGTGTAGGAGGAGAAGGAGTCAAACTCGGTCAGCCAGTTGTATATTGTCGCTGATATCACCCCGAGGAGAACCGCAAATATCATGAGAGGATCGATCCCCGGGGTGAACCGGACCAGGATCCCAAGGCACGCCCAGATCAGCCCGACGGGGAGGAGGAACGAGAAGACCACCTTCCCGGCGCCACCTTCGCTCCGGAGGAGGTCGAGGGCATCTTTTGCGATGAAGTGCTCGCTTCCGAGCGGCCGGAGCATATCCGCGAGGGGATCGAAGCTGTTCCTGAACCGCTTTGTCCGGTCGGGGTAGTCGGCGGTGACGAAGAGCACCGATACGGTCGCCGGGACGAGTATGAAGAGGAGCGAGAGTGCGAGCGGCTCTATGCCCGGAGCGAGGAGGAAAGAATACGGGGGAAAGACTGTCGCCGCCCCGAGGGGGAGCGCTGCAAGCACGATTACCGCGAGCGCCACGAGCGCCCCGGCAAGCAACCCGACCGAGCGCGCGTAGAGGGTCGAGAGAAAACAGACAGCAGAGAGCCCGATGAGGAAGGCAAGCGTGAGGGAGACGAATGCGAGCAGGATATAGCCGGGATCGAGGGAGATGAGAGGCGTTGCTGCGGCAAACCCGACCGTGAAGGGGAGGACGTAGAGCAGTATATAGTAGATGGTATCCTTCACGAGGAACGTGGCGAATATCCGCTGCTCAGAGACCGGGAGGCTCCGGGAGGCGTAGGCGATGAGGCTCGCCTGCCCGAACCGGCGGTTCATGAACTCCCGGCCCATGAGACCGAACGATCCCACCATAACACCCGCGAGCAGGAAGAAGATCAGCGCGAGGAGTGCGACCGTGGTGCAGGGGACAGCCTCCGAGAAGATCGGGAGGGCGAGCGACCCGATGAACGCAAAGACAGCGATCACAGCGGGGAAGAGCCCGAACCAGATCCCCCCAAAGACCGTCGAGTGGATCCGCCACTCCTCCTTCATCATGGCGAGGAAGAGATCAACCACCGGCGTCACCCCGCACCAGGTCGAGGAAGAAGGACTCGAGGTGCCGGCCTGATCCGGTGAGGTCGTCGACCGGGCCGGTGTAGAGGAGCCTTCCGTTATGGATGATCCCGATTCGGTCGCAGATCTCCTCCGCGATCCCGAGGATGTGGGTGGAGAGAAAGACCGTCCCCCCGTCACGGACATAACCACGGAGGAAGTCCTTGACCTTCCGCTGCATGATGGGGTCCAGGTTGATCAGGGGCTCATCGATGAGGACGAGCCGGGGTTCGTGGAGGAATGCCTGGGCAAACATCAGTTTCTGCCGGGTTCCCCGGGAGAGATCCTTACAGAGAACGTCGCGCTTATCCGGGAACTCCAGCAGATCAAACCACCGCTCGCACCGCTCGTCGATCCCGTCAAGGTTTCGGATCCGGGCCACGAAACGAAGGTACTCTTCGGCGGTGAGGAAACTCGGCGGCGTCTCCTGCTCAGGGATGATCCCGACGACCTCCCGGATCCGGATGGGGTTTTCCACCACATCGAGTCCCATCACCCGGGCCGACCCGGACGTCGGCCGGACCTGCCCGGTCAGCATCCGGATCATCGTCGTCTTCCCCGAGCCGTTCGGCCCGAGCAGTCCGAAGAGCTCTCCTTCAGCGACATTGAGCGATACTCCGTTCACCGCCGTGACACTGCCGTAATTCTTCGTGAGGCCCTCCGCCTCGATCATATGATGCATCGCGGTCATGCTCCTCCAGTCTCTGGTGAAAGAAGATCGGCGGCGGGGGTCTATAATACCTTTTTATTTTCATCTGGATGACTGGCACGGGATCCCGAAAAAGAGGCCGGGATTTCGCTCTCTTTCCCCGCGCGCCTCCATCGGCACCGGATCGCATGGTCTTTCGAGGGATCAGCCCTGCGATCCATGGGTTCAGGACGTATGCCGGAACCTGGTTCTCCGGCAAAGAGCGGGAGGAGAGGAAGATCCGGGAGATCGCGGGGCGTGGTGATCGGGTGCCCGTCCGCCCGGTCAGGTGACAGAAGCACTTATCAGGCCTGACAGACAATGCCAGTTCATCCCAGGCAGTGATCACGATGAAGATAGAGATATCCTATGAGCGGTTCGCCCATGTCCCGGAGCGGATCTTCGGGCTGGTCGATCTCGCCTACAACCTCTGGTGGAGCTGGCACTCCTCGGCGACGGTGCTCTTCAAACAGCTGAACCCGGCGGAGTGGAAGATGAGTCGCCACAACCCGGTCCGGATGCTCCTTGAGACACCTCCGCGGTTCTTTGAGCGGGCAGCAAACAACCCGGAGTATCTCCGTCGCTACGATATCATCATGTTCCGGTTCCGGCAGTATATGGAACCGACGACGAGCTGGTTTGCGCAACGCTACCCCGGGAGGATGCCGCTGACGATCGCCTACTTCTCAAGCGAGTTCGGGCTTCACCACTCGCTCCCGTTCTATGCGGGAGGACTCGGCATCCTCGCCGGCGACCACATCAAGGCATCGAGCGACCTCGGGATCCCGATGGTCGCTGTCGGGTTCATGTACGCGGAAGGATACCTCCACCAGCACATGGAGGCGACCGGGTGGCAGAAGAACGTCGCCGAGCTCCTCGACCGCGACGCNGCGCCGGTNATCNGGGTGCTCGANGATGACGGTAAACAACTCGTGGTACAGGTTCCCCTCATCGATCCACCGCTCTACGTCGCGGTCTGGAAGGTGCAGGTGGGGCGCGTCCCGCTCTACCTCCTCGACACCCACATCGACGCAAACCTGCCCGAGAACCGGAGCATATCCCACCGCCTCTACCTGAAAGAACTCGAATGCCGGCTCAGACAGGAGCTGGTGCTCGGCATCGGCGGGAGGAAGGTCCTCGGTACCCTCGGCATAGAATACTCGGCGATGCACCTGAACGAGGGGCATTCAGCGTTTGCCCTCCTTGAAAAACTCCGGGAACGGCTCGCTGCCGGAGTGCCCCCTGACGAGGCGCGCGAACAGATCCGGGGCACGGCGATCTTCACCACCCACACACCGGTCCCGGCCGCCCACGACGTCTTCCCCGAAGGCCTGATGGCGAAGTACTTCAGCGGTTACTGCCCGTCGCTCGATCTCGACTGGAATGAGTTCATGGCGCTCGGAAGCGATCCACACAACCCGGGCGCCGGGTTCAACATGACCGCGTTTGCTCTCAGGATGAGCCGCTTCCATAACGGCGTCTCCCAGAGGCATGGCGAGGTTGCGAGGGAGATGTGGAGACCGCTCTGGCCTGACCGCGCCGTTGAGGATGTCCCGATCGATGCCATCACCAACGGTGTCCACGTACCGACCTGGCTGAACCACCGGATCGAGTCTCTCCTCGACCGGTACATGGATCCGATCTATCCGAACTGGCGCGAGGAGTACGATAACCCGATCATCTGGGAGGTGGTCGACGAGATCCCGGATGAGGAACTCTGGGAAGAACACAAGTGGCTGAAGATGAAACTCCTCTCCCGGGTCCGGGAGCGTAAACGCCTGAAATGGGCAAGGTACCGGGATGAACCTGCAAACCTGGCCGCCGAGGGGTTGATGCTCGATACCTCGGCGCTGACGATCGGGTTTGCCCGCCGGTTCGCCGAGTACAAGCGGGCCGACCTCATATTCGAGGATATAAATCGGCTTGACAGGATCGTGAACAACCGATGGAGGCCGGTACAATTTATCTTCGCCGGGAAAGCGCATCCGGCCGATGAGACGGGCAAGAGGATCCTCCAGAAGATCTACCAGTACTCCCAGGATCCCCGGTTCGGAGGCCGGATATCCTTCATTGAGGACTACGACGAGCAGCTTGCCCGTTATATGGTCCAGGGAGTCGATGTCTGGATGAACACCCCGGTCCCGCTCATGGAGGCGAGCGGCACAAGTGGTATGAAAGCGGGTATGAACGGGGCGCTGAACCTCTCCGTCCTGGATGGCTGGTGGGTCGAGGGCTACAACGGCAGGAACGGATGGGCATTTGAGGGACACATTCCCTACGGGGGGAACAACCGGGCTGACGCGAACACGCTCTACGACCTCATCGAGAATGAGATTGCACCGCTCTACTACTCGCGGACGATAGACGACGTCCCGTATAAGTGGGTCCGGATGATGAAAGAGTCGATGAAGAGCATCTCGCCCCAGTACTGCGCTCTCCGGATGCTCAAGGAGTACATAACGAGCTACTACCCTTCGGTCTGCACGTATGCGGCTGAGATGGGGAAGCCTATGGCCGGCGTCCAGGAGGCCTGCCCCACGATCCCTCCCGGCAATTTCATAGAGAAGTGAAGACCTACTACTAAGGTATGAAAGGAGACCGGCCGTCCGGATGGCGGCGCATCGCACCGGTAGCGGCGCTCCTGCTCGTGATCGCGGCAATGCTCGGGGCGGCGCTCGCTATCGGCACGGGGGTGGCCCCCGACTCTCCGCCCCTTTCGCCGGCGACCCTCCTCCTCCTTTTTGTCATCGGGATCGTCGCCGGGATCCTCGGCGGGTTGATCGGTGTCGGTGGATCGACGATCATGCTCCCGGTCATGTACTTCTACCTCGGGTTTCCGGGGCCCGTCGCTATCGGGACCGGGCTCTTTGTGGTCATATTCACATCGCTCTCCGGCGCCTCTGGCCACCTGGTGCGGGGGAACCTGGACCGAAGGGTGGCGACATGGATCGCCCTCGGCGGGCTTATCGGGGTTCTCATAGGCTCCTGGCTCTTCTCCTTCCTCGTCAGCTATACCCACATCCTCGGCCTCATCCTGGGACTGGTCTTCCTCGTTCCATCCATGAACATGATCCGCGAAGGGCTCAGACCCCTGGCCCGCCCGGAACCGGAGCGCATCGGGGGCACACCCCCGGCCCATATCCTCTTCGGTACCGGTGTCGGCGTCCTGACCGGTATCACCGGGCTCGGGGGCGGATACGCCCTCATCCCGGGGCTGCTCTACCTCTTCGGCGCCCCGGTCGCCCTCACGGCGGGGACGTCGCTTGCATCCATGCTCCCGATGGCGATCCTCGGCGGCGCGATCAAACTCGTGGCGGGGCATGTCGCCATCGGTGCAGGGTTGATCCTCGCGGCAGGGTCGATCGCCGGTGCCCAGGTGGGTGCAGCGACAATCCGGCGGTTCCGGCCGGCGACGCTGAAGCTCATATTCGGCATCTACTTCCTCTACGCTGCAATCCGGTTCATCGCCGAGTTCTTCGGGATCGGTCTGCTTTAAAATCCCGGTCCTCCGGGAAGGAGGTCAACGCTTTTTTACTGATATGGGCAAATATCTAACAGAGGCCCGGTCTCCGGGGTAGTTCACATGGAGTGGAGGGATATCGTCACTGTCCTCGCCGGCGGGTTCGTGATCCTGATCGTTGTCCTGGTAGTGAAACCCGCGTTCATGGTTGATATGATGAGCGGCCCCGGTCCGGTGAAACCCTATTACATCCCACCAGAACCAATTCCGACGGCGAGGCCCTTCCCGGACGATGATCCGGTCTACACCAGGAGCTTCCGCTGGACCGCCATCGATGGCGGTGTCCATACAACAGAGGTCAGGGTTCCGGAGGCGCTCTTTGATGAGCACCGCGAGACACCGCGATTCGATACGCTTGCATGGGGGCGGTACGCCCTCGATGAGGGTGACCGGCCGATCCTCGAGGACCTCGCCCGCCGGATCGCACCTCCCACCACCAACCCCGAGAAGGAGTACTTCAGGTTGATGGATCTCATATTCTTCGTCCAGCAGATCCCCTATACCCCCGACAGCAGCAAGGAGTCCTACAGGGAGGGAGTCCTCCCCCCGCATGCCGTGCGCCGGGGTGCGGAGGTCGAATACCCGAAGTACCCCACCGAGACACTCATCGACGGGACGGGGGACTGTGAGGACGCAGTCATCCTGATGGCAGGACTCCTCGATGCTCTCGGTTACGATACGGTGCTGCTCGGATACAGGGAACATATGGTCCTCGGCATCCGGATGGAGGGGTTCAACCCCTACTACGCGAAGTACACACCGAAGTACTTCACCCATAAGGGAAAACACTACTACCACGTCGAGGGGACCGATTTTAACTGGGCATATGTCTCTGCAGGTTCTACGGCCCGCGTAGGAAAACCATCCGCGATCGGGGATGCCGGGAGCACGTCCGGAACGCCGACGATCATACCGCTCCGCTACACACCCGCGCCCGCCGAGTATCATATCCGCCAGGTCCGCCTGCCGGCAGGATGGGGATGAGGGGCATGGACCTGAAGAAACACCTGAAACTGCCAGCGGTCAACGTCGATAAGAGAGACCTCCTCATAGCCGTTCTGGCGGTGATGGCCGTGATATCGATCGCCTTCTGCGGGTGGACGCTCCTTGCCGATTATGCCGAGAGAGACCGGATCACGGAGTTCAGCAACCATGTGGCAGAGTCTGAGGCTGACCTCTTCGTGCTCTCAGAAGAGATCTCCGCACACATGCAGTCTCGCCAGGATTATCCCATGATCGCTGAATACGACGCCTGGATGAAGAAACTGGGCGCCCTCGCTGATTACGGCCGGGATCTCACGCTCTACCACCGGTACGTTATCGCCGCTGATGAGGTTCCGGAGGCGTACGCCGGAGCACAGGATGCTTACGTCCGGGCTCTCGATAGCCTGAACCGCGCGTTCTCACTCTGGTCCTCGGGCGCAGGTGCCTATGGTGCAAAGGTATACTCAGCGGCGGACGCCAATTTTGCCGGGGCTGACCGGGCATGGAAGGATTATATCGCCGCGCTCAGCGATTATGAACAGGAGCTCCTGAGGGCCGAAGTGGGAGCGGAAGAAGAGGAGGGGGGAGAGGGTTAGACGAGGTACTTCTCCGGAATCTCAATGGTTATGGTGAGTGACCGGATCGACTCCGAGCGGATGATGAAGTAGTAATCTCCATACCCCTCCCTGATGGTGAACGTCTCTTTCTTCTCCTTTGAGTCTTTACTGCCGCTGAGGATCTCGTTTCGGGAGTACCGGATCGCCTGTATGACCCGGTTTGGATCCCTGGCGTCCCCGACATCCATCTCGAAGCGGGGTTCTTCGCCCACCGGGGTCATCTTCACGGTCAGATCCCAGTGCGGGAAGGGGATATGATACGTCTCGGTGGCAACAACACGGCCGGGGCGGTCGATGGTTGCCGTTGCGTACACAACCATCCTCTCTGAGACGCGGACGTCGTCGGGTGGTTTGCTGAGCGGGATCGTGGGCGTCGGTGTCGGGATGTGGTACCTCTGCGGGTCGACGAACTCTATCTCGTGGCGCACCGGGTGATCCGGCGCTGCCTCTCGTGTCTCTGTTGCCACAGGCGCAGGGGTAGGATAAAGAGAGGGTGGCCTTCTGAGGCCCTCGGGAATCTCGGGAGCCAGGCACCCGCTGGCGATGATCGCCGCCACAACGATGAGGAGGAGCAGGATGAGCCGCCGTTGCATGTTACTCTCTTTTAAACAGACCCTATTAGTAATTAACCATCCGCTTCTGGAGAGAATAAAATAGGGTTGATCCGGGGAAGCGAGGCTCTATGGTCCCTCGTAAGCCTCCATGGCGATACCCGCAAACTCCTCGCCTGAGAGGTCAAACGCTTCCCGGACCCTGGCGATGCCCGCCGGATCGCCCAGTTTCAGCAGGGCGGCGGCGGTCAGGCACCGGCAGCATTCGGACCGGTGGCTATCCTGGAGCACGGTGACCAGTGGATCGACCACCCCGGGGTCACCGATCTCGCCGAGCGCCCAGACCGCCGGGTTTGTGATCCCATCCTCCGCGGTCCGTATGATCTCTATAAGCGGTTCCATTGCACCGTTGCCTATCCTGGCGAGCGCCATCGCCACGGTCCAGCGGGCATCATCATCGACCGCAGTCAGGGCCTGCATGAGTGGCCCGACGGCAGGCGCCCCTATATCCCCGATGGCTTTGATCGCCCGCAGACCGGTGTAGGTATCCCCGGTGAGCATGACGTGCATGAGCTCCCGGACTTCCGTAGGGGTCTCCTCTCCCTCTCTCTTCGTCTGTATGATCTCCTGCATCTCTTCACCTCCTTTTTGCAAGAGACGGAATGCCCCGGAGCTACAATAAGCCTTTACGAAAATCCCGGCAGAAGGCCCCCTACTTCAGTGGGGGGATGAATGCCGCCTTTCGGCAGATTTAATTATGTTGAGGGAGACACGATGTACCAATGCGTAAATCGTATCGCTACCGGATTTATCCCACAAAATCTCAACTCTCTCTGCTCGAACAGACGCTTGAGACTTGTCGGGAGGTCTAT
>JGI24710J26742_10001868_pt1 | contig 19058 bp, 20 predicted proteins | sample BioPla2DNA2_FD_26742 | JGI IMG/M metagenome (IMG submission 26742) | reverse complement strand
TTTATTTGACCTGCATTTTGGTTTACATAATTTATTTATGTAAACCCTCCTTTTTCCCATGGTTTACATAAAAATATTTATGTAAACCCCTTATTGATTATCAATGATTAGAGCGCGCCTAATAGGTTTACATAATTTTAATATGTAAACCTATTACAGCAACTTGGTTTTTCGCCACTTACTGACAAATTTTGGAGAACGAAAAGAACCGTCCCCAAAATTTGTACCACAAAGTATTCCTCCTGTCAACCCGTCCTATCCCTTATAAGTAATAAGGATAATTGATACTGATATCAATTATCCTTATTTTATATAATCAAGAGGAAAGGTAGAAGCCGGTATTAAACATGCTTATCATAACAGCTAAAGCAATAAATAGGGATTTTCTATCATGTCAACAATTTCCTTCAGGAATCTGGCTGATAAGGCCCCATCAACCAAGCTATGGTCTGTGGTTAAGCTTAAGTTCATAATGGGTCTTATTGTAATTTCCTTATTTATGACTACAGCCTTATCTGCAATTTTGTTTATACCCAAAATAGCAACCTCAGGTTTGTTGATGATGGGAGTAAATGAATCCATGCCAAACATGCCGATGTTTGTAATCGTAAATGTTCCTCCGGTTAAATCATCGGGGTTTAATTGGTTTGTCCTGGCATTTTCTATGAGTTTTTCGGTCTCTGATGAAATTTCCCTCAAAGTCATTTTTTCAATGCCTTTTACATTGGGAACCAGGAGCCCCCCTTCCACATCTACTGCTATACCTAAGTTCACATTGTTGTGATAAATTATCTTATCATCTTCAAAGCTGGCATTTAAGTCTCTGTATTTAACCAAGAGTTTTGCCAGTACCTTCATAATAAGATGATTGTAAGTGAGTTTTAAACCGTCTCGAAGGTAGATTGGCTTTAATTTTTCACGAAGGGCAATAAACTCTGTCATATCAGCTTCCATGTTGAATGTGACCATGGGTGTACCTGCCCAGGTTGATTTCAACCTTTGGGCGATAATTTTCCTCATGGTGCTTGTTTCTTGGACTTCTATATCAGGAACTGCCCCTTGTTTTTCTTCAAGTGCAAGTATATCGGATTTTCTGATTCTTACTCCTTCATAAATATCTGCTAAGTCAATTCCTCTTTGTTCCGCCATTTTTCTTGCCGTAGGCGTTGCCTTTATCTTTGTTTCCTTATATTGGTCAAGATCCTTGGCAAGTATTACTCCCTTGTAGCCCGTGGGATTAATTTTTGATAAGTCAATATTTCTTTCCACTGCTATTTTTTTTGCATAGGGTGTAGCTAAAACATAATCGCCTTTATTGACCGTAACTTCTTTTTCTGTGGCGGCTGGAGCTTCTTCAGCAGTTTCAATCTCTGTTTTATCGTCCGGCTTTTCGGCTGAATTTACTAAGTCTGATATATCTTCATCTTCACCGCCAATAATGCCTAAAAGGGACTTTACGGGTACGGTTTCACCTGTATGGACAAATATCTTTCTTAAGACTCCTTCGGTATCTGCTGCAATTTTATTGGTCAGTTTATCGGTTTCGACTTCATACAGTATGTCTCCCTCTTTAACCCTGTCACCTTCATTAAAATACCATTTGGTTACCGTACCTTGGGTCATGGTTAAGCCTAACTTTGGCATTACTAATTCTCGAGCCATATTCACCCTCCTTTTATTTTATTACCTTCCTGATGGCTTCAGCTATCTTGTTTGGTTTCATTCTATACTCATTTTCCAGGGGAGGTGAAAAAGGAACAGGGGTGAAGGGGGCACCAAACCTCAGTATGGGGGCATCCAAGTATTCAAGAGCTTCTTCTGCTACAAATGCTGCTATTTCGGAACCAACCCCCCCTTGTTTTACCGCCTCATGTACAAGTGCCAGTCTGTGGGTTTTCTTTACGGAATTCAGTATGGCATCCCTGTCATAAGGAACTAAGGTCCTCAGGTCAATTATTTCAGCTTCAATGCCATCCTTCTCCAATAGTTTATCTATTTCATAAACTGTCTTCATACCGATAGAATACGAAATAATAGTAATATCCTTACCTTCTTTAACTAACTTGGCCTTTCCTATAGGAACAAAAACTTCCCCGTCCGGAACGGGACCGGATTCCCGGTATAAGATTTTATTTTCAAAATATATAACAGGATTATCATCTCTAAGTGCAGCTTTTAATAAGCCCTTGGCATCTTCAGGGTTTGAAGGGGAAACTACTTTTAGCCCCGGAATATTCATAAACCATGCTTCAATACTTTGAGAATGCTGTGCTGCAGCACTTATAGACAAGCCGTCCGGAGCCCTGATAACCATGGGAACAGTAGTCTGGCCGCCAAACATATACCTGATCTTGGCCATTTGATTAAAGATTTCATCCATAGCCACACCCATGAAATCTGCAAAGTGCATGTCTGCAACCGGTCTCAATCCCGCTAAGGCAGCTCCTATACAGCTTCCTACTATAGCTGTTTCCGAAATGGGAGTATCCATGATCCTGTCTCCGAACTCATCGGGCAAGCCTTTGAATTGACCGAAAATTCCGCCTTGTCTGACTATATCTTCGCCCATGACAAAGATTCTTTCATCTCTTCTCATTTCTTCAGCCATTGCTTCTAATGTTGCTTGCGAAAATGTTATTTGTCTCATTTTGCCCTCCTACACATACAAATCATCATATATTTCTGACGGTTCCGGGAACTCACTGTCCAGTGCAAATTTTAGAGCCTCTTTTATTTCAGTCTCCACCTTGTTTTTGATTGCCTCCAAGTCGGCTTCCGACAGCATCTTATCCTTCAGGACCTTTTGCTCAAACCTTGTTATAGGATTATTCTCGTCATAAACTTTTTGAACTTCTTCCTTTGTTCTGTACATCTCGGGATCACCTACAAAATGGCCTTTTATCCTGTAAGTCTTGGCCTCTAAGAAAAAGGGTCCCTTGCCTGCCTTGACGTGCTTCAAGGCTTCTTGAAATCCTTCATATACATCAAATACATCATTGCCGTCCACAATTTTTGATGCCACACTGTATCCTGCCGCCCTGGCGGAAATATCTTCGACAGATGTGGTTGTTCTGTATGGAGTTGTGGATGCCCATTGATTGTTTTCACAAACAAATATTACGGGAAGTTTCCAAACAGATGCCATATTTAATGCTTCATGAAAGGTGCCCCTGTTTGATGCTCCGTCTCCAAAAAACACAACGGATACATTATCTCTTTTTTGTTTTTTGATAGCCAAGGCAGCTCCCGTTGCAATGTTAAAACCGCCTCCGACTACACCGTTGGCCCCAAGCATGCCCACAGAAAAATCAGCTATGTGCATGGAACCCCCCTTGCCTTTGCAAAAACCTGTTTTCCTGCCGAAAATTTCGGCCATGGCCCGGTTAACATCAGCCCCCTTGGCAATTGTATGGCCGTGCCCCCTGTGGGTGCTCTGAATATAATCTTCATTTGTCAGGCCGGCACAAACACCCGTTGCTATCGCTTCTTCCCCTATGTATAAGTGCACAAAGCCCGGTATTTGTCCGTCTAAAAAATATTTTTCAACAGTTTCTTCAAATTTTCGAATTTTTACCATGGTGTAATAAAACTTCTCTAATAATTCTTTCTTGTAAGCCATTATTTATCCTCCTATCAAATGACAATGTCAATTATTATTCTGCTTTGAACAGATTAAAGCCGGTTTCTTCGTCAAAGCTCCGAATATACTTTGTATCTTTTATCTCATGTATCACAATTTCTGCCGTGGCAGCAACCTTGCTGCCCCCTTCAACCAAATGACCTCCGAACACCCTCATATACCTGTCGCTTACGAGGATATGAACATGGACGGATAAGTCCGAATTTTCATCTTCACCGATTAAGCCTTGAGCATGGAGGAGTTCTAAAGGTCCTTCAATTATTGTGTTTTCGCTGTACTTGATATTTAGCTTTTTAGTTTCATCAGGTACTGCATAAATTATGGTCAGGTTTTCAAGACTTCCGATAATCATTGGAATATAGCCGTGTTTAACCTTAAATTCCCTGCATATTTCTTTGATTCCCCTTATCAGGTCTACACCCGGAGGTATCCTGCCGGTTATAATTCTCTTTATAGCTGTTTCTTTCGTATTTTTTATAACATCCATACTTATACCCTGTTACAATTTCATAAAATTAGGCAAGAATAGTATTATCTCAGGTAAGTAAGTAATCAGGAGCAGTACTACTACCGATGCGATGACAAAGGGCCCGACAGACTTTGAAATTTCTTTTAAACTTATCTTTGATATGCCGCATGCCACATAAAGGTTGACACCGACAGGAGGAGTTACTTGCCCTATGGCTAAGTTAACAGTCATAACCACGCCTAAGGCTATGGGATCGTAGCCCAGGGCAAGGGCAACCGGGAGCATAATGGGCGTAAAAATATATAAGGCTGAATTTGCCTCGATGAAGCAGCCGGCAATAAGCAATATAATATTAATGATAATGAGGAACATAAATTTGTTGCCTGCTACAGTCAATAAGAGATTGCTTGCCATTTGAGCAATACCCTGGGTGGTAATAAACCAGGCAAAGAAGCCGGCACAGGCTACTATAAACATAACTATGGCGGAACCTAATGCTGAATCCACCATCAATTGATACAAGTCTTTTATTGTTATTGTTCTGTATATAAACAATCCGACGAGGATTCCATAAACAGCCGATACGGCAGCTGCTTCCGTGGGGGTAAAGAATCCTCCGTAAATACCTCCTAAAATTATTACGGGCATCATAAGCCCCCAGAAAGCTTCCTTAAAAGCTTGCAGCTTTTCTTTAAGTGTAGCCTTTTCCTGCTGCTCTATATCCATTTTTTTAACTATTATTAAGCTTGCTATAATTAAGGCAATACCCATTAAAATTCCGGGTATTATTCCGGCGATAAATATTTTTCCGATTGAAACTCCTGAAATAGCTCCGTATACAACAAATGCAATGCTTGGAGGAATGATTATGCCAATACTGCCTGCGGTAGCCATCAAAGCCGATGACATTCCTGCCGGATATCTGGCTTTAATCATTGCCGGAATCAAAATTACACCTAATGCGGCGACAGTAGCCGGACCTGAGCCGGAGATTGCAGCAAAAAAGCATGATGTAACAACCCCAACTATTGCCAATCCGCCTTTTCTATGGCCTACGAACTTATTGGCCATATTAATAAGCTTCTCGGAAATCCCTGCCTTTTCCATTGTATTTCCTGCCAGTATAAAGAACGGTATTGCTAACAATGCAAATTTACCAATATTGGCATAAACCTGCATAGGGAACATGTCAAGGGGAAGTCCTGCAGCAATCATTGCAATTACCGATGAAACACCCAGGCTTAATCCGATAGGAACGTTAAACAACAATAGTATTACAAAGCTTATAAACAATATTGATGAAACAGACATATTATTCCGCCTCCTTTGACTGCCTAAATACATGGATTATCCACTGAGTGAATCTTACAAATATAAATATGCCTCCGATGGGAACGTACATTCCAAACCACCATTCGGGCCAGCCTAAGGCAGGGGTTCTCATATTCATCCTTATTTCCGACTGAACCATTGCAAATCCGTATCTGATNAANTANTATGAAAAAAATGCCGCTGCTGCCCATGTAACCATTGCAACATATTTTTGATACTTTTTCGGAAGTAAATCCGTTAATGCACTTAAACCCAAGTGGCCTCCTTTTTTAGCTACCTGGGCTGATCCAAGCAAACTTACCAAAATAAANGTTGTNGTAGTCAGCTCTTCCAGGAATGAGATTGAAAGCCCCAGAAACTTTCTTGAAATGACATTGATAACNGTTATAAATGTCATTAAGGCCAAACCAAAAGCCATAAAATAGTTTTCTATATTACTCAAAAACTTCCTCATATTACCTCCATTTCTAAACCGTGAGATAAGAGTCCTGCTCATGCAGGACCCTTATCTGCTTACGACTCTTACTTACCCCTGAACAAATCTATAAGTTCTTTCCCCATTATGGGCTCATATTCTTCATATACAACTTGTACTGCTTCCCTGAAAGGTTGTTTTTGTTCTTCCGTCAATGTGATAACCTCCATGCCTGCATCCTGGAATATTTGAAGCTGTTCTTCACCTAATTCCCTGTTAATCTTTATTTGATATTCGCAAGCTTCCTTTGCAGCATCCCTGAAGATTTGCTGGGTTTCGGCATCAAAGCTTTCAAATTTATCCTTATTCATTCCAAGAATGATTGCATCATATGAATAATCCCACAAGGTGATATATTTTTGTACTTCATGTATTTTTGCAGCATAAATCGTATCAAGAGGATTTTCATGTCCATCTATGGTTCCTTGCTGCAAGGCAGTAAATACTTCTGCAAAATTCATGGTCAAGGGGTCAGCACCTAATGCCTTAAACAAAGAAGTATACATTTTCATTCCGGGGATTCTGATTTTCATGTTTTGTATATCTTCCAAGGACCTTACCGGTTTCTTGCCGGTTGTTAACTGCCTGAAGCCGTTTTCACCAAAACCAAGGCCTACTACGTTTTTCTCCAGCAGCAATTCATTGATAGCTTTCCCGCCTTCGCCGGCTAATGCCTGGTCTATGTCGTCAACAGATGAGAATAAGAAGGGAAGACTTATTACGCCGAATCTTTCGTCCATGATGGAATAAATAATATTGGAGTGATAAGTTAAATCAGTTGCACCTGACATTAACATTTCAATACCCTTGCCCTGGTTGCCGCCTGAAAGCTGCTCATTGGGGTATACTTTAATCTCAACCATTCCGCCTGTTCTTTCATTTACCAATTCGGCAAATTTTAAAGCACCCTTTTCCCAAGTTGAACCGCTGGCAGAGGTTACGCTCATGTTTAATGTTACCTTCTCCTTTGGTTTTTCACCGCCGGCTGTTTGGTCACCCGGCTCTTCGTTACCGGCCGGTGCAGGTTCATTTTTGCTGCATGCCGTCAAACCTAAAGACATTATCAGGCATATTAACAAAATTATTGATACGATTCTTTTCATTTTTTCCTCCTAAAAATAAATTTATTTTTTTAAAATAATAGGCATGCAATTGACATGCCAATTTTAATGAGACTTATGAAAACCTTTTTATTTGAATGTATTTAATTTATTGGTATAAATCTTGCCAAATAATCATTCCATTCAGGCCTGCTAATATTTTTAGCATATAAATGCTCAAAATATTAGCAGTGCTTATTTTTTTAGCACTGCCGTCTCCCTGCCTATGAAATTATTAAGTTGTACTTTTTTATTTTATTGTAGATTGTATTCCTGGTGACCTTTAAGAGGGCAGCTGTTTCAGTTATATTTCCGCCTGATATGTTTAAGGCCCTTTCAATGGCCCTTTTTTCAATAACCTCCAAGGGTTCGATATCAGTTTCCGAAACTATGTCATTATTATTGTATTCGGTACTTTCGCGATTCAACTTGGCCCTGAGCTCGTTTTGCATGTTGTCAGTCAATAAATCTTCTTCGGTTATTGTACTGCCGTTGCACAAATTGACTGCCCTTTCAATGGTATTCTCAAGCTCCCTTATGTTTCCGGGCCAGTCGTATTCCATAATTCTCTCCATGGCTGAGGGCGAAATACCTGTAATATTTTTGTTTAACTTTGTATTGAGCTTGTTTATAAAGTGGCTGACCAATAGTTGGATATCTTCCTTTCTCTCTCTTAGGGGTGGTAAACATATATTAAGAACATTTATCCTAAAGTATAAATCTTCTCTAAACCTGCCCTTCTTGCATTGGTCATACAGGTCCCTGTTTGTAGAAGCAATAATTCTGACATCTAAGTCAAATACATTATTTCCGCCTACCCTGGTCAGTTTCCTGTCCTGTATTACTTTCAAAAGCTTTACCTGCATATCAATTGGCATTTCTCCTATTTCATCAAGAAATATGGTTCCGCCGTCAGCTAACTCAAATTTACCCATCCTTCCCTTGGTTGACGCACCGGTAAAAGACCCGGGTTCATAACCGAACAGCTCAGACTCCAAGAGCTCCCTTGGTATAGCTCCGCAGTTTATTGATACAAAAGGCTGATTTTTCCTGGCACTGTAGCTGTGAATCGACTGAGCTATAAGTTCCTTCCCCGTACCGCTTTCACCGGTTATCAGAACGTTGGACATGCTTTGTGCGGCAATTTTTGCCTTTCTTATGCAGTCTTTGATAGCAGAACTTGAACCTATAATGTCTTCAAAGCAGAAATTTGCATAAGCCCCGCTCAATTCATTGAGCATCTTATTAACACGTTTAATTTTCCGGAATGTGTCCACAACGGTGACAATATTCCCCTGCTCGTCCTTAATCGGAACAGCAGTTTTTATAAAGTGAATTTTTTCCCCGTTTCTTCTTGTTATCAGGAATTCCTTGTCTATATAACCTTTGCCGGTTTTTAGAACGTCCAAAATTACAGGCCTGAAATCAACTACGTCAGAAATGTGTTTTCCTATTGAGCCTTCTATATTAATACCTAATATTTCTGCTCCTATCCTGTTCAAATATGTTAAAAATCCGTCCTTGTCAATAGTCAAAACTCCATCCGTCATGGTTTGTATAACGGCACTTTCATACTTATGTTTTGATATAACCTGCTTATACATCCTGTCTGCTTCACACTGGATGCTTATCGCCTTTGCTGCCGCTGTAATCATGCCTAAGGAATGATATGAAACTTTGGAAATTAACCCTATTGCCGATAAGGTGCCCGCTATTTCGGAATCAATATATATGGGTGCGCTCAATGTCGAGTAATCGTGATATGACTTGCAGAAATGTTCTTCACCGGTCAAATAAATCGGTTTATTTTCAATAATCGAGGTACTCATTGCAGTATTGCCGTTAAATCTTTCGCTAAACCGGCCTCCTACGGGCAGGTTAACATCGGAGAATAATTTGGTGCTGTAATCTTTGCCTTTTCTGTTTTTTAAAATATATCCGTCCTTATTTACCAAGAGCACAGATATAAATGAATCCATATATTCTCCAATACTGTCTATCACTTGATCAAAATATTCTATTAAATCCTTGTTATCGGATATAAGGTTATCAAGGTCAAATGCAGAAATATTAAAAAAACATAAGTCGCTGTTAACATCCGTATTTGACTTTTCACATCTCAACCAGCCGTTAATGACATAATCTTCGTATACCTTTGTTAATGATGTTTTGACCAATACCTCACTTCCTTAATAAAAACGTTTTCTTGATTAATTATTATACAACTCCCTATGAAAAAAGTCAACGCTGATTTAGGGCTCTTTATTTTTTTGTATCGTTTCGGAACAGTATCTATATTGCTGTTTGTCCTATAATATATTTATTTTGGTCTGTGTATGGCCTTCCCGTCTACCCCATGGGCTGCTTCATGGAGGGCTTCCCCCACTGTGGGGTGGGCATGGATGGTTGATGTAATTTCATCAATAGTTGCTTCCAATCTCAAGGCTAAAGCTCCTTCCACAATAAGCTCCGTTGCACTTGGTCCCGATATGTGAAGTCCCAATACTTCTCCCGTTGCCCCGTCCGTTACATACTTGACCAAACCTTCCTGCTCGTCTTCAATCATTGCCTTTCCGTTTATACTCATGGGGAACAAACCTACCCTTACATCGTATCCCTTTTGTCTTGCCTGGTCTTCAGTAAGTCCCACTCCCGCAAGTTCGGGCTTGGTGTACACGCAGTAGGGTATCGTGTTAAAGTCAATATTGGGTTTCATATTCATTATTGATTCAACCGCCGCTATCCCCTCTGATGATGCTGCGTGAGCCAGCATTACTCCTCCTATGGCATCTCCTATGGCATATATGTTGGGAACATTGGTCTGCATGTTTTTATTCACGGCTACTGCTCCCCTTTGTGTTAAAATGCCTGCATTTTCCAAGGCCAAATTATCGATAACCGNCCTTCTCCCTATGGCTAAAAGCACCTTGTCGGCAGCAAAAGACCGGTTGCTGCCTCCTGATTCAGTATTTACGAATAAGCCCTCTTCTGCCTTTGTAATTGAAACCACCTTGGTGTCCGTATAGACTTCTACCCCGGTGTTATAAAATTTATCCCTCAGGGTGGAAACAATGTCCCGGTCCATGTTTGCTATTATATTCGGCAACATTTCAATTATAGTAACCTTGCATCCCAATGCAGAGAATACATCTGCAAATTCACACCCGATTACCCCGCCTCCTATAATGACCATAGACCTTGGCACCTCTGTAAGATTCAATGCTTCATCGCTGGTGATTACTCCCGGCAGGTCTACCCCGGGTATGGGGATAATAAAAGGTTTTGACCCGGTTGCTATTATAGCATAATCAAAATCCACCCTTGTTTCGGATCCGTCCCCATCTTTTACCTTCAATTGGTTTTTGCTTATAAAGCTGCCTTCTCCCTTTATTTTTACAACCTTGTTGTTTACCAGCAGCCCTTCGATCCCTTTGACCTGCTTGTCAACAATTTCTGCCTTCCTTTTCTGGATTCCTGCCCAGTCTAATTCTGCCCCTTTAATTTTGATACCGTAGCTTTCAAAGTTTTTAGCAGCAGCAAACTCCTTTGATGCATGAAGTAACACCTTGGTCGGTATGCATCCTTTATTTAAGCAGGTTCCTCCCACCTTATCCTTTTCCACCAATGCTACCTCCGCATTGAGCTGGGCAGCCCTTATGGCAGCCACATACCCGCCCGGGCCGCCGCCTATTATTGCTATCTTCATAAAAACCTCCTTCATACAATATGGTATTGTTTTATTTTTCTATATAAGGTATTTCTCCCAATACCTAATATTTTAGCCGCCTTCGTAATGTTGCCCCCTGTATGCTCCATTGCTTTTCTCACTGCCTCAACTTCAGCTTCTTTGAGTGTAGACAGGTGTTTTTCCTTAAATGATGAGCTGAGGAATTTCTGCTGCAGGTGCCTGGGCAGTATTTCATCCCCTTCTGCCTTACAGTAGGCATATTCTATAGCATTTTCCAATTCCCTCACATTATCCGGCCAATCCCAGTTGCAAAGTACCTCCATGGTATCCGGTAATATTTTCTTATTGGTTCCATTCATCATATTGTACTGATTTAATACGTGGTTAGATATAATGTCTATATCTTCCTTCCTTTCTCTCAAGGGGGATGTCTTAATAGTCATATTACTGATTATTTGATACAATTCTCGGCTGAAATTATTCTCTTTTACCATTTCCGTAACATCCAGGTGGGAGGAGGATATAATTCTTACATCTACGGGAATTTCCTTGAATCCTCCAATCCTTACAACAGATTTTTGCTTTATTGTTCTTGCTATTTTAGCTTGTAAGTCAAGAGGAACAAATGTAATATTGTTCAAAAACAGTGTGCCTCCATGAGCCATTTCTATTTTTCCGGGCTGTCCCCCGGTATTTTTCGTAAAGGAGCCCTCATCATAACCGAATAATTCACTTTCAATCAGGTTTCTCGGCATTGACAGACAGTTTATTGTAATATAGGGACCCTGACTTCTGTCACTGTGATTATGCACGGCTTGAGCAATTATGTCCTTTCCTGTTCCGCTTTCTCCCAGTATTAAAACCGGACTGTCGTTAGAGCCTGCAAGCTTAATCATTTTTCTTATACCCTGAATTTGATCGGATACTCCTATAATATTTGAAATTGTATATTTAGCTTGAGCCCCTATCATATGGTTCACCATTGACTTAATGTCGTTAATATTTCTGAAGATATCCAAAACGCCTACCATTTCTCCCTTTTCATCCCTTAAAATAATAGCCGTTTTTACAAAATGAACCGCTCCTTTCTTGCCTTCCAGCCTGTATTCCCTGTCAACATACCCTTGCCGGGTTTTTAAGACATTTAATATAGTAGGCTCAAAATCAACACCTTCCGTTATATGCTTCCCTATCACGTTTTTCTCAATTCCTAATATTTTCATCCCCGCAGGGTTAATAAAGGTAATAATTCCCTTCATATCAACAGACAGCATTCCGTCTGAAGATGCATTGACCAAGAGCTCATAAAAGTTTTTTTGCCTTTCAATTTCTTTAAATCTTGGATTATTAATTATATGCTCATCTGTTTGATTATATCTGACTGTCAAATCATTTTTCATATAGGCACAAGCTCCTTTCACTTCTATATATAAAACATAGCAATTATTGTGCCAAATATTTTATTAATTGAAAACCTGCTAACTTTTATATATTTATTGATTATAAATGCTTATTTCTTACACAGGAAAATGCTAAAATATTTCACAGTGCGCAATTATTTAACACCTTCAAGCACAAAACCGATCATATTGTATACCTTTACCTTAGGTCAATGTCAATGCCTTTTTAAATGTTTTATAGCATATATTTTAGTTGTTATTTTCCATGATATCATATAAAATAAGCTTATTGAAATCAGGAGGACAGGATGGAAAAATACTTAAAAAAACTCATACGATTAATAATCGGGCTTTTCATATATGCTTTAGGTTTGGTCTTATGCATTTATGCCGATATAGGCCTGGCACCCTGGGATGCTTTCGGTATCGGGGTTAGTAAAGTCACGGGAATTTCTTACGGAAATGTATCCATTATTACCGGGATTCTTATCTTAGTGGCTTTAGTTTTAATTTTTAAAGAAAAAATCGGTTTTGGAACAATATTTAACACCATATTGATCGGGGCCTTTGCAGATTTAATAATAAGTTTAAACATCATCCCTTATATGACGAATTTTTTTGCCGGCTTAATAATGCTCCTTACAGGCCAAATTGTAATATGCTATGCAACTTACCTTTATATAAGTGTGGGGCTGTGCTCGGGACCGCGGGATAGTCTAATGGTTGCCCTAGGAAAGAAGTTTCCTAAGGTCCCCATAGGTATCATAAAGAGTTCAATTGAAGGAACTGTTTTGCTGATCGGCTGGCTCTTAGGAGCAAAGGTCGGATTAGGAACGGTCATTTATGTTTTCACCATAGGCTTTGCACTTCAAACCATATTTAGATTATTGAAATTCGACGTTAAGTCGGTCGTCCACGAAAGTGTGTTTGACACCGTAAATGTATTAAAAGAAATGTACTCTGAAAAAATTTAAGAGGTTTTGCATGTGCGGAAGATATTACATCGATATTGATAATGAAGAGATTAAAAGAATATTGAAAGAGGCGCAAAAAAATATTTATGAAAACTACAAAACAGGTGAAATCTTCCCGACGAATATTGCTCCCATATATATAGAAGATGACATCAACATGAAACCCCTTTTGGCCAAATGGGGCTTTCCCAAATGGGACGGCAAGGGGGTAATAATCAATGCAAGGGCTGAATCAATAAACGAAAAGCCCATGTTCAAAAAATTGCTTCTATCAAACAGGTGTATAGTGCCTGCTTCTTATTATTTTGAATGGAAGCAGGAAAACAATAGAAAGGAAAAGTATAAAATAAAGAGACCAGGCTCCAATATTTACATGGCCGGACTCTATAATATAGTTGCTGATAATAGCAGGCAATTAAGCTTGTTTAATCAAAGCATGGATGTTTATTATACAATTATAACCCGAAATTCCAACGATTCGGTTTCCCGCATACACAAGAGGATGCCCTTAATTTTTGATGCCCAAGAAATGTTTGACTGGCTTGAGGGAAAGACCATCAGCGAATTAATGAAGGCTGACCATGAGCTTTACGGCGAATTAACATAAAATATTTGGCAGTACCTTGCAATTTTTTGTTCTAAATTATCTAAGCTTATTATCCTCACTTCCCTTATGGTTTCTTTCCCTTCGATATATAATAATATTACCGGAACAGTAAAGACATTAAACTTAGCAGATAGTTTTAGGCTCTTATCGGCTTCAACCGTTAGGGCTTTAATGGCAGGGTACCTTTTAATCATTTTTTCCACTTTCGGCTTCATGGAATTGCATACGCTGCATGCCTTGCTTCCGAAATATATCATCACCATATGGCTGTTCTCGATAAGTCCCTTAAGTTTTTCATAAGATGTAATTGTTTCCATAATGCTCCTCATTAATAATGTACTCATATACATTTTACCATTATTTCAAAAAATTAACCACTTTTCTAAAAACAAATTATATTCCTGCACAAAAAAACTGTCCCGTAAAGACAGTTTATTTTGCAGAGGAACAGGTGTTTGCCTTGCTGCATCCCGAGCATCCCGAGCAGCAGGTGTTCCCCTTTTTCTTTTGTATTCTCATAATTTTTATAACTCCTGCAATTAGAGCTGCAACAGTCAATAGAATTACTCCATCTGCCAAATTCATTTTATCCTCCTATAAACAAACTTCCGATTTGAAAGACTAAGGTTCCTGCTGCATAAGCGGTTGCTGTTTGGTATAAAGCAGTTAAAACCGCATATTTCATTGAGCCCAGCTCCCTTTTTGTGGCTGCGAAAGCAGCGATGCAAGGCATGTACAGCAAGGTAAAGGTTAAAAAGGCAAAGGCGCTCAGGGGTGTAAATATTGCAAACAAGGCTTGGGAAAGTTCAATATCGGAAACAGCTCCCGTCAAAACGGTCAAGGTGCTGACAACTGCCTCCTTGGCTGTTAATCCCGTTATAAGGGCTGTTGATGCTCTCCAGTCATTAAAGCCCAAGGGAATGAATATGGGTGCCACTATGGAGCCTAAGTAAGCAAGTATGCTTTTTGAGCTGTTTTCTACCATATCCAGGGACCAGTTGAAGCTTTGTAAGAACCATATAATTATTGTACCCAAGAAAATAACTGTAAATGCCCTTTGAATAAAATCCTTGCCCTTTTCCCACATGTGGATTAAGACGCTTCTCCTTGCGGGTATCCTATATGCCGGCAGCTCCATCACGAAGGGTACAGGCTCTCCCTTAAATATGGTGTTTTTCAACAACAAACCCGACAGGACCGCAACAATAATACCCGTTACATACAGGCTGATCATAACCAAGGCTGCCTTATCCGGGAAGAAGGCTGCTGTCATCATGCCATAAATGGGAAGCTTGGCACTGCATGACATAAAGGGGGTTAAAACAATGGTCATTTTTCTGTCTCTTTCACTTGCCAGGGTTCTCGTAGCCATAATAGCGGGAACACTGCAGCCAAAACCGATAAGCATGGGCACAAAGGACCTTCCCGACAAGCCTATTTTCCTAAGCAGCTTGTCCATTAAGAATGCTACTCTTGCCATGTATCCGCTGTCTTCCAAAAAAGATAAAAAGAAGAATAAAACGACAATTATAGGCAGAAAGGACAGTACGCTTCCAACCCCGGCGAATATGCCGTCAATTACCAGTGAATGCACCCACTGGCTTACTCCCATGCCGATCAATCCGCTTGAAGCGGTTTCGGTTAATCCGTCAATCAATGTTTCCAATAATTCCTGAAGAGGAGCCCCTATTACATGAAAGGTCATCCAGAAAATAAAGAACATAATACCTAAAAATATTGGAATCCCAAAATACTTATGGGTCAGTACCCGGTCTATTTTTTCAGACCGCCTTTGCTCCTTTGTTTCCTGCCTTTTAACAACCGCTTCCGAACAGATTTTTTCAATATAGCAATATCTCATATCGGCTAAGGCGGCTTCCCTGTCAGTTTTTAAAGCTTCTTCCATATCCTTAACCACATGCTCGATAATGTGGATTTGATTTTCGGTTATAGCCAAGCTCTTAAAGGTAGGTTCATCTCCTTCCACAAGCTTTGTGGCAGCAAATCTCGGGGGATAGCCGGCAGCCACTGCCTGGTCATATATTAAATGTGAAATGGAATGGATGGCCTTGTGCACTTCCCCAATGCAAAAATCAAGCTTCTTAGGACATAAATTATCCTTGCTTGCCCTTATTATAACATCTATGAGTTCAGATATCCCTTCACCCCTGCTTGCCGATATGGGAACAACAGGTATTCCCAAGTGAGAGGACAGCTTTTTTACATCTATGGAATTCCCGCTGGCTGTAACTTCATCCATCATATTCAATGCGATGACCATGGGGATTGATAACTCCATCAGCTGGAGGGTAAGGTATAAGTTTCTTTCAATATTTGTTGCATCTACAATATTTAAGATTAAATCAGGTTTCTCCTTGAGGAGGAAATCCCTTGTAACAACCTCTTCCAAGGTATATGGAGACAAAGAGTAAATTCCCGGCAAATCCACAATGGAAATATCCTTGTGTTTTTTTAATTGGCCTTCCTTTTTTTCTAAGGTAACACCGGGAAAATTGCCGACATGCTGGTTGCTTCCCGTCAATTTATTATAAAGAGTAGTTTTTCCTGAATTTTGATTTCCGGCAAGGGCTATTACGCTCATAGGTCAAAGACCTCTTTCAATTCTATTTTTGCCGCTTCATCCTTACGTATGGTCAATATATAGCTTCTGAGAGATAACTCTATCGGGTCTCCCATAGGTGCAACCTTTCTTACGGTTACCCGAGTATTTGGCGTTAAACCCATATCTAAAAGTCTTCTTCTCAACAGGCCCTGACCGCCTATTGATGAAATAATTCCGCCTTGACCCGGTTTTACATTATCTAATGTCATGTTAGCCTCCAAATATTGTTATTGATAATCATTATCATTAACCTGACTTAATTATACGCTTAATGATAACCTATGTCAATAGCTTTTTCTTAATAAAAAAATGGGGGTATACTTTCAAAAGATATCCACATGCTGCCGGATATCATGTTCTGAAGGAATATCCCCATATTTGAACATCACCTTATTCTTATCTGAATTCCCCGTACTTCTCCGTACTGTGGCTGTATACTTCCGTGACAGGTATTACAAACATAAATCCTGTCCCCGGCTCTTCGAAATAATCCAATTCTTTCTTTATTTTCTCTATAACCACATCAAGCTTTTCTCTATCCTTTATAACGCTGAAAATTATTTTACTGTATGGCTTTCTGCCGTCTATGAGTTTTCTTACACTGTCCAGCATAGGCAGGTTTATGTTATGGTCTAAAAGAACCTTGCCCATTCCCTGGCTGTCTATGGAAGTAGCTCCTATTTCCTCATCATAGAATAATTCATTTATTTCATCAAGTTTATAAATATCATTTAATATCAGCACTAAAGCATACATATGAACCTCCCTGATTCTGATAATATGGTAATTATACCACATGGATTTTTACTATTCAACAGTGATTTACACAATCATGGTCTCATTAACATCCAGTATAACAACCTCGGATGGGGCCTTATTTTTAAAGATTTGCGGATCGGCGGAAATAAGACCGAAGGTATTATAATGCATGGGCACTACAATTTTTGCCTTTATAAAATCGCAAGCCTTGACAGCATCATCGATATCCATGGTATAATTTCCCCCTATTGGAAGAAAAGCGACATCAATTTTTTCATCCTCCAATAATTTCATATCATATGTAAGTCCCGTATCTCCCGCATGGTAAACTTTCTTTCCCCCTAGCTCAATTACAAATCCTCCCGGATTACCTCCGCAAAGCATATTATCCCCGTCGGAAATGCCCGAGCCGTGAAGGGCACTTGTCATTTTAACCCTTCCGAAGTCAAACTTTGTCCTGCCGCCGATATGCATGGCATGAGTCCTTAATTTGAGTCTGCTTAAATAGTTGGAAATCTCGAAGTTTGTAATTATAAGAGACTGATTTTTTCTTGCTATATCAATTGTATCTCCCATATGGTCGCCGTGTCCGTGAGTTACAAAAATATGACTTATGCCTGTTAAATCATCAACCCTGATTTTACATGAAGGATTTCCGCTTATAAAGGGGTCCACAAGTCCCTTAAAGTTCCCTTCTTCGATTAACAATGCCGAATGACCCAAAAAAGTAAGCTTCATTTAATCACCTCTTTTTTTATATTATGTATATAATAACTATATATTTGAATAAAATCAATAAAAAAAGAAATCCCTTAGGGGATTTCCAGTAATATTTATATATCTTGTCAAATAGACTCTTACTTTTTCTTGCCTAAATATGCTTCCTGTACTTTTTCATTTTTTATCAAGTCCGAAGCAAGTCCTTCCATNGCTACTACCCCTTGCTCCAAAACATAGGCCTTATCTGCAACAGACAATGCTTTAAAGGCATTTTGCTCAACTAAGAGAATTGTTTTTCCCATTTTTTTGATTTCGATAATAATGTCAAATATGGTATTTATCAATAAAGGTGCCAGTCCCAAGGAAGGTTCGTCAAGGAGTACCAGCTCGGGGCTTGACATAATCCCCCTGCCCATGGCAAGCATCTGCTGTCTCCCCCTGATAAGGTTCCTGCAATCTGGTTTTGTCTTTCCTTTAATATGGGGAATAGGGTAAATATTTTTTCCAAGTCCTGTTCAATGCCTTCTTTGTCGTTTCTTAAGAAGGCCCCCATATATAGGTTTTCCATTACGGTCAAATTTGCAAAGATTACTCTTCCTTCGGGAACTTGACATATCCCCGATTTTACTATTTTATGTGCATGCTTGGGAAGTTTTTCCCCCTTGTAGAGTATTTCTCCGTCCTTGTATTTTACAATTCCGCTGATTGCATTTATGAGGGTGGATTTACCTGCCCCGTTGGAGCCTATGATTGAAACAATCTGCCCTTCCTGAACATCTATGCTGACACCCTTGAGAGCATGAATTCCGCCATAAAAAACATTAAGGTCTTTAACGCTAAGCATGGTTCTCCTCCTTCCCCAGATAAGCTTCTATTACCCTCTTATCTTCCTGAATTTCTTTCGGGGTCCCAAGAGCCAAGGGTGTTCCGAAATTAAGAACAAAGATCCTTTCACAGGCAGCCATTACCAAATCCATGTGGTGTTCAATAAGGAGGACCGTAAGGTCAAATTTATCCCTTATTTCCTTAATTAACTCCACAAGCTGGATTGTTTCTTCCGGGTTCATGCCTGCTGCCGGCTCATCAAGGAGGAGGAGCTTGGGCTCCAAGGCCAAAGCTCTTGCAATTTCAAGCTTTCTTTGGAGGCCGTAAGGAAGGTTGGATGCAACAACATCCTTGTATTCCCATAAGCCCATTAACTTCAAGAGTTCACTTGTTTTTTCATTCAGGCATTTTTCCTGAGGCTTAAATTTACCGAACCTTACGACAGA
>JGI24710J26742_10001866_pt1 | contig 19060 bp, 19 predicted proteins | sample BioPla2DNA2_FD_26742 | JGI IMG/M metagenome (IMG submission 26742) | reverse complement strand
TTGCTGTTGCATATGCGTTTAGTTCTTCAACTAAACCTTGTCTGTTCAATTGTCAAGTTACTTGACTATCACCTTTTTGGCGACAGCCTTTATATAATATAACTTCAACTAAATTATTGTCAAATGTTTTTTTATCATTTTAATTACAATAATCAGCGAAAGTTAAATTATCACTGTTGTTGCTTTTTTAACCATACTTTTTTATAATTATATGGACCTATATGTACCCGTAGCTCAGCTGGATAGAGCGTGAGATTCCGGATCTCAAGGTCAAAGGTTCAACTCCTTTCGGGTACACCACTTTCTTAATATATAAAAAGAGCGGTGCAAAAATAATTATATCAAAATATGCGACTTTTTGTCAAGTAAATACTGACTAAAACTTGCTGACTAACAAATGTCTTTTAGTTTAATTAGTTGGTCTTACTGATAGTCCTTTAACATTATATGTACATTGAAGATTAAAAGCAAACAATTTTATGTGCTTAAATATAAAAATTATGGTATAAATTTATGAACAAAAATAAAACAGTTGTAGTTGGAATGAGCGGTGGAGTAGATAGCTCTGTTGCTGCATATCTTTTGAAAGAACAAGGGTATAATGTCATTGGTCTTTTTATGCACAATTGGAAAGAAAAAGATGAACAAGGAGTTTGTACATCTGAAACAGATTACAAAGATGTTAGAGATGTTGCAAATAAACTTAACATACCCTACTATACGATTGATTTATCAAAACAATACTGGGATAGAGTCTTTAATCACTTTTTAGATGAATATAAAAAAGGCCGCACACCCAATCCCGACGTTTTGTGTAATAGAGAAATAAAATTTGGACCTTTTCAAGATTTTGCAAAACAAATTGGTGCAGACTATATTGCTACTGGGCACTATTGCGGAACTACAGTCATAAATGGTAGAACGTATTTAACTAAAGCAAAAGATAAAAATAAAGATCAAACTTATTTTTTAAATCAAGTTAGCGAGAAACAAATTGAAAATGTAATATTTCCATTAGCTTCAATTGATAAAAATGAAGTTCGACAAATAGCACATGAACAAGGATTTATAACAGCCAATAAAAAAGACAGCACTGGAATATGTTTTATTGGCGAAAGACATTTTAGAAAATTTTTATCAACATACATTCCAATGCAAGAAGGTTTAATTAAAACTCTAGACGGGGAAACAGTAGGCAAACATAATGGTGTTTTCTATTATACAATCGGACAAAGGAAAGGACTTGGAATCGGTGGCGGTGGTAACGGGAACCCTTGGTTTGTAGTAAAAAAAGATGTAGAAAACAATATACTATATGTTTCACAAGGCGAAAATTCAGAATTATTTTCAAAATCGCTCATCGCCGATGAATTCAATTTCATAACAACACATTTAGACGAGGGTGAAAAAGTTGAAGTTAGAATTAGACATCGACAACCCCTACAAACTGCATCAATACACTATCTAACAAAAGATTCAATTGAAATAACTTTTGATAATCTTCAAAGAGCCGTAGCAAGTGGGCAATATGCTGTTATCTATAAAGACAACATATGTTACGGCGGTGGCGTAATACGATAATTTTTACAAACTTTAAATTTTAGTTTATGAATAATCATTCCCTTTTGGTTTACAACATAGATTCATGATGATATAATTAAGTTAATATCAAAACCTATGGGAGGAAGAAAGATGAAGAAAAAAAGAATTATTGCAGTTGTTGCTTTAGCACTTGTAGTTGTAATGCTTGCAGTTACCCTAACAGCATGTGGTCCATCAAGCGTTGATGCAGCTAAAAAGAAGATGGAAAAGAAAGGATATAATGTCGTTGCTGTAAAAAATGATGATGGTACAGGCGCCATTACTGTAACTAAAGGTATTATTCCTGTATTGACAGCAGCACTTTACAAATCAAGCTCTGATGCTAAAGAGGCATATGAAAAACTTGATGGGAAAGATTATGATAACTTGCAAAAAATTGGTAAGTGGGTTGTTTTTGGAACAGAACAAGCTATTAAAGACTTTAAATAATTGCCGTTTTAAAGTATAAAATAAAAAAGGGGCTGGATTTTAAAATTCAGTCTCTTTTTTATATCTGCTGTTTTTTTGCATTTATTTACAACTACACTTCCAAAGTGATAAAATAACTTTGAAAACGGAGGTTTTTATTATGAAAAATAAAAAAAGAATTATTATATCAATTGCATTTGCACTTATGATTATAATATTAACAGTTGCTTTGGCAGCATGTAACGGACCTCACACCATTGATGATGGGATTAAGAAAATGAAAGAAAAAGGCTATACTTGTATAACAAGAGAGCACGATGGAACTGCTGGACTTTTTGCTGAAAAAGATGCTGAAGAAATTTTTGCTATTATGTATAAAAACTACTCAACTGCAGAAAAAAAAGTTGAAGAGTACAACAAACAAAGCATCAAACCTTTAGGAGAAGCAAAACAAATTGGTAAATGGATGGTTTTTGGAACACATAAAGCTATTAAAGACTTTCGATAATTTACAGGCTTTATAAAATTTTACACTTGATATATACTAGGAGAAGAATGAAAAGACAAAAAGCAAAAATTTTTATATTAATAGCTATCGTTTTAATATTAGCTCTGTTATTTATGGGATGCATACCAAACTCATTTGATAATGCAAAGAAAAAAATGATAAGACTTGGCTATGAAGTAACTGAAGAAGATATATATCCTGAGGCAGATAAAAATGGAGCTATGGGGATTATTCAGTTTGCAAAAAAAGATAATGTTGCTGAAGGTTGTCTTGCTTGCTTATATAACACTGAAGCTAATGCAAAAGCTATGCTGGAAAGCACTCTAGATACGATTCATCTTGGTGGTGATATCTATCGTGTAAAATATGGAAGCTGGATAATTGTTGGCTCAACGCGAGCCTTAAAAGACTTTAAAAGCATGTTTTAAAAGAAAAGCACTCAAAAAATGAGTGCTTTTTTGTTGCATATATTATTAAAACCTTTGATTATTTGGCTTTTATAACATCCTTTGCTGCTTTGACGACATCTTTAACTTCCATGTTAAACACCTTTCTTAAATAGGCTTCTTTCCCAACTTCACCAAACTTTTCTTTAACACCAACAGATCTTAATGGAGCTGGATAATTTTCAACTAAAACTTCACTTACTGCACTAGTTAATGCACCCATAACATTATGGTTTTCAGCTGTTACCACTGCACCTGTCTTTTTTACAGATTTTAAAATTGTTTTAGAGTCAAGGGGTTTTATTGTTGGACAGCAAATTACTTCTGCTGATATGCCTTCTTTTGCAAGTTCTTCTCTTGCATCCAAAGCTGTTTTGACCATTATTCCCGATGCGACTATAGTTACGTCATCACCTTTTTCAAGCACCATCGCTTTAAATAAATCAAACTTTAAATCATCTTTATGGACAATTGGTGGTGATTTTCTATGCATCCTTATATATACTGGGCCATAATGACTTTGTATTTGTGGAAGAGCTTGGTTAAACTCAATAACATCTGTTGGCTCATAAATTACAATATCAGGTATGGAGCGCAACATTCCAATATCTTCAAGAGGCATATGTGTTCCGCCATTTAGCTCCGCACAAATTCCAGGATCTGCCCCCACTATTTTTACATTTTGTTTAGAATAGCAAATTGAAATCATTAATTGGTCAGCTATCCTTCTTGTTGCAAATGGCCCAAATGTCGTTATATATGGAATAAATCCATAGGTAGATAAACCTGCTGCAACCCCCGCCATATTAGCTTCAGCTATGCCCACATTTAGCATTCTTTCAGGATAAACATCATTTAAACAAATAGTTGTTGAGCATTTTGATAAGTCTGCATCTAAAACAACTACATTTTCATTTTTTGCCATTTCCTCTCTTAAAAACTCTACTAACACATCTCTCATTAACATATTCTTTAACATCATGCACCTCTTATCTCTTTAACTGCTATTGCAACTTTTTCTGCATCTATTGACATTGAGTGAGACCCTACCCATGCTTTTTCCACAAAACTAACACCTTTTCCTTTTACAGTATGAAGTATTATCATTTTTGGTTTCCCTTTAACACTTTTAGCTTTTGTTATAGCTTTATCAATAGCTTCAACATTATTGCCATCAGCAACTTCTATCACTTCCCAATTGAAAGATCTCCATTTATCTACAAGTGGCTCGATATCATTAATTTTTTCNACTTCACCATCTAATTGCAATTTATTAAAGTCAGTAAATACTATCAAATTATCAAGTTTCATATGACCCGCATACATTGCTGCTTCCCAAATTTGACCTTCTTGACTTTCGCCATCACCAATTATTGCATATGAAGTAGCTCCATCTTTTCTTAATTTAGCGCCAATAGCAATACCAACAGCAGCACTTAGCCCTTGACCTAGTGAGCCGGCTGTCATATCAACTCCTATTGTTTTATTCATATCACAATGGCTTGGTAGATTTGTCCCGCCTTGATTTAGAGTTAAAAGCTCTGATTTAGGGAAATATCCTTTTTCAGCTAAAACCGCATATATTGCAGGTCCTGCATGTCCTTTACTACAAACCAATCTATCACGCCCTTCCATCTTAGGCTCTTTTGGATTAACATTCATGTGTTTACCGTATAAAACTGCAAGCACGTCTGCGATAGATAAACTGCCTCCTATGTGTCCTACACCAAGACTACCAATACACTCAACTGTGTTAATTCGTATTTGCTTGGCAAACTCTCTTAATTGTTCATAGTTCATTTATGACCTCCTAGTAAATTTACAAAAACTGCATGTTTTTAGTACCAATATTTTATGACACCATACATCTAAATTGTATAACTAGAAAGATGCATTGTCAATGTCGATTTTTTCAACAAACCAATACTTTGCTTAAGAGTTACTTCTCAGAGTAAACGCAATACTTGCCTATCTTTTTTAAAAGGTAGAACTTACATCAGCATTTATAAAAAGCCATAAAAACCTATACTTGTTACTAACCTTAAAAGCAATATTAAACAACAAGTAAATCCAAATAAAGTTAAGCATTACTTTTTGTAATATTTTCCCAACAATATATACACTTTGCTTAAAGCTTGTTATATAATATTACTAGCATTCTAGCGAGGTAATAATATGAGTGAAATAATTAAAACAGCAATTAAATGGGCAAAAGAATTAAAATTTGATGATGATTGGATTGAAGAAATTTCTAAATTTGAATATCCTGGCGAGTTAATTCCATATGACAAAAAAAATAAAGTACTTAAAGAGAAAAATGACAACATGTTAAATTTAGTCTCATATTTGAATTATTGTGAAATGTTTGAAAAAAACTATAATAAGCTTGGTGTACCTAGGCAAATTTTCTTAGATACACTTCATGATATTAAAATTTGGAGTTATAGGCATAAAGAAATTTTTGAAGAATATGGAGTTAAAGAAATAGTTTGGCTTCGTCATCTTGGTAGCACGAAAATGTTTACTATTGGAAGATTAGAATATAAATTGGGTAGATACCTATTTGGTGTACGACGTAAAAACCTTTGCTTTTTATCTCGCATCGTGGAGATTCATATTCCTCGTGGAGAAAAAATTACAAAAGAAAATTTACTGTTTTCACTCAATGAAGCAGTTAAGTTTTTTGAAAAATTTTTTCCAAACTACAAGTATAATTATTTTACATGTGGCTCATGGATGTTAGACCCTAATTTGAAAGAATTTTTGCCCGAAGATTCTGGAATTATAATATTTCAAAATATGTTTGATCTTGTAGCGACCATTCCTAAAATTGACCATATCCGCTTTGTATTTGGTGAAAAATGGAACAAAAACAACATTAAAGATTTCAAACCACAAACTTCTTTGCAAAAAAATATTAGAGATAGATTGTTAAACAAGGAAAAACTAAGCTTGGGCCTTGGTATTATTTGCAAAAATAATATTGAAAAAATTTAATCTAACTAAACTTTAAGGCAAACAAAAAAGAGTCGCATTACGCAACTCTTTTATTTTATTTAAAATACATATCTTATTCTTCACTAATAGCTTCTTGTGGACAAGCGCCTACACATGCTCCACAACCTAAACATTCATTAGCATCAATTTCATAAGCATCACCCACATTTGAAATTGCTCCTACTGGGCATTCAGCCTCACAAACTCCACATGCGATACACTCATCTTTGTTAATTACGTATGACATTTTAAACCTCCCTAATACTTAGCTTTATTTCCAATTTATTATATCACTATAGCAGCTATTGGTCAATATAGAATATTACTTTTTCTTTTGATTTTGAGCCTTTCCTTTTTTCTTTCCCTTCCGATCGCCTTTCTTCATATTTTTAAAATTTTGATTGTTTTTTTCACTTTTGTTTATATCATTATCACGAGGTTCTTCTAAAACTTTGTTTTCTTTTTTTTCTTTTACAGTATCACTTTGTTCTCTAACTTGAGTAATTTCATCCACATCAAATTCATGCTCTTTTGAGGAGCCATCTTCATCTTCTTGATAAAATCTCACCTTCACTCTTTCTTTTAAGGTTGCAGTTCCGACAACTTTTCCTCTACCCATTGGAGTATTTACAAACGAACCAACTTTTGGGAGTTTTAAGGCGACTTTTTCATAATGATCGTTTTCAAACTTCAAGCAACACATTAATTTACCACAAAAACCACTAATAGCTGTTGGATTTAATGACAAATCTTGATTTTTGGCCATTTTTATTGAAGTTTTTTCATAATCTTTTAAAAACCTTGCACAACAACATTCCATCCCACAAGGTGCTAGAGCTCCATACATTTTGACACTGTCACGTTCATATATTTGCCTCAACTCAATCCTTGTTTTAAATTCTGAAGCTAAAACTTTTACTAATTCTCTAAAATCCACCCTTGCTTCTGCTGTAAAATATATTATTAGTTTTGATCTATCAAATGTATATTCTGCTCCGACAACTTTCATATCAAGCTTATGTTCTCTCACTCGCTCAACTGTACTTTTTAATACTTTGGATTTATCGGCTAAATTTTCCTCGTGTTTTTTTACGTCTTCTTCTGTTGCAAGCCTTAACACTGGCTTTAACTCACCATGAATACTATCTTCTGGCATAACTTTATTACCAAAAGAAACTGTTCCGCATTCAAGTCCTCTAGAAGTTTCAACTATAACTTTATCTGAAGGCTTAAACTCCATATCAGCTGGATTGAAATAATACACTTTGGGATTGCTATCAAAAACTACGCCAACTACAACTTTTCCCATCTATACCTCTATATAAAAATTAACAAAATGTTAATTCAATTTTTGCTACGTTATTATTTTAACATAAAATGACTTTTTAATATATTAACTGCTTACTCTTTGTAAATATAAGCATTTTCTAGTATTGCAAACAAAAGTTTTTCTACAACTGAAATTGGTGTTACATTAAAATTCAACTGCTCCCTTGCAAAACCAATTGATTCTATAGCCATTGCAAGTGCTGTTATAGAATATTTTTCAGCTAAAATCTTCAGTTCTTTTTCCTTTTTAATTGTCATATATTCAATGTTGCTATTAGTTTTCAAAATTAATACATCTTTAAATATTATTTCAATAAAATCTAGTGACTTTAAAATATATTCAGTATTTTTCCCATATTGACTCCCTTTAAAGAAAGCATCATGTGAAAGCATTCCAACAATATCGCTTGAGCTTTTTAAGTTTAAAAGCGCATCAAAAACATCAAGATATTGCTGATACAATTCCTCATCTTCTGCTAAATTAAAAGCCACATCAAATCTACCACCAGATAAAGTGCTTGCAACCTCTGCTAAATCTTTCTCTACTCCTCTACTAATTAAAACATCTAATACATCTTTTGTCGAAAACATTGGCAAATATAACTTTGTGGCTCTAGATTTTATTGTGCTTAAAATATTTGCATCACTTGATGCTAAAAGAAAAATCACTGCATCTTGAGGTGGTTCCTCATATGTCTTTAGTAGCTTATTTTGAACAGCTGCAGAAAGGTTTTCACCTTGTCTTATAATGTATACTCTATTTGGATAATCAAATGAAGTCATGAAAACATCATCAATTAAATCAGCTGCTGCTTTTACTCCGCCTGCCCCAACTAAGTTATCATATGTCCTAACTGCTAAATGTTTGTTTTCTAAAATTGCCCTACATTCTTTGCATTTACCACAACCAAAATCTTTGCAAATCAAAACTGTAGAAAGTGCTTTTATGTACATTTCTTGAACCAAGGCATCTACGCCTAAAACTAAGAAAGCATGTGCTAAGCGACCATGCTTTGCATCATTTTGAAATTCTTTATATTCATTACTTTGAACTATTAAATCATATATCATGTTTAGTCCACATTAAAATTTATAAATATGTCTAATTAATAATATTTTTCTCTTTTAAACCCTTTAAAATCTTATTAAAAGTTTCGTTTTTATCAATTTCAGGTTCAATGACAAGATATCTATCACTATATCTTTTCGAAGCCGCTAAAAACCCCTCATAACACTTAGCATGAAAAGCTTCATTTTCTATCTCTAATCTATCATCTAAAATCACGTTGCCCTTTTGTCTTCTCCAAGAGTTTGCTGGATCCATATTTATAAATATTGTGCAATCAGGCAAACATGTTTCAAAGGCTACTTTATTTAACTTTTCAACATATTCAATACCCAAATTTCTAGCAACCCCTTGATATGCAATTGAACTATCTACATATCTATCACAAATGACGATTTTACCCTTTTCTACATTTGGTAAAATTACATTTTCAATATGATCATTTCTTGCAGTAACAAATAAATATGCTTCTGTCCTTGGTTTTATTGTTAATGACGGATCTAGTAAAATTGCCCTAACCTTTTCCGCAACAGGAGTACCACCTGGTTCTCTTGTAAACACAACATCATAACCCTGATTTTTAAGATATTCTATCAAAAACTTAGCTTGTGTTGATTTCCCAACACCTTCACAGCCTTCAAATGTAATAAATTTTCCTTTCACATTAGCTCCTAAAATATATTTCTTATAGTATTGTATCACAATAACACTTAGTAAAGATAAAAAAACTGACCTCTTTCAGTTGATTTTATTTTTACAACCTTTCAAGGTCAGCTCATTAGTTTAGCTTTTACACCTCTATCTAAAGTTTTTAACTAGCTGCTTTTTTTGCTCTCATACTAAGGCTAATTAAATCCACATAAACTGAAAGCTCTTCTCCATGTTTTAGTAGAGTCATACCAACATATGGAGTTGTATTTTTCTTATTTTCTCCCAAAAATATACCATTGTATGTAGCACCAGTAGTTTCAGAATAAACATCTTTTAGAAAATATCTACCTGTGTATTTTATTCCAAACTTATCTAAAGTAAATTCTGTTGGGAAATCGCCACCATCCCTTAGTGCTTCATCAAAAGCTTGTAAAGTTTCAGAATCCTTTTCTAATCCAATAAACTCAATACCCATAGCGGCTTTTGCTAAATCAAGTGATTCTATTAAATGATCTAGATGAAAACCTGGGAAGAAAGAATTCAAATAACTATCTATAAAGTCATCGATTGGCTCTCTATCTATGCCACCTAGAAGACCTGGCAAAATGGCGCTAAGCATAGATATAATGTCATCTTTGAAAAGAAGTTGTATGGTGCAATTTCCTTTTTTGTCAAACTCAATGTATGTTTCCTCTTCATCCAAGAAGCCTAAAATTCCACTGACTATTGGCACATTTGGTAACACACTAAAGTTTTCAATATCTATCATATACTTTGTGTCCTTTTTAAAATATTTATCCCCCTTAGCTCCTGAAAAAGCTGCATATGTAGGAGTAACTTCATAAATTGCATCAAAATATGCACTTGTTACTTCACCGCAGGTTTTTGCACTTGAAATATTTTCAATAGTTTCATCTACATTTACAGTTGAGTTAGCGTATAATTTCTTTATTTGCCCAATTCTCAACTCTTTATATTTTTGCACTGCACTTTCTGGAGATTTGACAAATCCTTTTTCTTCTAAAATCTCTTGCGTATAATCTGCAATTTCAGCATGTCCATGTGAGGATGGATGAACGCCATCTACTAGCATTAATCTTTTACCAAGTAAATTATCTTGTTCATAAATGTCGTTAAAACGAGTATATACATCAACCAATACAAAATCATCGGGATTTGCTTCATGATAATCGTAGATTATACTATTTAGCCTTGTTATCAGCTCATTTGCTAGCCCTCTAAGTCGAGGTATTTCCACATACTCTGGGCCTAAATTGGTGCTAAGTCTTTCAATTAATGATGGAATAATTATTTTAGATCCTTCATAATATGGGTTATATACCGTTTGAACTAATAATAGAGCTTCGGGATTTGCTTCTTTTATAGTTTCGATAATATCAGCAAATGTTACAGTTGAAGATTCAACTATTGAATTTATTCTAGTCATATCACCAGAAGCAATGTCGAAAAACAAATCATCTAATTTATTTTGCAAAAAGTCATTACCTAAAATTGAAAGCTGTATAATATCCGCTTCTCTCAAGCGACTATACTCTAAATTAACACCAGTATCTTTTTCTCTTCTTAAAAATTCCAAGCAAGCTTTTGATGTGGAGCCTGAAACAGCTTGATTATAATATTCAAATTCATTTCTTTGCCCTAGTACACCATAATAACCATAATTTCCCATTTCAGAAATTGGAGTAGGTCCCATTAACCCTTCAGCTATACTATCACCTAATACTATATACATATATTCACCAGTATCTTCTTTTGCTGGAGAAGCCTTTGCAGCATAGTATGTTCCAACGCTTAAACCTACTACTATAACGATTACTGATACTATAAAAACTATTTTTCCTTTAGACAAAATGCACCTCACACACTATCTATATCAGATTATTTAATTGTATATACAATATAAAACTAACACAGTTTAGTTAATATTTCAATATCTAAAATTTTATCTAAAACGTAAAAATCCCCCTAACATATTAGAGAGATTTATTTATACATTCTATACTTTTTATATCTTTTTTTACTTTATGAAATCAGAAATTTTTATTGTTTTGCCAGTTTTTCTACTTTCTTCTGCAGCAAACGCATTGATATGACTTTCCATGGTTTCCGCCATAAGCGATGCTCTCTTACTTGGTTTTCTAGTCTTTAAGAGCTCTATAAATTCTTTGCTTATTTCCACATCACCACCCAAGTGTGACAATAATTGTAGTAAGCCAAATCTTATTTTTTTACGTTTACCAGCAAATACATTTACTTTAAATTTCCCAGCTATATCATTACCTAAGATTTCACCTTTTGTTCCAGATATTCTAGTATGACGATAACAACTATTAGAAAATGCTGTCATTGTTAAAGTTGCATTTACTCCATCCTCAAGCTTTAGTTGAACTGTTTGATTTTCCATGACATCATTATCACATTCGTATACACATCTTCCATACGGAGATGTCTTTAAGGCTTTCTTAAAATCTTTCATAGATGATTTAGCTTTTTGTGTAATTAGTCTTTTATTTGTGATCATGTATGGAATAGTGTATCTTGTTGGTTTAAGATATATCTTTGAAACATGATATGGACATTTTTTTGCATGAGGGCACCCATCAAGACAATATTTTGGAGCTCCTTCGGGTTTATTTTCAGGTAAGAACAATTTTCTAGAACCAGTGCTTGAAACCAAAACTGCTTTTTTCCTAGTTAAGTAATATATCATATCTAAATCATGGCAGCACTTTGCTAAAATTGATGGCCCTGTCTCATCTTCTCTACGCCAATTACCTCTTACATAACTATGTGAAAAATGCCAATACCCAACATTTTCTACTTGAGTAACACTAACAACATCTCCAATGACACCACTATCTATTATTTGTTTAATTTTATCATAATAAGCTGAGTATCTTAAAACATGGCATACCATCATTAATATGCCCTTTTCTTTAACCCTTCTATCTATCTCAGCACATTCCTCATACAAAGGGGAAACTGGTTTTTCGCAAAGAATATCATACCCTACATCTATTGCAGACATACAATGTCCGTAATGATCTCTATCTTGAGTTGCAATAACTATGCCATCTGCAAGTTTACCTTTTGCAAAAAACTCTTCATCACTAGTAAAGCAATTTTCTGCTGGAACATTGTATTTATTCTGAACTTGTTGAAGCAAGTTTGGATTTTTCTCACATAAAGCAATAATTTTTGCTCCGTACCTACTTAAGTGCATTGCATACATTGCACCCCTATTACCTAAACCTATAATTGCTATTGTTTTCATAATTCTTTCTCCACCATATAATTAATTTTTATGATAATAATATATTTCACTTCCCTTTGATTTTTGCCTACAACAATGAGTACTCCATTAACTCCACCACTACTACATTTTTAGCATCTTTACATATCTCAGATCTCTACTTTGACTTTGCTCTACGACAATAAATGCTCCATTAACTCCATCGCTACTACATTTTTAGCATATTTACATGCTATAATGTTTCACTTTGACCTTACCCTACGACAATAAGTACTCCGTTAACTCTATAGGACCTACATTTTTACCATCTTTGTATGCTCTCATGTTACCGCTTGAAATTTCGTCTATCAATATGACTTTACCGTTATTAAACCCAAACTCATATTTAATGTCCCAAAGCTCTAAACCTTTTTTCTTAAGAACATCTGCTACTATTTTTGTAATCGCTAGAGTCTCTTTTTTCATCTTTTCAAACATTTTCTGATCCATTATGTTAAGAGCTTCAAGTCCTTCTGAAGTAATCAAAGGATCTCCTCTAAAATCATCTTTTAGTGTTGCTTCAACATAGCCTTTCTCAAATGTTGTGCCATCTTTAATATATTCACCATATCTTCTAATAAAACTACCGGTAGCTTTTAATCTACATATTACCTCAAGTCCTTTTCCAAAAGGAGTTGCATGTAAAACTTCCATTGTGCCATCTTCAAGATTTGAAGAAATATAATGAGTTTTTATTCCAGCTTTATCAAGCAATTTAAAAAACATAGTTGTAACTTCAAGATTCTTTCTTCCAATTCCATCAATTGATAGTCCCACTGCATTCTCACCAGGATCAAACTTTCCATCTTTCCCAGTTACATCGTCTTTAAACTTTAAAAGGACATGCCCGTTAGCTAATTTGTACACATCTTTTGTTTTCCCAGTATATAACTTTTCCATATTTTCCACCTTCAAAAATTATATTTATAATCTATCACAATTATATGTGCTTTGCAATTTTAGACCATCAGTTTTCTTCTTCTTTTACAGTTAAAATTTTCCCATCTAATAAACCAAAAACAACATTATTTTTAAAAGAATTTACAGCTTCTTCAGTTATAACCTGTCCCGAATAAATAGATGGTATGCCTGGCGGATAAATGCCAAATTCTTTATATGAAATTTTTCCAATAGCATCTTTGGGTAAAACCATTTCATAGTTATCCGAAAAGTTTAACTCAATAATATTATACTCTGGCACACCAAATCTTCTTTCTACATATGGCATCTCAGGATATTCAACTTTATTCAATACACTTGCAACTTTTTCTAAATACATAGAGTTATATGGAGTTACAATTAAAACTAACAAGTTTCCATATGTCATCTCAATAAAAATATTGTTTTTTTCTAATACTTTTGTTGCAGTTTCACCACAAGGAGTTTCAATAACAATTCTAGTTTTATCATCAGTTTCAAGCACAAAATATTTAGTTGAAATCATTTCTTTAAATTTATCTATATCTTGAAAGACCTTATCATACAATGATTCGCCTTCAGTTAAAAACTTGTCAACTGCACTTTCTATTGATAGCAAAGTTAAGTACAAAGGAGATGTGCTATGTAAATCTTGAAAAACCTTCATTGCTCTATATTTACATTTATCATTTACTATTAACCCTGCTCCACCACTAAATACTGGTAGGGTCTTATGCATAGAAATGATGACATAATCATATATTTTAGTATCCAACTTTGGCAACTTTGAGCTAAAAGGATAGTGGGCCCCATGTGCAGCATCTACGATAATATTAATATTATATTTTTCTTTTAATTTTCTTATTTTGTCTTGACAAAGCATGTTGCCAAAATAATTAGGGCTAGTCATAATCAATGTTTTGGCTTTAGTTTCATTGAGGGCTAAATCAAGAGCATCATAAACTTTCTCTGAGTATAACCATCTTTCACGAGTCGCAAAATCATCGACTCTCTTAAGTACATAGGTTTTTACCTTTAGCATTCTTAAGCTTGCAAAAACTGATTTATGGGCAGGTTCTAAAACTAAAAAAGGCTCTTCAATTTTTGAAGCCGTTATTGCAATATTTACTGCAAATGTTGCACCGCTTGAAGTTAGGAATATATTATTAGCGTCATAAGCAGTTGCGACATTTTCTTGCATCTTTTTTATAGGCCCATCAGGACCTAAAAGATTATCTGAATATGACAATTCTGTAATATCAAACTTTGATGAAATTTCAAGTGTGCCAGAGTGACCTGGTGTATGAAATGACATATGATCTTTGTATTTTGCTAATGTATTAAATAAAACTTTTTCCATACTCACCTACATTACAAAAAAATCTAAGGACATGCCTTAGATTCTTTTAATTATTATATTTACTTATCAAGTGGTTTCATTGTTGGGAATAATAAGACATCCCTAATTGAAGGAGAATCTGTAAGCAGCATTATCATTCTATCAATTCCAAGTCCAAGCCCGCCTGTCGGTGGCATTCCATATTCAAGTGCCATAACAAAATCTTCATCCATCATTTGAGCTTCTTCATCCCCTGCTTCTCTTGCCTTAACTTGATCTTCAAATCTTAACCTTTGATCGATTGGATCGTTTAATTCTGAAAAAGCATTGCCCATTTCTCGTGCTGTAATAAAGACTTCAAATCTTTCTGTTAAACGTGGATCATCCTTTTTTCTCTTAGCAAGTGGGGAAATTTCAGTTGGATAATCAATTATGAAAGTTGGTTGCACTAAATGTTCTTCTGCTACTTGTTCAAATATCTCTGCCAAAGCTGTACCCCATGTCACATTTTTATCAAGTTTAACATTATATTTTTTTGCCTTTTCGACTATAGTTTTCATATCATCTGCATAAAAATCTATGCTAGTTAATTCTTTTACACAATCAGCCATTGTTTGACGTTTCCAAGGTTTTCCAAGGTCAATTTCTATACCTTGATAAGTTATCTTTGTTGTTCCTAAAACTTTTTTAGCACAATACTTATACATTTCTTCTGTGATATCCATCATATCTACATAGTCGGCATAAGCTTCATAAAGCTCAATTGTGGTAAATTCAGGATTATGCTTTGTAGACATTCCTTCATTTCTAAACAATCTTCCTATTTCATAAACCTTTAAAAAGCCACCTACTATTAATCTTTTCAAATATAGTTCTGGAGCTATTCTCAAATACATACCAAGATCTAAAGTATTGTGATGAGTTACAAATGGTCTAGCATTTGCTCCACCTAAAATAGTATTTAATATTGGAGTTTCAACTTCAATATATCCTTTATTATCTAAAAACTCTCTAATTGCACTAATAATTTTAGAACGCTTTACAAAAACATCTTTAACTTCAGGATTCATAATCAAATCGACATAGCGTTGTCTATATCTTAAATCCGTGTTTGTCAAACCATGAAACTTTTCAGGCAAGGGTCTAAGTGACTTTGCAAGCAAAGTATAGTCACTTACTTTAACAGATTTTTCGCCTTTTTGAGTTATAAAAGCTTCGCCTTGAAAACCTATTATATCGCCAATGTCAAGTTTTTTAAATTTTTCATATTTCCCTTCTGGTAGCGCATCTAACCTAACATATATTTGAATTTGTTTAGTTCCATCATAAATATGAGCAAAGCTTGCTTTTCCCATAACACGCTTTAACATTATTCTTCCAGCAAGAGATACTTCCTTGCCTTCATATTTATCAAAATCATTTAAAATATCAACTGCATAAGCTGAAACACCATATGTAAATTCTTGAAATGGATCTTCACCACTTGCTTTTAGTTCTTCAAGCTTTTCTTTCCTATGAGCTATTTGAACATTCTCATCTTCAATTAAAGGTTGATTTGTTTTAATATCTTCCATTTTCCTCTCCTAACATTTTAAATACAATACATTTATTATTACATATTTTGAAATTAAAGTTTACTAAATAAATTACTTATTTTTTATATAAACAAAAAAGTCCATCTCGCGATGGACTGTGATTTTTAATTTTTATTTCAATAATACAAAAGACAAGGCTTTCAAAATTCACTTTAACTCGTCTTTCAAATTATAAAATTTTTCGAATTCTTTATCCCATTTTGCAAAAAGTTCTTGTAAATTCTTAGAAGCCCATTTTTTAAGTCCATCTATCCATTCTTCATCCAAAATTTTAGCCTCCCCTTCAGGAGCATACACATCCTTGTCAACTACATAAAAATCTCTTGCTACAGGCTTAAATGGTATCCTATTTGCTTCAGTGTCTTTTATATATTTTTCCACGATGCTATTGTCGCTATATTTTTTTATAACATTTTGACATATAATATTTGACAAAATATTATCCTCAAAAAGCAGTTCTGTGTAGAAATAATAACTTCCGTCTTTGTTCATTTTATCATAGTAATACCAATAATCTTTACGATATATCCGAAAAGAACAATCTTTATCAGCTTTCTCCATTACTATGGCACCTTGTGCTATTTCTGTTTTTTTATCGTACGGAATCCATTCTATCTCATTAAAATCCTTATTAAAATCGTTTTTTAGATATTTAATTATTTCTTCTTTTAAATTGCCTAAATTCCTTTCTGCACTGTCTCGTAATTTATTAATTGCTTGATAGTTTTCAAAATAAAATTTATCTACATCTTCAAATTTCATTTTCAATAAATATCCTCCTATATGTTTTTTTAAGTCCTTTATGATATAATCAGTTGTGCTTGGCATCAACTTTTTTAGTTTGCCATAAGTCATTGTCATAAAATTTTGCGAATTAGGCGTATCCAAATTAAAGGCTGGCTTTAAGTAAATAAAAACATTACTACCATTTGGATAACGATTTTCTATATAATTTGAGTATGTTTCAGTTTGTGAAATGCCTTCTCCAGTTTCATGTTCGCTACTCCAAATCTTGTTTTCCAAAGTTAATGTGATAATGTTTTCGTTTTTATCTTCAATTTCAACAAATATATCTGCGCGCCCACCACTCATATATTTTTCGGTGCAATAATCATTGATTTTTAAAGGTTCTTCATATGACCGAAATGAAGGATTAAATTTTTTATATTCATCAATGAGATTTTTTAACAATATTTTTTCCGCTGGATTTATTATTGCATATAAAACAAGTTTAGAAATATAGTTTTCATAATGTTCTCTTCCTATCAACGATAGAAACGTTTTATTATCTTCTTTTTCCTGACACTGATCTTTTTCTATCCATTCTTCGAATATTTGAAGTATTTTTGTTTTATCATCCACCACTCTTTACTCCATACTTTATATTTTATCACACATATCTATATGTATGTAGGATACCATTCTAGTCAAGCAATTGCAACATCAATCCATATTAAAAAGTGCCTTAAATGAGACCTTCAATGAAATATCCTTATTTGATATAATAATGATATTACAATGCTAGAAAAAATAGGAGGAAGTAAAAATGCCAACTCACCCAACAGTTACTAAGCGTATCGAAATATTACTTGAATTTGAAAAATATCAAAGAATTATGGATACTGTATTGAAAGAAAATATTTCAACAAATGAAACTTTTAAAAAATTATTTAATGGTTACTATGGCATTAGAAGAGATTCAAATTGGCAAACCAAATATTATCAATACTTTCAAAAGCATAAACGAAACTTAACCATTAGTTTTGATGAAATTATAGACTACATCTACAATAATTTACTAACATCTAAAGGGGGAAAAATGCCAGTTGAACCGTCATTTAGTAGCAAAATGCTCGCTACAATTAACCCCAACATGCCTATATATGATAAAAAAGTGCGAACCAATATGAAACTTAAAGAGCTAAAAGGCACACCCGCAGAAAAATTAAAACAAGCTAAAGAAACATATATGGAAATTTGCAATAGATATAATTCATATTTACCCACACCAGAGTGTAGTGCTGCCATATCAATTTTCAACACCTATTTCCCAAACTATATGCGGGTATCTACTGTTAAAAAAGTTGACTGGTTTCTCTTTGCTCTTACTAGAACTGAATTGATTAGCATGAAAATATTTAATGCTTTACTATAAATTTAAAAACCCACTTAGTGTGGGTTTTTGTATCGATGTTTATCTTGATATTTCTAAAACTTTAACTTTCATTAATCCACCAGGAGCATTATATTGAACGACTTCACCTTTTTTAGCGCCCATTAGTGCTGCGCCCATTGGACTATCTGCAGCAAGTTTATTTCTATTGATGTCACCTTCTGCTGCACTGACAATTGTATACTCTTCAACATCTTTGTATATAAGATCTTCTATTTTTACTTTATTACCAAAACCCACTTTAGATAAGCTTATCAAGCTTTTATCAATTACATATGCTTTATCTAGTAATGCTTCAATTTTCATAATTTCAATTTCAAGTTTTTCTTGAGCTGCTTTTGCATCAGTATATTCAGCATTTTCTGACAAATCACCAAAGCTTATTGCTGCTTGAAGAGCATCTGCGACTTTAGTCCTTCCGTCTGTTTGCATAATTCTTAATTTTTCTTTTAGCTCATCAAAGAACTCTTGAGTTAGTGGTATATTTTTTTCCATTTGTGCCTCCAACAAATCTTTTATATTTTTGTTTCCAATTTAGATATGTTGTCTTAATTCATTGATTATATAGCATAGTAATTGCCTTGTCAACACAGTTTTACTTTTATAATTTATGATACAAAGTGTAAAGTAAATTGACCCCTTAATCTTTTTCTCTACTAATATGTTTTTGTTAACTCCTTTCATATCCAATCATTATCCCCCTAGGGGGATAAAA
>JGI24710J26742_10001858_pt1 | contig 19098 bp, 7 predicted proteins | sample BioPla2DNA2_FD_26742 | JGI IMG/M metagenome (IMG submission 26742) | reverse complement strand
CGCAGTCCAAACCGCGGGACAGTTACAAAGATCCTGCAGCAGCTCATTGAGTGGAACCTCATCGAGGAGTCATTCTGCCGCAACAGCAGAAAGGCAAAACAATACCGGTTGACGCTCCATGGTGAATTTGCCTGGAAGGTGCTACAGGCAGAGGATCAGGATGTTATACAGAAAGCAGAATAGTTGCACATCCTGGAAACAGTTTCCGGGCACAGTCAAGTGGTTCCCATTACACTCGTAGAATGGAGGTGAGCAATGTGAGTAAGAAAGGATCAATGACACCAGATGCGGCACGGCGAATCCAGGCCTCCGCCGACCGGAGCGGCACCAACCAGGGGTTCAAGTCCCGGGCAATGTCCTCTGCCACAAAGAACTCCAAAAAATAACCCCTTTTTCTCTCGAACCCCTCCTCACCCACCAGTCCCAAAACCTCTATCATAAGCCTTATTGTCTGCAACAGAGATTATCCATTACCTCCCATGACAAATACCAGTTTCGACCCGGTAACAGCTCTCGATAGAGTTGCCGGCGCATATCGCACCTTCGTCAGTTCTTTCCAGAGATTCAAGAACCCCGTCATCAAAGAATGGATCGATAAGGAGATCGAGAAAGGAACCCTCCTCTACAAAGGCCCGTACATCGAGCTCGCCCGCCGGTATGCCGATGGCGACTCCTTTGCCACCCTCACCGGCGAGCGTATCCTTCATCCCGAAACCCCGCGGTACTTCACCAGGAATCCGGCTGACCGGTCATCTCTCCCGGTCAGCCTCTACCGGCACCAGAGCGATGCAATACGCTCGATACTCTCCGGGAAAAACACCACCATCACATCCGGAACCGGTTCCGGGAAATCCTTCTGTTTTGCAATACCTGTCGTCTCCACGTGTCTTGAGATGCAGGACCGGGGTCTTGGGGGCATCAAGGCGATCCTCGTCTACCCGATGAACGCGCTCGCGAACTCCCAGTACGACGACCTCGCGGCCCGCCTGGCCGGCTCGGGCCTGAAGATCGCCATCTACACCGGTGACACCCCGCATACCTACGAAAGCGCGCTCACCACATACAGGGAGCGAACCGCACGAGACGCCCCCTACGACAGCGAGCTCATCTCGCGGGAGGAGATCCAGCGGACACCCCCGGACATCCTGATCACCAACTACGTCATGCTCGAGTACATCCTCACGCGGTTCGAGGACAAGATCCTCTTCCCGCCCGAGAACCTCGGCATCCTGAAATACCTCGTCCTCGACGAGATCCACACCTACACCGGGAAGAAAGGGGCCGACACCGCATACCTCATCAGGAGGCTGAAACAGCACACAGGAACCACCGGGAAGCTCCGGTGCATCGGGACCAGTGCGACCGTGAGAGAGGGGGAGGATGAGAAGGCAGGAGAGGCCATCGCGAAGTTTGCCGCAAAACTCTTCGGCGAACCCTTCGAGAGCACATCCGTCATCAAAGAGACATTTCTCCTCCCACCCCGCGGCACAGAGAGCAAACTCCCGGGCAGGGTCCTTGTCAGCGACGAACTGCTCCGGGTGAAGGATCCCGGCAGGGATTACCTAAAAGAGCTCACCGAACAGCTCACCGGGGAGCCGCTCGCGATCCAGGATCCCTCTGCCGCCTACCTCGGGGAGACCCTCGGATCGCAGAAGACCATTCAGTTCATCGAGGACCAGCTCGCCGATGAACCAAAAAGCATCCCGGACCTTGTCCGCACATACCGTGATACCATCAGGACAAACGCTACGTATGAAGAAGCGGCTCGCGAGATCGAGGCAGCCTTCATCGCAGGCATGCATAGCGAGGTCCCTGTCGGAGATACCCTCCAGAAACGGTTCATTCCCAAGATGCACATGTACTTCTCGCAGGGAAGAGAGATCAAGAGCTGCCTCTCCCATGACGGCCCCCACCTCCACGATGCCGGTGAAGTCACCTGCCCGAAATGCGCAGAGCGGGGACATACCCGGATCACCTTCCCCATGGTCTTCTGCCGTGCATGCGGCCAGGAGTACTACTGTGTGGAGCTCCTGCCCGACGGGACGGTCAGGCCGCGTGACCTCGATACACCCGCACAGGAAGGCGAGGCCCTGTACCTCTACCCCGACGAGTTCCTCGATGAGAAAGCCGATCCGCCGGAATGGTGGTGCACCGATTCCGGAGCAATCAAGGAGAAGTTCCGCAGTTTCGTCGCTCCACGGACCGGCACCTACTGCCCTGACTGTAACAAGCTGCTTATCGATGGAGAGGACGGAGAGGCGTGCATCTGCCCGGAGAAGATCCGTGTCACCCTCATCGAGATGCCGTTCCGGTTCTGCCCGGGTGAAGGATGTGGCGTGTCGTATGACCTGAGGACCCGGAGAGAGTTTAACAAACTCTTCTCATTCGGCACCGTGGGCAGGTCCACCGCTACCGACGTCCTGGTCTCGAAGATGCTCACCACTCTCCCCCTGGATAAGCAGAAAGTCATCGCGTTCTCGGACAACCGGCAGGATACCGCTCTCCAGGCAGCCCACATGAACAATATCCAAAAAAGGATCCACTTCCGGCGAGGCCTGTACCATGCCCTGGAACAGGCAGAGAGCCCCATCCCCCTCCCTGATGCAGGCGAAGCCATCTTCGACGCGCTCAAAAACCATAGTGAAGACGGCGCTCTCCCTGACTACGAGAGGGATACGGGCCAGGGTCGAATGCGAAGGAGATCGCATGCCGAACCAGTATACAGGAAGTACCTCCTGATGAATGCCATTCTCGAGATGGGCTCTACTCGCCAGAAGAATCAGCCGAACCTTGAGGATGTCGGCCTGTTGCAGGTCACCTATACCGGGCTTGATGCACTAGCCAAAGACGATGCCCTCTGGGAAGATCTACCCCTGCTCTCGCAGGCAGGTCCCTGCAGGAGGGAGGATTACCTGAAGGGATTCCTGGACATCATGCGCCATAACCTTGCTATCTCCACCGACTTCTTCATGGACCCCTATGATTTTGCCGAGAAGATTGAGCGGTTCCTGAATCCCGATATAATCTTCCACAATGAACTGCTATCCGCAAAACCAACCGGATACAGTGACGACGCACGGAGGGACACCTATTGGGCCAGAGTCTACCGTCTCACACACGCAAACGGGTCACTTGTCCGGTGGACAAAAAAAGCATTGGGGACAGAAACCACCGAAGAAGCGCAGCAGATCATCGAACGGATTGAAGAGATCCTTGCAGGTGAAGGCGGACTGAAGCGGGAGCGTATCCACCGGGTTGGAATCCTCTCCATGATCAGCCCTGATATCATCGAACTCTCGCTCGCCCCTCCAGGGGAGGTGCAGGTCTGCAGGAAATGCGGCCAGGTGAACCACTTCCAGGACCTCAACTTCTGTATCAACCCGAACTGCACCGACCTTATCACGCTTGACCTCGCCAATAACTACTTCAGGCAGGAGTATACAAGGCCGTTTTCGGAGGCAGTCCAGCTCCATGCCGAGGAGCACAGCGGGCAGGTGGATGGGGAAACCCGAAAACTGCTTGAGACGCGGTTTCGGGACTCGCAGGATAATCTCAACGTGATCGTCTGCACCCCGACAATGGAACTGGGCATCGATATCGGAACCCTCTCGGCTGTCTACCTAAGAAACGTCCCACCGTCGCCCTCCAACTACGCACAACGCGCCGGGCGTGCAGGGCGAAAATCGCAGGCATCAATGATTCTGACGTTCTGCGGTGTCGGTTCACGCCGCGGGCCTCACGATCAGTATTTCTACCGGTATCCGGCAAAGATGATCTCTGGAAAGATCGCCTCCCCCAGATTCCTGATGGATAACCGGATGCTCATCCGTGCACATATCCACGCCCTCATCCTCGAGATCATCACTCTTAAAATCCCGCAGAAGATCGATGGAATACTCGACTTCGAGAAGGAAAACCTTCCGATGTTTACGGAAGAAGCCCCGGGTGAAGAGGAAGGACTCAGCAGGACCCGCCTTGCCGAGATGATCGAGGAGCACCGGGTGGAGATCTTAGACGCAATCAACGAGGTACTGGCAGAGGAGAGGCAATTCGTCGACTGGCTCGATGACACCTTCATCGTCCAGACCGTTGATTCGTTTGCCTCCTCGTTTGATGGCGCTTTCAACCTCTTCAGGAGCGAATTTTCTGCGCTCCTCAGAGAGCTTGATGAGATCAACATCTTCCTGCAGAGAGGAAGGATCTCTGATCGACAGAGGAGCGCTTACAAACGAAGGCGGGATTCAATCGAGAAGAAACTGCGTGATATGCGCAACGGCGGCGGCGACTTTACAACCTATCGGTATCTTGGCTCTCAGGGATTCCTCCCCAACTACGGTTTCCCCACACAGGTCACATCGCTTGCCATCAACTATAAGGGGGTCTTCGGGTCTGAAGAAGCGGAGTTGAAGCGGGATCGCAATATCGCGCTTGTAGAGTATGCTCCCGGCAACAGCGTGTATTTTAGTGGAAACCGGTACTCGATCAGAACCCCCCGGCTCAGGACCGAGAACAACCAGCCCGCGATGAGCACCGTCCTCATCTGCCCGTACTGTGAAGCGGTCTACCTGGACGAGAAGGAGATCTCCATGACCGGCGGAGCCTGCAGGAACTGTGGGGCAACGCTTGAGAATGCAGGAGTCATTGAGCACTCAATCGAGATGCCTGACCAGCTGGCAGAGTCCAGGTCGATGATCACGAGCGATGAGGAGGAGCGCCAGCGCCTCGGCTATGCGGTCACCCGACACTATACCCCTTCAGGCACCCGGCAGTTCTATGTGGCCGGAGATCCTGGGGAACCGCTGCTCACCATCGCCTACGACCATTCGGGGAAGATCGTCAGCATCAACCACGGCCCCATACCATCAGATAAGGATGAACCTCTCTCGGGCTTCACGCTCTGCACGGCATGTAATCGCTGGATCTTCGGAAAGGACGGCGTTAAAGAGCACCTTGACTCCAAAAACGAGATGAAGCGGTGCTGGAGGAACGGGACCGAAGAGAACATCATCAGGAATATTGTCCTCTACACCGACACCCGGCATGACGTTATCAAGATCGATGTGCCCGTCCCGCTCGACGGAGAGGGAAACCCGCTCGACGAAGAACTATATGATCCCTTCTTTACGACGCTTGCCCAGGCAATCATCGAGGGAGTGCAGATCAGCATGAACGTTGATGTAGATGAGGTCCGGTACTTCCTGATGCCGGACCCCGAGAACAAGAAGAAGTCAAGCATCATCCTCTACGAGACATCGGAAGGCGGTGCCGGGATACTGGAGTCGATCGTCAATCAATCTACGTTCCATGAAGTTATCAGGCAGGCGCTGACTATCCTCCACGAATATGATGAGAAAAAGTGCGATCGGGCATGTTACGAATGTCTCTGCAACTATTACAACCAGTTTGATCACAATATCCTCGACCGGAAGCTTGTGCTCCCCCTCCTCCGCTCCCTCCTGACGGCGGAAGTCAGTGTTATCCCTGATCACTCTCCCTCTGCGAAAGAGCGGTTTGAGGAACTCCTCTCAACCTGTGAGTCCTCCCTTGAAAAGCAGATTCTTGAGGCGATCTATCAGGCAGGCCTCCCCCTCCCGGACAGCGGGCAGAAGGCCATCGCAGAGGGAGATGAGATGATCGCTCGTCCTGACTTTACCTATCAGAGGGATGGTCACTCGATAGTGATCTTTGTTGATGGACCGGACCATGACCAGGAAGCCCAGAAACGAGATGATGCAAGGAAGAGGGATAGGCTTGACCTTATGGGCTATACCGTCTTTCCGATAAGTTACCGTGACTCCCTGGAGGAGCGTGTTATGAGCCTCTCAGAGTTGTTACAATAATTCCTGCATTCGGTGTAGGACCCTCTCCCTTTCCACCTTTACCGCAAAATCTGCACATTTCCCCGACCAGTTGCAGGGCTCCGGTCTTCAAATATGCCCAGGAAATATGCCCTCAATCGCGGTGGATACCCATAAGCAGGTTATCTTGTGCGCCAAAACCTCACCGCACTCGATCCATGCCGTCAACCATGCAACACCCCTGCGCGGACAGTGTCGGAGGACCAGAAGGGCTGAGTGCTGCGTCATGGCTTTGAACGAGTAGATTTTAGAAAGAGAGGTCTGGGTTTTGGTATAACCGATCCCGAACCCGCCTGGATTCCAGGAACAAACTCCCTGGTATGCGGTCACGCTTTCCGGCATTGACGGGGCAGCATATACCTTCTGCGTCCTAAAGGACACCCAAAATTGTAAACCATTGTCATTTATATGTATGTAGGTTAAATGGACGCTTAAGGAGCATGGATTCTAAATATTTCCGGGAGATAGAGGCGATCATACGGGAAGACACGATCCAGTCCACATACAAACTTGCTCTCCTGTGCTCAATCATTGAGATCGTCAGAGATTCTGCCCGGAGTCAAATCATCGTAAACGGTAAGTGCGCATATGCCTTCTCGCTTTTACAGCGCAAACTGCTCATATATTATTACCCCCTCTTTGCTCATTCGTCATTTGTTCCCCAGATGTCCGGAGAATCCTCAAACTCAGAATCCGGAAGGCACCTCGTGATCCGCACAGAAATGAGGCCTATAATTCAGCATTACTTCACTAAAGGAGGATTTGAAGCGTTCTTATCCGATCTAGAGAGAGAAGAAATCCCCCACGAGATCATTTCTGAATACTCCCATCTTCTCAATAGCATCAAGAAAACGTTCATCACGCAGCCGATGAAGTTTCTCGGCAACTCACTCCATGCCGAACCGTATTCTGTGGTTCAGTATATGGCGGCAATCCCGCAGAACGAAAGCAGTACACCAGCGGTCTCGCCAGGAACCCAGACCGGCTATTTTACTATATCTCACGAATACGCTAGAATTTTTGAAGATTCCTCATGCGCACGGAGACTCCTCGACTCCATAATCCAACGCTGGGTCAGGTATACGCTCGACCTCATCGATCGCTCCGACAGTAGTCTCACCCCTGACGAACTGTACAATCTGCTCGTACCACAGTCAGCGAAAGAAATCAACGGCTCTTGCAGCGCCCCCCTCCAGAAACCCGACGCAGCTGCCATAACTCTTTCATCAATCCTCTCGGGGTGTAAACGAACTGCCGCATTTCAGGGGTGTCAAAACTGCCATGTTTCATCAGTCACCGCTCTCGAGGAGGCCATTATGGCCGAATACGCGCAGTTCTCTGCGTTGCAGCAGAGCATCATGGACGCCAAGAGTGCGGCTCTCAAAACCGAACTAAAGGTACAACGGATCGAGGAGTCAATACACCGAATCGCGGCTCTTTATGGTCTGCATCCCAAAGATGGCGCTCCACAAGGCACCTTTGAAGCACTCTCCCGGCATTTTGCGGAACAAGAGGCCGCACGAGAGGCCTACTCCGACATAACGGATCGTATCGTCGGGAGTAAGCAGAGGATCCTCAAGCATAAACAGGAGAGAGACCAGCTCAGACAAACGGTCCAGAAGGCGAGGCGAGAGATCACAATCAGGGAGCGGCAGAAAGATCTCATCCACAAACTTCGCCATGAAATTGCACTCCTCGATGATGATTCTGGGGTTCAGCGCAGACCGTTTGGGTACGTCGATAAACCGATTGCGCGGTTTCTTACGTACTGTGGCGACGTTGCACAGGATATCGTGAGCCAGTGCATCCGGCTCATACCTGATCCCGCAGGGACGACGATGACAAAGCCTGCTCTACCGGCCTGGTTTATTGAGGAATTCGACGTCTGGTGGAGAAAGAAGGAGAAGGAGGAGATAACTTCTGAAGAGAGCAGTTCCGGGCAACGCTCTTCACGCAGACCCTTCCTCATTTTCGACGAACCTCATCGCGAGATCCGACTGATCGTTCCGCCACAAACAATCGAATACAAAGAAGGGCTCGACCGCATATCGCTCATTATCCACGACGGTTCACAGATTCTCCATGAGGAGGAATTTCCATTGTACCGTCAAGAGGGGGGTTTGAGCACAGATAAGGAGATCACCGTATGCATGGAACGCCCCTCACTGTGTTATCATGTCGAACTATCTGCCCATGGAACGCCCCTCCAATCGTGGGCGATCGATGTGTTCGGTAACGGGGATCCCCTCTGTCTCTTCGACTACCAGACAGGCAGGCGTATCGAGCACTCTCGGATTCCATCGAAGGAGTTCGTTCTTCTCACCCGGAATAAACGGGAAATAACCCCGGAAACTGCAATACTCTCTACCGGTCGCCTTTTTGGTGACTGGTACGACTTCCAGTATTATGTCATCGTTCCTGTTGCCGGTCTCTCGATAGGCAACTCCCAGGTGATTCCCGATGGGAATGATCGCGAACTTACGAAACTTGACCTCTATATAGATCCAGAGTATTTCGATAGGAATCTCCGGATAGACAAAAGGAAGGTTATCCTTGGATCCCCACCCCATCTCCAGATCTTGTATAAGGATGAAGAAATCCTCTTCCAGACGCATCTCTTTATCCACCCGCATGGCCAAAATCCGCCCTCAAAGCCGATAATCCGCCCACTTGCAGATGTGCGGGAAGAGGCAGAGATTGACCATAACAGACGCATCTGCATCGTTGACCTCAGCCACCCAAATCTGCTGGGGAGAGAACGGGCAGGCGCTTTCACCATCCGCATCCGTAACGATATCTGTAGGACCGACATCCGGGTTGAGTGTGTATTCCTCCCCAATGTCTCCTTCCGTTTCTCAGAACCCTTATATCTGCCTGTAGGAGAAGATGCATCTCGGGTCCAGCTCGAGATCACCTGTCCCTCATCGGTTTATTTTGAGCCGGGGGGATCGGTAGAGATAGAACGTACCGAGACGGGATATCTTGTGACATCGAATCCGGCATCCAGGATCCAGGGGAAGCTCCGGTATCCTATGGATGAGGGCAGGACATTTGAGGGAATGTTATCAATCTCAATCCCTCACGCGGCCTGGCGGTTTGAGGACCGGGCAACAGGGAATGTATACCCGCTCCAACGTACCGTCCCGACGATTTCAGATAGCGAGTATCTGTCGCTGGGCACTGAACCTGGTCTCCGCGTATTCTTACCAGAATCCTTCAGTGGCAAAGGGGAGGTGTCGATGCTGCGCGGGAAGCAGACAGTCGCCGGCAAGATCACCAATGGACAGGGTTACTTCCCCCTTGCCCAATTCAACGATACAATCGAGGCGGCCGACGCAAAGGCCATGCACTTTGAGTTCGCGATGGAAAACCAACACGGCAGGGCCGTAGCGTTTCCGCTCTTTATTCTCCAGAGTTGGTACGTTCATCTCCTGCACCCTCCAAAAATCTCAATCGATTCATCGGGAAATCGGGTTATCGAGATCGCGTGGGAGGAGTATGGAACTGCCTGGAAGCGGTTCTTACTTCTCTGGGGGAGGGAGGGATCTGTGGGCATATCCAGGAGATATTGTGCGGAAGAACTCCCGGCTTCGGCGCAGACATACACAATACACGAGGATCGCGAGAGATTAACACTGCCATCAAGCATCTATCTGCAGTTCTATAGGGTACGCGACGATTGGGACACTCTGCCGGTATCATTTCCTGGAGAAAAGGCACCGAATGTCTTTCATGTCTTCATCGAGCAAAAAAAGGAACCCGCATTAGAGGATGATGAGGAAACCGACGATTCGAGTCCGGCCAGAGAGCGCGAAGAGCATATCGACCAGTTGATCTCTGAGATTGAGACCGGCGATGCAGAAAGGTGTATCTGGGCAATCAATGAAATTAAGCGGAATCATTCGGTTCCCCGCCATGGATACCGCCTGTTAAGGAAATATTTCATAGGAAATCAAAGACTCCAGAAGGCACTTTTTGGCGTGATCACGAATACCGGAATGCCCCCGGAGATCAGGTCTACCTGTGTCGAACTGCTGGGAAAGGATTCCAGCCGGGAAAAGGAACATACGCTCATTACAGTGTTGAACGACCCTGATTCGACAGTAGGCCTGCGTGTTGCGATCTTAAAATCTCTGAGTCTTGGGAATACGGAAGAATGTTTAAAGGCATTGCTGGACTCTCTTAAAGATCGTAATCCTGAAATCCGGGGTGAAGCGGCAACCTCGTTGAAGATGATTGGCAGCAAGGACGCAGCCGGGCCACTAATAGATTTATTGGGCGATGAGTCCCTGACAGTCCAGCGTAATGCCGCTGCCTCGTTAGGGTATACGCGCTCCCGAATCGCGGTTGAACCTCTTGTATCAATTGCTCTCGATAAGACGCGAGACCTCGATCTCCGAGTTACAGCAATCGCCGCTCTTGAGGATCTCCCTCTAGAAAATGAGATCATCCAGAGATTATTTGTCTTGTCGGAAGACGATGGCGAAGATGAGGAGGTCTGTAAAGCCGCTACCGGTGTTCTTAGCAGCCAGGGCAAATTAGAGGCTAAAGTGAAGAAGAAACACATCAGTGGGCTGATCCGGGAGGTAAAAACGTCCTCACACGAAAGACGGGTTTCTGCTATTAAGCAGCTGGGCGCCTTTAGAGATGAGGAAGTCATTCGCACGCTCATGGAATCTACACGGGACGATTCCGCTGATATCAGGAAAGCATCAACAGACTCACTCCGACGAATTAATAGCCCAAAGGCAATCCCAGCTCTCATACAGTTGCTTGATGATCCTGATGGTGGCGTCCAGGAAACCTCTGAACTTGCATGTGAGCGCCTGCTGAAAGGACTCATGTCCGATCTAAAAAAGACCGAGGACAAACAAGATGTAGCCGTCCGGTACCTCTCTGAAATGGGAGGTTTTGCAGTGAAACGATTGCTCGTCATGCAGCATGATGCCGAAAAGATCCAGTCAAGTTATGCAAAACCAGCCGACATCCGAAGAGGCATAGTAAAGGCATTATCGAACATGAACGACCCCTATGCTGTCGAACTTATGATCCAGGCACTGAAAGACGAGGATGACTGGGTAGTACAGGGGGCGGCACAGGCTCTCGGCGCTATTGGTGACAAAAGCGCGATAGCACCACTCGAAAACGCAAAGGACCGATACGGGGAAGCGATTAAGCGCGACCTTACAGTGACGTTCGTATATATGGCACTTCAGAATGCCCTGGAGAAACTGAGGGATTAGATCTTTCAGGACAAGTATTCTTTACATCCTGTGGAATAAGGGCAGGTTACTCCGTTTTAAGAGGTTCTAGAATGGAAAGGGACGAAGAGGAAATGACAATCCTGATAATAGAACGTGCGAAAGGGGATCATACCAATAACAGGGCAAGAACATGTCATTGAACCCGCTTAAGGCAACGCAGTCAATTAATGAGCGCTATATCCGGTATCTTCAGACGACGTTCGGGATTAACAATACTGAACTCGATGCTCTGTTCAGGGCCACTATCGCCGACCACGAGTTTGTCAAGGGGCCTATCCTCGAGGCGACCCCACCCTTCAGAAAAGGATGTACGCTCCGCCAGCTCATTGATGAAGGTATCCTCTCTCCGCGTTTTGAGTCCCTCAACCAGGACATACTCCCGCTCGATCGGCCGTTCTATCTTCACCAGGAGAAGGCCATTCGAAAGGCTGTAGGAGATAGTCGCAACCTCGTTGTCGCAACCGGAACCGGGAGCGGTAAGACTGAGATCTTCATCATAACCATCCTCAATACTCTCTTCCGACAGCAAGAGTCTGGTTTGCACAATCACGGTGTCCGGGCTCTGCTCCTCTACCCCATGAATGCGCTCGTCAACGACCAGCTCAAACGTTTGAGGGAACTCCTTAAATCATGCCCTGAGATCACGTTTGGCCGGTATACCGGAGAGACTCTTGAGCAGCAGTCGAAAGCGGAAGAAAAATACAAAAAGATGCATGGGAGTGATCCACTCCCAAACGAGCACATATCCAGGGTGACGATGCGTGAGACGCCACCGCACATCCTCTTAACCAACTACGCAATGCTTGAGTATCTCCTTCTGCGTCCCCAGGATAATATGTTCTTCGACGGCAAATTTTCAGGAGACTGGAGATTTATTGTTCTTGATGAAGCACACACCTACTCCGGAGCCAAGGGTATAGAGATGGCAATGCTTCTCCGGCGGCTTAAAGATCGGGTTGTCCAGAGCGAGCCCGGCCGGTTGCAGTGCATCATTACAAGCGCCACGCTTGGCGGCGGAGAAGACGACTATCCGCAAGTTGCGCACTATGCTGCCCAGTTATGCGGTGAAGAGTTTGCTACGGAGGATGTCATCAGCGCCGAACGGGAGGATATTCCGGAGGTTCGTGGATGGGGATCACCGGATCCGGCTATGTACCGGGCCTTGAGAGGTGCTCTCCCAGTCGCCCGGCAAAAACAGGATGTGCGGGGACTCTACGAGATGGGCCTACGCTATGGTGTGCCGAAGGGGGTCCTTGATGACGCATGCGCCAGGGCTCGCGGCAACACGCATGCGTTTCTCTCCCATGTGCTGGAAGGAGATGAACGCCTCTTGCGGTTGAGGCGTCACCTTGCTGAAGGCCCTGATGATTTCAGTGAAATCTGCCGGGAGTTATGCGAAGGAACCCCGGAAGAGGAGGAGGCAATCGTTTCATTGATCGAAATTGCCGGAATGGCGCGTCCCCATCCCTCAGAAAGCCCCCTGCTCTCTGCACGTTATCACCTCTTTGTCCGGGCGGTGGAGGGAGCATACCTCCAGTTCTTCCCTGAGAAGAAGATCTACCTCGAACCAGCGACGAGCGTTGAGGTGGCGGGTCATAATTACCCGGTCTTCGAACTCGGAACCTGCCGTTACTGCAGTGTTCCGTATCTCCTCGGAAAAATCGAGCGATCCGGGAACCAGGCATTCCTCAAGCAGAATGTGCTCCCGTACTACGAAGACGAAACACCGGATCAGCACTTCCTTCTCGCATCGTCAGTTTTCTCAGAGAGCGGGGACGAGGACGATGAGGTCGAGATCGGCACGCATGCTAAGATTAAGGGTGAGCAGTATATTCTCTGCGGTCGGTGCGGAGCCATCGACAAAGCCTCGCGCGTGAAGCCCGCGTGCTCGTGCGGAGAGAGATTCCAGATACCCCTGATTCATATCTCGTACCCGGGAGTTACGCTGCATAAATGCCCGGTCTGCACCCGCCTCAACCCCATGATGCCGGTTGTGTCGCGATTCCTCATGGGGAGAGATGCGGTGCCGTCCATTCTTGCAACAGCGATATACCAGGAACTCCCCGACGCAGCAGAGAAGATTTCGATCAGCGTTGAGAGAAACCTCAAGCCCGATGATCCCTGGGCACCGGTGCAGGCACCTCCGATTGCCAGGACCAAGAAAGGACGGAATCTGCTGGTCTTCTCCGACAGTCGCCAGGATGCCGCCTACTTCGCCCCATACCTGAGCCAGACGTACGATAAGATCGTCAGGCGCGCTCTCATCGTTCAGGTCATCAGGGAGAATGCAGACCGCATTCGCAAGAATCAGTGGCGTATTACCGATTGTGCTTCGCCACTCCTGAAGAAGGTCACGGATTTCGATCTTCTTTCCGAATACACACCTGAAGAGAAGAATCGCGAGATCCTGCGGTGGCTGCTGTATGAATTTACCTCAGGCAGCGTGCAGGGGAGCCTTGAGGAACTGGGGCTCTGCGGATTCCGCCTCATAAAGCCAGATAGATGGGTTCCTGCGCCTCCCCTCCTGCAGGAACCCTGGAATTTGTCCGGTGGTGAAGCATGGGTACTCTTTCAGGTGCTGCTGGACTCTTTCAGGAAACGTGGTGCTCTCCGCTTCCCTGACGGTATCAGCCCGGAGGAAGAGTTCTTCCAACCGAGGAACTTTCAGTTCTATTTCAGGGAATCCGGATCTTCCCAGCGGGATCATATCAACAGTTGGCTCCCTAAAGCAGGCCACTTTAATGCGCGGCTTGACTATCTTACCCGGATAGCAAAGAAGGGCGAGAATGGCATCTCTGACGAGGATTGCCGTAAGACATTGAAAGGGATCTGGCAGTATTTAGCCCCGGGCGGTAACTCTATTTTCAGCAACTATTTCGTTCAACAGAGTCTTGGGAGCGAAGGAGTTGGCATCCTGATGGATCCGAAACAGTGGGAGATCACCTCGCCGCTCATCGATCCCGATACGCAATGGTATCTCTGCGACCGCTGCTGCACGCTTACACTCTACAACATCCGTGGAGTCTGTCCAACTTACCGGTGCGAAGGGACGCTTCGCCCGGTCGATCCGGGGGAGCTCAAAGGTGAGAATCACTACCGCATTCTCTATACAGAGACTGATCCAGTTCCGATGAGAGCAGAGGAGCATACCGCCCAGCTGAATACCGAGGCCGCAACCGAGTTACAGCAGGATTTCCTGGACGGGAAGGTGAACGTACTCAGCTGTTCAACGACATTCGAGCTTGGGGTGGACGTCGGCGAACTCGAAGTGGTATTCATGCGGAACATGCCCCCAACGGCTGCAAATTACATTCAACGGGCAGGTCGGGCTGGAAGGCGGACGGATGCAACGGCCTTCGTGACGACGTTCTGTCAGCGCCGATCTCATGACCTCTCCTATTTTAAAGACCCTATGCCTTTCGTCAGGGGAATTATCCGGCCCCCGTACTTCGAGATACAGAATGAAAAGATTGTAAAGCGGCATCTCTTTGCCACCGCGATCGCTGCTTTCTGGCGGAAGTACCCGGGTTCGTTCAAGGATGTCGGGGGATTCTTCTTTAATGATAGCCTTGACGCGCCAGCCGCCTTTCACGCATACCTCGATGAACATCCAGAGGATCTTGGAGATGCTCTCTGGCGCATTGTACCTGCCGGGCTGCATGAAGCGGTCGACCTTGAGGGGTGGGGGTTCATTGAGGACCTCTATTGCGACGATGGTGATAACCCGGAGAAGGGGCTCATGACGAAGGCAGCGGCTGCCGTCCGGACAGATGTAAGCGGGTTGGAAGGGATTTCCAGAGAATATTTCGAGAAGGGATGGAGAACCGATGCCATCGGTAACCTCATCAGGACGATCAAGACGAGGCCGATCATCGACTTCCTTTCGACCCGTAACATCATCCCTAAGTATGGTTTTCCGGTGGATGTTGTCGAACTTCAGGTACTGCACGCCTCTGAAGCAGCACGCCGTCTCGACCTCCAGCGTGACCTCAAGATCGCCCTCTCCGAGTACGCCCCCGGTAGCCAGATCGTAGCAGCAGGAAGCATCTGGGAGAGCCAGTACATCAAACGTGACCCCCGGCGCGGCTGGCTTACGTACAGTTACGTAATCTGTGATACATGCCACCGATACCACTGTGCACTTTCAGAACTTGGAAAGGATTTCGTAACCTGTGAGGCATGTAAAGGCGATCTACGTAGGAGTAAATATCGTGGGATTTTCGTCATCCCCGAGTTTGGGTTCATGACCGGCAAATCCAAACCAAAACGTGTCTCCGAAAAGCGTCCCCGGAAGACATATTCCACGCGCGCATATTTCTCGGGAGAGTGTATCGCTGAAAAGGAACTCGAGATCCCTCTCTCAGGCAATGTGACACTGAAGGCAGAGGCCGCTTCACACGGCAAACTTGCTATTATCAACAATGGGAATGGACTGCACTTCCGGGTTTGCGAACGATGTGGCTATGCGTGCCCTGGGTCCGATGGGATTCCAAAGAGCCATCAAAACGCCTTCGGGAAGAAATGCAACGGCTCATTCCGGTCTTACGATCTCGGTCACGAGTACCTGACTGACATACTCAAACTTGAGTTCGTGGGCTACTCCAATTATGATCAGAGTTTCTGGCTTTCACTCCTCTATGCGATCCTCGATGGGCTAAGCACCGCACTCGGAATCAGCCGCGATGATCTTGATGGTGTTCTCTATCCAGGCAGAGGTACGCTGAGCGAGCCGGCGCTTGTCCTCTTTGATAACGTCCCCGGGGGAGCGGGGCATGTGAAACGAGCAATAGAAGATGAGAAGACTCTCCTGTCAATCCTGACCGCGGCATACCAAAAAGTGACCACATGCACCTGCGGTGCTGAACAGGGACACGCAAGCTGCTATGGATGCCTGCGGAACTATCAGAATCAGTTCTGCCATGAGGATCTCGACCGCAGAGTCGTGATCGATTTCTTAAAGGGTATCGGGGTTGGCATCTAAAATCATTTTATTCCCGGTTTCCTGAAAAAGAACGACAGAACACCGATGATTGCATTGGCGAGTGTTGATAAAATGTTACTTGTTCGCGAGGAATTTTTCCCCTTTTGTGGAGAGGAGGAACTCCGGGACTTCACTGTGCCAGTAATAAGGGTATCTCCCGACGTACCGCTTATAGGTTGGAGAGCATCCTCTGCCTCTTTGATTGGCATTTTTGGTTCGAGCGGTGTTCGGGCCTCCAGTTCTTCAGGAAAATCATGAGGGATTTCCTGGCCAGCCGGCGGTTCTCGCTCGCTTTCGCCATGAGCGCCGCAGGGACCATTGACCGGAGAGTCGCTGATGTCACCGGAAGCGGTCTCTGCCCGGGTGTTGGGGGGAGCGGGCGGCAGAGGATCCTCTTTCAGAGGAACAAGTTTTTCTGGACTGGTTTCGGGCGGGGGAGTCAGGCCATCTGTTCTGGGCAGGAGGCAGGATGAGACATCTTCCTGTTCGGAGACAGAGTCCACCCCAGGAGACACAGAGGAGGCTTCCGGGATATCCGAGACTCTTGCCTCAGCGTTCCTCGCATCCGCACCAGACCCAGAAACTTCGAAGGTGTCACCTGGCAGGTACACGCTACTCAACTCGGCATATCGACTTACAAGCAGGGGACCCCCATCTTCAGCAAAGAGATCATTTGAGGGCCCCTCTTCCAAATCCCTCGCTGGATCCTCGGATGCCAGAACATGTGCCAGGGTTATGTCGGGGTCCGTAGAGTTGTCAGAGACCTGCGTTGCTCCCTTGCAGGGAAGCGTGAGATGGGATTCGGTTATACACTCTGTCTCGGGTTCTAGAATGTCAAGGGCTTCTTCGACCCCGGAGATCAACCGTTCATCATCTGACTTGAGTTCTGCCCCGTTTCGTGAGGTTCCATACGTTTGATGGAGATCTTCAATTTGCTCGACAAGATCGGCGGGGATTGAGAGGCTTCCGTCAGATACTGAATCATAGAGGACTTCAAGAAGAATATAAGCCTCGGTGGAGAAGTGCTCTTCAGAGTTCCCAAGCGCTGTCGCAACAGCGTTGATTATTGCAGTGTAAGCCGCGCACCGGAATGCTTCATAATCATGTGGACTGTGCGGATCGTCGATCCCGAGCGAACTATATCGCTGTAACCCCTGACACTTCTCATTGAGAGCATCCATTTGGCTTGCAATCTCGTGGGTGCCTAGCTCGTACTCATCTTCCAGGCGCTTAATCTTCTCGAGGTCATCTTCAATGCCGGTGAGTGGGGTGGGATCGTACCGTATCGAATTAAACTCTGCCTGTAAATCGGTGAGATTCGCCTCTTCCCGGCAGATTTGCTCTTCAATCTGTAGAATCTCCTGCTCGAGCAGAGAAGAATTCCACTCGGTCATCGACTTTTCTGCTCTCTCTACCCGCTTGAGTTTATTCTGGAGGATTTCAAGTTGTTCGGCTCTCTTTGCCACTTCTCTCTTGCTCTCGAACCAGAATGCAAGCTCATCTTCACTCACTGGGTCCACGAGTTCTTTGCGGACGAGCGGGTATACAACCTGTTCGAAGAATTGTGCTATCTGCGTTCTTGGAATGATGCCATGCAGGAGAATGGGGGTGATATATTTTTGTGAGTCGGGAATCTCAACGAGGAACAAGTTATGCGTCTCAAGAAATTTCCGAAAGAATTTGCCGAGAGTGGTGTTTTCATCTGCATCCAGGGGGCCGAGTTCGCTGCTCAACGACTTCCAATACGTCCCCTCGTCGTAGTCCCAAATCCCCTTCCATACAAGGTAACAGGCAAGGACCGCCGGGGTTCTTTCAATCACGTCGGATAGATCTTCATTAGCCATCCCTGCAAGATTCTGATGGATATACACGAATATTCGCTCAAGATCGCTATCAGTAAGGGGGAGCTGCCCTAACAATTTCACAGATGGAAGATGCTGCTGCAACGTGGACTCGCATTCTAGAATATCCCGGCATATCTCAAGCATAGGATGCTCTCGGCGTGTTGATATGTGTATACTCCGTATGGGGCCCTAAAAAGGTTCCCTTTTTTAGTTGAGGTAGTTAAACCTGGAAAAAAGGTGGGCAGGAGGAATTTAGCGAAGCGCCAGAGACAAAGAACACCCAAATCAAAGGGTTCCCCGGATGATCCGTGTTGAGCAGACCTCCAAATGGATCCTTGAGAAGATCCCGGAAAACAGCATCCTGCTGGTTAGTATGATCATCTGGCCACAGGTTCAGGCACCAATGGCCAGGCCAGTGAAAACCAATCCCACTCCCCATCCCCTCACTTCTTCCGATAGATATTCAACCCGATCTTGATCTCCTCATGCCCCGGCACCGCGACATTCCCCTCGGTGGAGGCGATCGTGATCGACTTTCCCGACTTTGACTCCCCAAAATCCTTCGTGAGGTCGACCCTGATGACAAGGGTATCCCCGTCCAGTTGCATATCGACGTTCTTCATCTTCGATAACTCCAGTATAGTAATTCAGAGGTCTGGACGCCATCGCCAATGAACCTGCCGGAAGAGCGGGATCTTCCGCCTCCCGCCTTTTCACCCGCTCGCAGAGGAAAGAGCAGTCCACGGCGCTCTCCGGTCCGGATGAATGAGAGCCTCTTGCCCCGCTTGAGGATGGGTGGATCTCGTGCCGCGGAGAAGATGACCGTGACCCGGAAAAACGCGCTCTCCTGCCTCCGGGATGAGGTGCGAGCAAGCGCCCGCCCCGGCAGGACACGAGGCCCGGGGATACCGCATCTCGTTACCAGCACACGACATACAGCATAACACGACCCCGGAGGCAACCGCGAGAGACCTCCTCTCCCCGACCGGAGGGGTATTCCGGTTCTTCATCGCAACCATGCTCACGAATCGTGGATTGGCTCCCGGCTGCAAAACCCCCCTGCAACGCAGACCGCAAACTGCGATACCTTGTTATCCTCCGGGCGACCATACCGATCACAGAAGACCTGGTCTGTTCCGCCTTCGAAACTG
>JGI24710J26742_10001857_pt1 | contig 19101 bp, 20 predicted proteins | sample BioPla2DNA2_FD_26742 | JGI IMG/M metagenome (IMG submission 26742) | reverse complement strand
GATTATCTCTTACTTATAATATATATCGGTAAAGTTTTATAAAACTTTATACCCATTTTTAAAAATTTTAATTCTTTTTATCGTAGAAGTAAGACCTGGATTCTTTAGCACCTGACATATTCTTGTAATAATTTGCCACTGTCTCATTACTGAGTCTAGCATTCTTTATGTGCTTTCGTTTTCTGCTTAAAAGTGCTTCCAGTTTTGGCTTATTACTTTGCTCAAGTGCCTGTAATTTTACACTTTGCTCTGTAACCCTAGTTACAAGTTCCTTTAAGGACATGATCTCTGGTGCGTATTTTTTATGATTGTCATTAAGTTCGTCCCTTATGCGATCATACACCATCTCAAAACCTTTATCCAGCTCTGAAAGCTTGTTAATATGCTCTTCCTTTAAGGAAATTGTCTGCATGAAATCATCTTCGTTAAAACTATCCGAATCAATCATATCCTGCTGCTGTCTTGTAATTTTCATTAGCTTGTCTAATACATTTTGTTTTTCTTCAAGTGAATCGATAAGCAGTTGAATATAAGTTCTCTTATAATTATTGTTTAAATCCATCCCATGCTCCTTTTGCATACAGACACTGCTTTTTAGATGCTATCTTGCCTGTTTCATTACATCCTTCCAGGTGTCTCTCATCTCTCTTATATATCCCAGTGCTTCTTCAAGGATTTCAGGATCCTTCTTGATATTAGCATCTATCAGCCTTCTATATATGTAATCATAAATAACTTCAAATTGATTTGCAACTGGATAGTTAAAATCCAATGTATATCTTAATTCTGATATAATTCTTTCGGCCTTTATGATGTTTTTATTGGCCTTTATTATATCATTCTTTTCCATTGCCATTAAGGCTATNTTACAGAATTTAATTGCACCTTCATATAACATTAAAGTCAACTCTGCTGGAGTNGCTGTATTTATTTTATTGTTCTTATATACCGCCGCAGCATTTAAAGCCATATATACCTCCTGTTTTAACTTATCCCTGAACATTCATTCCAAGCATAGATGCCAATGCTGAACTTTGTGAGTTCAACTTTGCCATAGCAGTTTCCATAGCGGCAAACTGTTTATAATATCTATCCTCAATGGCTGTCAATTTTTTCTCTAAAGCCTTTAAATCATCTTTATAATTGGTAAGTGTCTTAGACATCTCCTTATCATTATATACTGTTAAGGCACTGCTAAGTGAACTTGTCTTCATCTTATCCATCAAGGATCCATATAGATTATCAGCAAGCTTGTTCATTACAGTCATAACACTCTCAGGGTTACTATTTAAAGCTTCCATAAGTTTGTTAGTTAGACCTGATGTTAAGCTATCATCTTCATCACCGTCAATATGTAAGGCTCCTTTTTCAGTATAGTCCTTGGATGCTATACCAAAGCTTCCAAGAGAGTAGCTTTTACCATCAACATTTACACTTCCACTTAGAGCTGTCCTAAATGAACTTATTAAATTACCCAAGGTATTATCTCTTCTAAGCAAAGAATCCTTTATCTTAGTTTCCCACTTATCAATCTGGTCATCTGTCATTGCATCTCTTTCCTCATCGGTAAGTGGATCGTATCCCCGAGACGAAGCCGCATTATACGCTTCATTCATATCTAGAAGAAGTTCATTGTAAGCATTAACAAAATCCTTAACCATGTCATATACAGCTTCTGCATTATTGGATACAGACATGCTTATAACTTCATCATCACCAGTTACACCCTTTAAGGTAAATGTAAGTCCATTAGCAGAAAAGTTATTCGATGAACCAGTCAGTTCTGCACCATTATATACTATTTTAGCATCTGCTGCCTGCACAACCAGGTCAGTACTACCATCCATCTCTACTTTTCCAGCTGCATTTTTTTTAATTTCTCCAAGGCCAAGATCAGCAAGGCTTCCACTCTGGGTAGTCTGATTATTACTTGCACTATAATATAGCTCAAGTTCGGTAAATAATTCTTGCTCTGCTGCTAAAAACACATTACCATCCTCTGCTTCTCCATTCTTCCAAGCCTGAAACTCAGCTTCAAACTTATCTTCAGCTTCATCTTTTATTGATTTTAATACCTCGTCATCAAGAGTTTCCCCTTCTTCAAGACCTGCTTCAAGGCTTTCTCTTTTATTTGTTATATACTCATCTATAGCCTTAGTCTTAATGTTTTGGTATGAGGTTTCTGTAAGCTTAGATGCAATTTCTTTTTTATCATTTTCATCTGTCTTTTTCAGATACTCTGTAAGATAATTATTTACCTTACTTTTATTAGTACTACTTAATGAATCATATCCCAAAAAGTTTTGGATTTCACTCTTCTTTTGCCCTTGCAATGATGATGAAGTAGTAATCTCAAATGCACTATCTTCACCACTAGTCTTAGAGCTTATGAAGAAACGCTGTTGTCCTGTATCATAGCTAGCATTTAGTCCAGCACTTTTTAATGAATTAACAAAGTCCTCTATGGTTGTATTTTCTCTAACATCCAGGGTAACTTCTTTTTCTCCAGCTTTTATCTTTATGGATGTTCCTTCACTGGCATTAAAATTCAAATCTACCAACCTAGTCTTAGAATTAACATTCTCGCCAATTTTATTGCCAGTTACAAACTGGGAGCTTGCCAACTGCTTTACTTTTATAAGATGGGTTCCTTCTGGAGCATTGGTCCCAGCAGTAACATCTACCTTATTTGTATTAGAGGAAGATGCCTTCTTAACAGAAAAGCTACCTGCCATTCGCAGTTTTGACAATTGATCAGTATAGAATGAATATATCTTCGAATTAAGAGCAGACCACTTCTCTTGTTTCCATTCAGTTGTAGTTATTTTGTTCTGAACCTTCGTAGTTTTTAGTCTATGGGCACTCATTAATTGAGCTACTACTGTCTCAGTATCCATCCCAGAGATCAATCCTGATAATCTCATTGCCATAATGATCCCTCCTATCTTCTCTCGTCAACCAGAAAGCCTGCAAGCTCCCACATCTTTTCTATCATTTCTAAAGTTTTCTCAGGAGGTATCTCCCGTATAACCTCTTCAGTATCCTTATCTAAAACCTTTATGGTCACTCTTCTTGTTTCCTCATGGTAGCCAAACTCACATTTTGTGTTATGGTTCCTAAGCTTATTGTTAGCCTTGGAAATCTCAGATTTTATATGTTGCTCACTGGCAGAGGTTTCTCTATCATCCTGTTCTACAACTTGCTGTACGCTTGATGTCGGTTGACTTTCTAACACTTCATTATTCATATCTACACTTTTAGGCCCACCAGTATTAATTGGTTTTGCTGCTGGGCTTATATTAGTCTGATATGCTGATGTCTTCATTACCTCTAAAGCCATTACTACACCTCCATGTGCTTATAAGTTTTATCGCTCTCCTACTATCATCCTTGACAGTTATATGAGCATATCTATTCATATCTATTCTATTACTATATCGACATTAATACTAAAAAGCTTAATATCCATCAATATCTTTTTTGCATTAACTGGAATTACTCAAATAATTTCTTCAAAGCTTCTTCATTTATCTGGGCCGAAGCCGCTTCTTTATTGGATTCTGATATCTGTAGATATAACTCCTTACGATAAATAGGTACAGATTTTGGCGCATTTATTCCAATTTTAATCTGATCTCCCTTTATTTCTAAGACGGTTATTTCAATATCATTTCCAATCATAATAGATTCATTGACTTTTCTAGATAGGGCCAGCATTATTTGCCCCCCTTCTCAGCTTTTATAGCCTGAAGCTGCTCATAAAAATAGTATTTCACTTCATAATCTGCATCATCTACTATGACTTGACATCCCTTTTTCTGATCTGCGTTAATAACAAATGGTGCCCTTAAGTTCGCTGATATCTTTGATACATCGCTGGGTACTGTAACGGAAACCAATACTACTAAATTCTCTGGTGTTATTTCCCCAAGAGAAGCCAGTAACTCGTCCTCAACAGTAGGATTAAAATCAGGCTTTATAAGAAATGGACTTACCACAGGTATTGCTAGAGCCGGCTCATCAATATTTTGTAGCCAGGTTATGTCAGGTCTTTCCCCGCTTTCATTATCGTAAATAATTGCATATCTCTTATAATCCGCAAACCCTAGAATCCCTTCATCAAAAGTAATAATTTTATCCTCGTCCAGATCAATCTCACCAAAGTGCTTTGTTTTTACTAACATAGGTTTCCCCTTTCCTATTACAAATCTAATACCCTACATCTTCTCATTCATACCAACTATCTCTTGGATAAAACTTAGTTATGGTTTACAAAAAATCTAACAAAGAGTTTTGTACAACACGGGAGGCCGCTGATAGGGATGAATTATATATCATCTGTGCTGCATTAAAGTTTATAATGGTGTCAACGATATCAACATCCTCATTCTTTGATAGCAGTTCCTTAAAATCCACTCTTTGGCTAGATAGTCTATTCTCTGTCAGCCTTAATCTGTACTGTCTGCTACCCAAGTCTGCAACAGCAACGTTTACTCTATCCTGCTCATTGTTGGAGCTGGTTATTCCTCTTGCAAATGCCGCCTGCATAACCTCTTTCTTGAGGACTAACTCTGTATCTAACTGCTCAAGCATTTTTTCATAACGAAGGACTTGCTCCTCAGTTAAGTTTTTATCCTCTAAGCGCTTTTTAATCTCTACTATTTTCTCTTCGGTTTGAATTACATCATCCACACTCTTTAATATATCATCTATATCTCTACCTATTTTGTGGGATATGGCGTCTGAGCCCTCAGTGTTTATAGTAAGCATCTGATTGAAGTTAACCTCATACTGAATTTCCTGTTTTGCCTTTATATAATTAATCGCAGGCTGCTCAGGCTTATCAGTGTCTATCATAACACAGTCAAAATAATGCTCAGGCTTAAGCTCACCCTTATTAAAGCTTGTCTTTTTATATGTTAATTCTATATTGTCAGCTAATCTTAATTCTTTATAAAGCTCTTCATGAATAATTAATTCTCCTGTCTCATAGATAAAGTTGATGCCTGGGGGTGTATCTTCAGGTATATATGCCGATGGGTCATAAGCAGATACAGTTTTAATGTTCTCAATTGGTGTCTGCTCCTCTGATTCTCCTCCAGGAACTGGTTTGGTAAATCGTATGCCATCTAAATTTATATTCTCTAGATTATCATAGGACAGTTTAATTCTATAAGTATTCTCCATCTTAGGAGGATTTTCAAAATCTATAGCCGGATTATCATAATCGCTGACAGTGTATGAACCCGTTACCCTGGATACCATCTCTATCTGCTCTCCAGTGAAATTTTCCTTTATATCATAAATTAGATTTTTTGTGTTCTCCATAAAGGTCAAAGAGCTATCCGTCTTATATCCTGAAAAGACATATCTACCAGCGTAATTAGTATTACCCTCCTGATATATCTGCTCCTTCATTTCCATAAGATTCTGTGCAATTGAAGCCCTGTCTGTGGCTGTCAATGGATCTGAACTTCCTTGAACACACTGGGTATTAATCTGTCTTAGTATTTCATTTATAGTAGATAAAGATCCCTCAGTTACGTCCATCCAATTGACTGCATCAGGAATATTCTTTTCATAATACTGTTCTAGCTCAGTCAAATTTGTTCGAAGCCTCAGTGCCCGAACTGTAACAATCGGGTCATCTGATGGTTTTTGTATCTTTTTACCGGTTGAGTACTGTTCTTCCAATTTTGATACATTAAGTTTATTCTTATTAATATTACTGAGCATATTATTAGTCATCATTCGGTTAGTAATTCTCATATTACACCTCCACCATTAAGTACCAACAAATCACACTCCCATATAGTTTATCAACCTATCNTAAATCTCATCCATAACTGATATTACTTTTGCAGAAAGATTATANGCATTCTGAAAACGTACAAGGTTCATAGCCTCCTCATCTATATCTACTCCTGATATAGAAAGCTTTTGATTTGAAATCGCCCTAAGAATATTCTCCTGACTTATGGAAAAATTATTAGCTTTCTTTGTATCAATACCTATATCTGCAACAAGAGTGTTCATAAATCCTCCAGGTTCACCCTGTCCAAACATTGTCTTGTCTGTCTTTAAGGCTATCAAGGCTTGTACAACATCATTGTTGTCTACTCCGTTAAGCACATCTGTTGCAGCAGCTAATCTGCTTGGGTTATATGTAAGCTGACTATTTACTGTAAAATTCTCCGCAGTTAAAAAATAATAGGATCCGTAGAGTGGTCTATCCTCTGGTACATCCTCGAAAAAACTGCCTGTTTGGGAATTAAAAGTGTTATAGTCATAATAATAATGATCATCTGATTCAGCTAATGGTCCAAATACATACTCTCTACCATTTACCTTATTAGTAGCTGTAAAGAAATCTATCCCTGGATTATTATTAAGATCTCTTCCTGTTCTATGAATCTCGTTAAAGGCTTTTGCATATGTCCTTATAAACACATTCATTTGATCCATATAATATGGAATTCCCTTATAGTTGATGCTTTCACCAATAGATGCATTGGTATCTATGGCATCAGTCCAAAGATGCTCCTCAAGCTCAAATCTATAGATAAAAGATCCTGTATCTTCATCCATAATAACTTCAAAACCTACATATTCATAATTCATATTCCCTACGGTTATAACCCCTGTTTCAGGAATATTAAGTTTCTCTATATCATTAATGTTTGTATCGGTTAATGTAACATAATTATCACCAGCAACAGCTGAAACTCTTCCCTGAAGGTTGTGTCTATTATTACCGTCTCTCACTTCATATAAGGCTTTAAGAGCTCCCCCTAGATTATGGCTTCCAAGATTGAATATCTGGCCATTAGACCAAGCCACGTCGTATAATCCATCTATATCATTCTGATTATGCTTTTTTTCTCTGGGTATGACCTGAAGTGTATTATATTCGCCCACATCAACCAGTGTCTGTCCATCTATCTTTATGATATAGCTTGTAACACCAATTCCTGCTCCTACTACCTGCTCACTGACAGTAACATTAGCCATTTGAGATAGTTCATCAACTAATAAATTCCTTTGATCTCTAAGATCATTAGCAGTACCACCGCTTACCTCCAAAGTATTAATTTGCTTGGTTAGGGCAGCTATCTGCTGAGCAGTAGAATTTATCTTATCTACCATATTTTTTATCTCAAAATTACACTCCTCTTGAATGTTTCTTAAGTTTTGTGATAAGGAGTTAAAATATTCTGTAAGACTCTTGGCATAGTTTGTAACCTGACTCCTAACAGTAAGACTGGACGGATTATTGGATAGTTCCTGAAGGCTGTTATACATGGAATCAAATGTGGCCGTAAACCCTTCTATACTTACCTCATTAAAATAATTTTCAATCTCAGTCATATAATGAGCCTTGCTAGCATATTCGCCCAAAATTGTATTGTTCTTTCTGAATTTAATATCATAATACTCATCTCTTAGCTGCGTTACACCAGTGACACTGACACCTGTACCAGCCATACCGTAGGAACTATGCATCCTAAGTGCTTTTCCTGCTGTTTGGCCCATAACTTGTCTAGTATAGCCCTCTGTCTCAGAGTTGGATATATTATGAGCAGTCGTATCTAAGGCTGCCTTATATGCATACAAACCTGTCTTTCCAATATTTAATCCAAAAAATGTTGATGCCATAATTCCTCCTATTAAACATTACATGACATGTTCTCATCTTTTCGTGAACCCATTGCATAGATTTGCCTAGCAAATCGATTTACATGCTCATAATAATATGCTCCAGCATCTCACTAACTACATTAACATATCTTGCAGCAGCATTATATGAATGTTGGAATTTAATTAGATTAGTAAGTTCCTCATCTGAGGATACTCCAGTTACCTCAGCCCTTTTATTATCTATGCTAGCCACCATTGACATCTGGTTCATGCTTATTGTATTAACCTGTTCACCTCGGTTGGCAATATCAGATATAAACGAAATATAATAGTCGTTTATATTATTTTTCGTCAGAGTATTCGGTGATAGAGTAGCAAATGGCTTCTGCCAGTTTGATAATAATCTCTGAGTCATTTCTATATCATATGCCCCTGTTTTATCATTTTTTGAAAGAGGCAACAGAGAACTATTCTGAAGAATATTGGGGTTGACCTCTATTTCTCCTAAGGTAAAGAGAGAATAATTGTCTGATGGATCCTCCTCTATATATATACGAGCAGATATGGTCTGATACTCTGTTGTCCCATCTTCATTTATAACCTCAATTACTATATCCTGAACATCAGTATATCTGGGGACAGATTTTCTTGAAAATAAACCCTCACCCATTGTCTGCATGGGATCCATACCTACAGGAGCGTTTTCTTCATCAAATATCTTTATCTTTCTACCGTCAGCTAAGGTTACCTCTTTATTGGGACTAAGGGTATCATTTATCATTGTGACTATGCCATGTATCAGCTGGTCAAATTGAGCCTGAACAGTCATCATAACTGATGGATCGATCGAATTATTATATACTCTTACCGCTTCCTGATACTGTGTCTCTGTTTCATATCGGTCTCGTACCGGTATATCAGTATAATTGGCCTGTTTATTACCTCGAGCCAGAAGTAAACCTTTCAAAGAACCTATATCGGTATTATGTACTGATGATGGGGGCCTATCAAAAGCAAACACATCCACCCTTCCATGAGCAGGCCATATAGGCTTTAGCATCGGAGAATCCTCACTTATTTGTACCACATCCATGAGATAGACAGAATCCTCTGTAACAAAAGGAACTCCCTCCACATTTACGGTAACAATCGATGTTGGGCTCTCTTTATATGTAATTCCTACCATATTACTTAGTTCATCCAGAAGTAAGTTCCTATGGTCTCTTAAATCATTGGCCTTCTCTACTCCTGTGCTCTCGTAATGTCTTATTTTTATATTTAATTCCCTTATCTCTTCGCCGATTTCATTAATTCGGTTAACCTGATCACTAATCTTAGTGTTAAGGTTCACCTGATAATCATTCATTTGGCTATATATGTTCTCTGCTCTTTCCACAAATGAAACTGCCGTCTGTATTAATGACGATCTGGCGACTATATTGTCAGGCTCCCTGCCCAATTCTTGTAAAGCCTCCCAGAAATCCTTCATAGTATTCTGGAATTGTACTCCCTCAAGCTCACCAAAGAGTCCTTCAATCTCACTGATTGCCTGGTATTGAGCTTCATAAAAAGCCTGTCTCCCGATTTCCTGGCGATAGGCTCTATCAAGAAAGGCATCCCTCACCTGTTTAACCTCAGCAAAATTAGCACCCAAGCCACGCTGCATGGATGAAAGGTGGGATTCGCCCCATTTAATATATTGAAAATCTGTGGATATTGCTTGTTGTCTTACAAATCCTTTAGTATCTACATTTGCTAGATTATGTGATGTAACATTAAGGGATGCCTGACTTACATTCAGACCTGACACCCCAATATATAAACTTCCAAATGAAGCCATAAACATACCACCTTCACTTTGAGCTACTTACTGTTTTGCATCAAACATCCCTGTTTCAAAAGTTTTCTCACTATTTTGTGATGCATATTTAGTGTAAGTGTTGTTCCCCGGCGACATCCTTGTACTTTGAAGAAAATTCATATTGAATTCTATCATCTCTAGGGATTGTTGAATAAGAACCTTGTTCCTATTATTTAGCTCAACTAATGTATTTACGGTTTTCTTGAGCTTATCATGAAGCTCTGATAAAACCTTTTTTTCCTTCTGTTTTGTATCCAATAGATCAATTAAAGTACTTAGCTTTAAATTCTCGTTTTCTTTTCCAAGAACTGTTCTNATGTCCTCCATCACTCTACTTCTCTTGTTCTCAAGAGCAGTAATTTGATCTATGGCCTCCTGCTCCCTGGCAGTGATTTCCTGTAGGGCTATTGTATCATTCATTACAATGACCTGTGTCTTTTCTCTAACAACAGGAATAAGTTGATTGTATACATCCTGTTCCTTTGTTAAGGTATCAATTAGTTCATCGATTAAGCTTGCCACTATTTACCTCGCTTCCGATATCATCGAACTTTCCAATTACACAAAAAGTTCTATGCTAACTCATCAAAATAACGGTTTACTACTTTGTCAGCCACCTCTGTCATGTCTACATTGTAAGTACCAGATTCAATTTGATTCTTAAGCTCGTTTATTCTATCCTCTCTCACTTCAGGGGTCTGAGCTAGAATTTGCTTAGCAATCCTATAGCCTTTCCCTTTTTGTGATATTTCCAGCTTATCACTAAAGCTCCCACTACTAGCCTTAGTAGTTTTCTTAACATTACTAGTGTTATAAATCTGACTTACCTTGTTATATGCATCTATACGCATATTTTCACCACCTAACTAAACTCAATTTAAATGTTCTTTAATCTTATATTATTTATCGGCCAATTATAAATAAATATTATAGGCAAAATATTAATTTTCACGAATAATCAGATTAGTANACTAACTCCATAAAAACCAAATTAATATATATCCTGTAATAACAGCTGATAATGTAAATGGAACGCTAACCTTCATAAACGTTCCGGCCTTAACCTCATATCCCTCTTTGCGAAGTATCTCCAATCCAAAACAAAGGCAGATATAACACCTGCAAAAAGGGCCAGTGATATAATGGCCCATTTTACATTAGGTACCCTATTAATAATATGATCAGCTAGTAGGGATGGCATCTTTGATTCAATAAAGAAGCCAACTACACCCATGGTCCCGGCAATCATTAAGATTACATTCCAATCTATTGCTTCGGTCACTTGATTTAGGGGTAAGATTCCTAATATAACAAAAACCGCAGCTGATGCCACAGCTATATAAGCCCTTATTTTTGGAAATGATAACAATAAAATATATGTTAATGCAAAAAGTATAATAGCTATAGTTTTCATGGTCTCTCCTAATAAATGTTATTTTTTAATGTTATAAAGTACAAATTCCCCAAAGAGGGGAATTCATACTAACTAAGCATATTATTTCATCTGTTCATTTAGAATTTCAATAGCCTTCTGAAGCTGATTATCCTTATCATGAGGGATGGTTACAAGCTGTTTTAACTCATCATCTAACTCTACTTCCACATCTGGAACAATACCAGTACCATGTATATTACGTCCCTTTGGTGTAAAATATTTGGATATGGTCAGCTTTATGGCAGTACCATCAGAAAGAGGTATTACTCTTTGAACTATCCCCTTACCGAAGCTTGTAGTTCCAACTACAGTAGCCTTCTCATAATCCTGTAAGGCACCTGCGAATATTTCAGATGCGCTGGCACTATTACCATTAATTAATACAACAAGAGGTTTATTAAACTGATCCGATCTAACAGCCTTCTCTTCCTCTCTATTCTTGTATTTGTCCTCTGTATATACAATTAGCCCTCGTGGTAGCAGGCGATCTAATATGTCAACCACAGAATTCAATAATCCACCCGGATTGTTTCTGACATCAACAACTAACCCCTTCATACCCTTCTTTTCCAATTGGTCTATTGCATTGTTAAACTGTGAGATTGTAATATCATCAAATTCTGCTATCTGAATATAACCAATTTTACCATCCAGCATTTCAAACTCTATAGTCGGGATATTAATCTTTTGTCTTGTGATGGTAAAATCCATAGGCTCCTCAACACCGTCTCTATATATTGTAATATTTACTTTGGTTCCTTCCTTACCTTTGATTTTACTTACAACCTCTGAAATATCCTTGCCGGTAACCTCCTCACCCTCCACCTTATATATGATATCATCAGGTAGTAAACCCGCCTTGTATGCAGGGCTGTCTTTATAAGGCTTTACAATAGTTAATATACCGGTGTTGACATTCTGACTTACCACAGCACCAATGCCATGATATACCCCGGAAGAACTCTCGATTAGATTAGCATACTCCTGCTTAGTATAATATGTTGAATAAGGATCATTTAGACTACTTACAAAACCTCTATAAATCCCTGTAGCAAATGCCTCCTGGTCTACTTCCTCCAAATAATAAGTATCAATAAGCATCTCCAATACTTCTAGCTTTTCAACTATATCTTCATAGGTTTTCTCATCATTAATATCAGCGGCCGAAACATCCTCTATGGGAATAACCGCTTTTTCCGGTACATCTATCGCATAATAAATGCCGGCTCCAACTAAACATAATACTAGAGCCCCAAAAATTCCGGATAGAAAACCGGTTAAAAAATTTTTCCTCATTCCAATCCTCCTTAAATAAGTAAGTAATTACGTTATATAGAACGGAGGATTTATCCTCCTTAAATGAGTAAGTAATTACGTTGTGTAGAACGGAGGTTTTATCCTCCTTACTATCGGCTTATGAATAATAGCTGATTAATAGTCTAACTGCTCCATGTATTTCATATATTTAACAACCATCAGTGCTATTTTAAACGTAATCGCATCCTCAAACACACGAAGATCAAGATTAGTATTCTTCTGCAATTTATCTAAGCGATAGACCAATGTATTCCTATGAATATACAATTGTCTAGATGTCTCAGATACATTTAAATTATTCTCAAAGAATTTGTTTATTGTAGCTAGTGTCTCTTCATCAAAATCATCAGGTGACTTACCTTCAAATATCTCTTTAATAAACATCTTACACAAAGGCATAGGGAGCTGATATATAAGTCTGCCGATTCCCAAATTATTATAAGCCACTACATTTCTACCGCTATAGAAGATTTTCCCTACATCAAGAGCCATCTTTGCTTCCTTATAGGACCTTGATACATCCTTGATTTCTGATACTATTGTACCATATGCAACATGTACCTTAGTCATAGCTTCTGTATTGAGCATATCAAGAATAACCTTAGCAGTTTTATTCAAATCCTCATAAGTCTCATTAGGTTTTACTTCCTTCACAAGGATAATATTCTTTTCATCTACAGCTGTTATAAAATCCTTTGTCTTTCCAGAAAAAAGGCTACGGACTGTCTCAAGAGCATTTGCATCCTTCTCATTCTTAGTCTCGATAATATATACCACTCTTCTAGCTTCTGTATCAATATGAAGCTTCTTGGCACGATTATATATATCTACCAAAAGTAAATTGTCGAGAAGTAGATTCTTAATAAAATTATCTTTATCATATCGTTCTTTATAAGCTATAAGAAGATTCTGTATCTGAAAGGCTGCAATCTTACCAATCATGAATACGTCCTCGCTGTCACCCTTGGCGACTATAACGTATTCAAGCTGATGCTCATCAAACACCTTAAAGAATTGATATCCTTGAATAGCCTGACTATCAGCAGGTGATGCTACAAATGATAATACTATATTTTCATACTGCTCAGTGTTCTCTGAAGTAGATGCCAATGCCTTACCATCAGTATCCATAACCGAGATATCAATACGGGTAATTCCTTTTAGACCATCAATTGTATTTTGAAGAATTTGATTTGAAATCATTTTTACACTCCTTACATATTATATTTCAATTTTTAATTAAAATTCATAGATACTAGTCCCATTTTATCACTCATTTTCTTTAAAGTAAACTATTTTTATATGTATTTCATAAATAATTTCGTACAATACTATCAAAATGCCTCTTGAGAGAATTAGTTTGCTCAATAAACTTTATCTTTTTTAGTTCAATAGTCACTCCCCTAAAACCTTATTACCCCTGAAAAATACCTTTTCCAACATAACAAAGAATATGACTTGGCACACTCTCCGCGCCTTTCCTATTAAATAAAATTAGGGAACACCGAAGTGTCCCCTAAATGTATTTATATTATATTAGTTTGTAATTACCTGCTCTGTATCCTTATCAAATACATGTAGCTTAGACATATCAAATGCTACCTTTAATACATCATCAGGTCTAGCTGTTGTACGAGGATTTACACGGGCTGTGAAATCTAAGTTATCATCAAGGGTGAAGTATAAGAATACTTCAGCACCAAGAAGCTCGTATACTCTTACTGTTGCCTCGATTACAGCGTCAGGATAATTGTTAATGAACATCTCTTCATCATGAATATCCTCAGGACGTATACCAATTACTACATTCTTATCTACATATCCGCCATCAACAAGCTTCTTAGCCTTGTTCTCAGGAAGCTTNAGTGACTTGCCGTTGAATTCTACGAATACATCATTGCCCTTCTTAGTAACTACAGCATCCATAAAATTCATCTGAGGTGAACCCATGAATCCAGCTACGAATATGTTCTGTGGCTTATCGTAAAGATTCTGAGGAGAATCAACCTGCATGATTAAGCCATCCTTCATAACAACGATCCTTGTACCAAGTGTCATAGCCTCGGTCTGGTCATGTGTTACATAGATAAATGTTGTCTGTAACTTCTGATGTAGTTTAGAAATCTCGATACGCATCTGTACTCTCAACTTAGCATCAAGGTTTGATAAAGGCTCATCCATAAGGAAAACCTTAGGATTACGAACGATAGCACGACCCATGGCAACACGCTGTCTCTGACCACCGGACAGAGCCTTAGGCTTACGATCTAATAGATGCTCAATATCAAGGATCTTAGCAGCTTCGTGAACAACCTTATCGATTTGATCCTTAGGAACTTTTCTTAATTTTAAACCAAATGCCATATTGTCATATACTGACATATGTGGATATAGCGCATAGTTCTGGAAAACCATCGCAATATCTCTATCCTTAGGCTCTACATCATTTACCATCTTATCATCAATATAAAGTTCACCCTGAGTAATTTCTTCAAGGCCAGCTATCATACGTAGTGTAGTAGACTTACCACATCCTGATGGTCCAACAAAAATAACAAATTCCCTATCAGCTATCTCAAGATTAAAATCTTTAACTGCAACTACGCCATTAGGGTATTGCTTTGTAATATTCTTTAAAGAAACACTTGCCATTTTATATCCTCCTATAAATTTCCTATGTTCTTGTACTATCTATCTTATATCAGTATGATACACCATTTGTTTTACATAAGCCATATCCCATTTTAACAAAATAGGTTTTACCCTTTTGTATAATTTGTATATTATAAGTTAAATATAGTATTTTTACCGAGAATCTAAATATTTTTTGTTTTATTTACTGTCTATATTCTATAAAACCTTCCCCCATGACTTCACGAACATCGTTAACAATCACAAATGATTTCGGGTCTATTTTCTTAGCTATTTCAGTTATTTTTACTATTTCCTTCTTTGAAACAACACAAAAAAGCATCTTTCTATCTATATTTGAATACATACCTGTAGAACTTAGGCCAGTTACTCCACGATCAAGGGTGGTCATAATCTCCTTAGCAATCTTGTCATATTCATCAGAAATTATATAGGCCATTTTCGCAAATTTAAGTCCCTCTAATATACCGTCCGATACTTTAGCAGATATAAATACAGCTATAATNGCATATAAGGCATTTCCTATCCCAAAAACTAAGGCACCAATTAGAATAATTGCACCATCTATAAAAGTAAGGATAAAGGGCACTGAAATATGCCTTTTGTATCTATGGATAAGTGTAGCAAGCAGATCAGTTCCTCCTGTTGATGCCGATACAGAAAAAACCATTCCTAAACCTACTCCTGATATAGCCCCGCCTACCACTGATGACAAAAGCATATCATTAAAGCCAAAATCATATATAGGGATAATAAACAAAGCTATAATTAAGGTAACTGTACCTATGAATACATTAAGCATTGTCCGTAAACCCAAAATCTTTATTGACACTATAAATAAGGGTATATTAACTATAGTCGTAAAAAGCCATACAGGAACTCCGCCCTTCCATATAATTTGAGTGATATCCTTAACAACTATAGCTAGTCCCGATAATCCACCGGTTACTAGCCCTAATGGCTCATATATTAGATTTATAGCTAATGCCATTAAAAATGAGCCTACAACTATTATTAGATACTTTCTAAATGCTTCAATTCTCTTGTTTTCTNTTTTTTTCTTAGTCATTATATGGCCCTTCCACATTATAATATATTCCCATAATTTATATTCTACCTCTAGTATTGAGTTTATTCATTTAAGTAACTCTTAAGCTGCCTTGAGGCTAAGGCTTCATCTATAATATATGCGCTGTTACTATCCTCCCCTGCAATCACCTCAAAGCGTATATTCCTACCCGGAGTATTTATATAGCTCTCCATATAATTTAATTTATCCTTTAATGGTAGATTTGATTTTATTTGAGCATATAGCTCTTCAATATAATCACGAAGCTCAGTCTCTGTATTAATTGTATGTAAATGCTCTAAAAATTCATCGGAAAATACTTCTCTTGGGTATGTTGATTCAAGACCCTCTTGGCTATTAGCTTTTGACTTGAGAAGCTCCGTTTCAAATACCTGATCATAAATACTTTGTGGTACCACTGTATAATAGCTTATCTCTATATCAAGCAGTTCCTCTATCATCAGTACACCATATTCATAAACGGTCTCCTCTGGCAGATAACCGGTTATAGCGGATAGCTTGAGATATCCAGGAATAGATGGCTTTACAAGAACTAACTCTTTATGAAGCGCATCCGACAAGGTCAACTGCGTTTTTATAGGAATAGTGATGTAATAAAGCATAAGCCTTTCACAGTCATATATTTCTAAAATCAATTTCTCTATGTCTCCAGTATCCTCATTCACACAATATATTAAGTGCTTTGATACCTCATCAATACTTGCTTCTGTAATAATCGTCTGTTTCTTTACAGGTGGAATGACATCTATTACTCTTTCATTCTCAATCCCATATAAATGCATTACCAAATTATAGACGGCTATACTAATAAGAGCAAAAAACAGAAAAAAAAGAAGCGATTTTAACAACCCCCTGATAAACATCCTACCCGCACTTTTTCTCATGTATTCACCTCTCAATCATCATAACTATTTTACCATAGGGCAAATTCCTAATCAACTGACTTTAAGACAAATACATACAATAAGCCCCACTTATGGTATAATATACGCGAATAGCAGATTAGTCCATGGTAACAGCACATTCATATTCAGATTGGAGATATATATATGAATATAAATAATAATAAAAAAACTGTTCTTGTAACAGGATCAACAAGGGGAATAGGAAAAGCCATAGCTATAAAGTTTGCAAAAGAAGGATATAATGTAGTCATTAATGGCGGACATGACGAAGTTAAATTACTAGAGACCAAGTCCGAGATTGAGCAGTATAAGGTCTCCTGTTTGGCTTATTTAGGAGATATGGGAAGCTATGATAAGGCTAAGGAGCTTTTCTTATTGATTAAAGAGCATTTCGAGCATATAGACGTCCTAGTGAACAATGCTGGCATATCCTATATAGGTTTACTCACAGACATGGCCCCAGAGGACTGGAACAAGATTATAACAACCAATCTAACCTCCGTCTATAATTGCTGCTCCCTTGCCATTCCAGATATGGTTAAGCAAAAATACGGAAAGATTATTAATATATCCTCCGTCTGGGGAAATGTCGGTGCTTCCTGCGAAGTAGCCTATTCAGCCTCCAAGGGAGGAATGAATGCTTTCACTAAAGCTCTGGGCAAGGAACTTGCCCCCAGTAACATCCAGGTAAATGCCATAGCCTGTGGCGCTATAGATACCGAGATGAATAATTTTCTCACTGATGAAGAATTGCTAGAGCTTACAAATGAAATCCCTAGCGGTAGGCTTGGCAAGAGAGAAGAAGTGGCTGATTTAGTGTATCAGTTAACACAAAATAACAGTTATCTTACCGGNCAGATTATCAGCTTGGATGGTGGTTGGATATAAACTGTACCGGGTACAGAAAAATACTCGCAAATAACGCAAAAGTAAANTCTAACAGCAATACACTTTTTCCCTTAACGACATATAACGGGAGCGTGTCACGCCCCCGTCAATNTTAATCAAGGAGGAATCCGTTATCTGTCGATTCCCTTTCGCTTTGTAGGTACACCCTTTACTTTCTTGTACTCCTCAGTTTCCTTTTTGAATTCAGCAAGTCTACCTCTAATACTTTCCCTTGCTGATTCTTCAACCTGGGCTTTCTTATGNTTATCCCACCAGGTCTATGGTGCTTTCTGTAGCTTCTACAGTAGCTGAAACAGCCTCTAGTTTGCTATTTAATTCTTCCACATATCTTTTGACTTATCATGCCAAAACTCCGCATCCCCAAGCTGGATGATCAGCTCAGCAGCCACATCGTTCTTACCGCTTTCGGAAACATATTTCAAATAATCATCAATCTGACGATCAGAACGCTTACCCTTGTTGTATTTCTCAAGGCAGGCGTCAAATTCTTGATGATATTCANCTTTCAGATCATCAAGAATATTATCTCCGCCGATAAGGACAAATATATTGTCCTTGCAATAGCTTTCACTTTCATATTGGCGGAGATTATGCTTGCTCGCTGCCGCTCCTTTTTTCGTAGTGGTGAGAGCATGCTGCTTGTTGGATAAATGTAATGAATACGAAATCATGAATCTCCTTTCGTGGTTGAGTGTGAGTTACATTAAGACAACACGCAGGCCTTGCAGAGCCCTCGGAGAGCCACCGGATAATGATGCGAAGTGTCATTATCCATAGGGGGTTATCGATTATGTCCGTGGAGCTTCGCCCCACATAATCGGTAAGTGCCTTTTACCAAATCGGAAGTTGATATGTTATGGAAGCAGAAAGATGATCCGTTCTACCAGATTATATTGATGCTGATATACAACGGATGCAGAATATCGGAGCTGCTTGATTTGAAGAAAGAAAATGTTAACCTTGAAGAACAATACTTCGATGTAATTGCAAGTAAGACAGAAAATGGAATCTGCAGAGTTCCTATTGCTGATAAAGTACTTCCATTCTATAAGTCTTGGTACGAAAGCTCCGAGTGTTATTATCTTCTCCACACGGTTGATCAGAAACATTTCACTTACCGCAATTACTATGATAGCTATTGGTTCCCTCTTGTATCAAATCTTGGATTTGACCATACCCCACATGATACCAGACTTTTCAAACATCCCATTACTGATTACTCCCGCATTGAGATATTTGTGGATAAGCGATATAACTCTGCCATCCTTGATGGTACGTGATAAAACTTCAATAA
>JGI24710J26742_10001855_pt1 | contig 19101 bp, 15 predicted proteins | sample BioPla2DNA2_FD_26742 | JGI IMG/M metagenome (IMG submission 26742) | reverse complement strand
GAGCATAGTATATGGCAGTATAAGTGGATTGAGTGGAACATATGAAGTTGAAGTACCTTATGATAAAGCTATTTTACTAACCAATGGATCAGAGTTTGAAATAGAGTACAGATACGCGATTAGAAATGGGGTAAGGTTGGTTGGTGAAATTAGATATTAGACAAAAAGAATTTTGGGATTAGTTAAAATAATACTTGACTGGAATTTAACGAAGAGTTATAATTGTATTAATTAAAGGATATAATTCAAATGTAGGTGATAGGTTACCGAAAGGTGACTTAATCATAAAAAAATTAAATTTAAGGAGGACTTTGCAAATGGGTTTAGAAAACTTCAGTTCTTTGGATGCTCCAGAAGTAAATCTGGCGGTAGGCGAGGGAAAAANCGACAAAACCAGTGATGCCAATGCAAGACGTAAACAGAAAATGCGTGAGATGAACGAATTNTTCAAGGACAGCCTGATGAAGGATCCGACCTTCAGTCAAAAACTCCGGACATTGTCTGAAAGTGTAGCAGTTGTTAACACTCTGGGATTCGGCGATTCTGGTAACATTATTAAAGATGAGNCCAGCACCCAAGAGAACCGTAAATTAAGTACCACTTCAGCAATCGTTGGGTATCGTATCCGGAATATCGGACAAGAGCCTATCCCTTATGTTACTGAAGAGTATGCTATGAAAGACAATGTCTGGGTAGGACAACTGGTTAACAAAGTGATGCAACCTGGCGAAACCGTTGACCTTAACCGTAAGTACATGACTATGTTCTGTGCAAGACCGGAAATTAGTTTCCAGCTCTCAAATGGTAAGGTAATGCGCGGATCTGCTAAGGTAAAGNCCGGTGATGTGGATGGAGAACTTGAGGCCCATTACTTCACATTTAATGATCGTACTTTGAAAGTTAACTCCGACGAAGTAAAGATCAATGTGGGTCGTAAGGACAACAAAACTAAGAAGTGGGTCGTAAAGAAAGACTTCGAAGCTGCTTTCGGTTATCTGAACAACGAAAAAGTTAAGGGAGAAGGTCGTACCTCTTCTGGCGGGAAATACACTGTTCAGGATATGGCAGCTAACTACATTGCCCGTCTGCTTGAAGAATCCGGCAATATGTAATTGCCTCGTAAAAACACTAAATAGCAAGCCTAAAAACCCCCAGACGTATGTCTGGGGGTTTTTGTATGGGAAAGTATAAACTGCNTATAAGATAAAACTGCAATAAGTTTATACTATATAAACTACAGTTATGTATTCAGTATAAAAGAATAATGGGGGGATGAACTTGGAAGGTTTACTTGGAAGTTACAGTGAGGTTATATCGAGTTATGCAGTAATTGTTATGGTGTTACTTGGGATTACATTGGTAGTAGGCTTAGTTAAAANGTTATTTAAGTTTGCGGTAGTAATAGTCATAGTAGCACTTTTATGGGGCTATTTAGGAATTAACGCAGCTAGTTTTGAAGAGGTTAAACAACAGACAATGCCAGCAGTAAATGATATAATAAATAGAAGTTACTAATTATACATCATAGGAGAGATGGAGTATGGCCGAAGTAGCATTTCATAGGAAGTATAGACCAAAAAGTATAGACGAATACATGGGAGATGACATAAAAAGGGTAGTAATTAACAGATTCAAAAATGAAAATAACTACCCACAAACTATATTACTATACGGCCCGCTCGGAACTGGAAAGACAAGCATGGCTCGTCTACTGGCTCTAGAGTATCATTGCTTAGATAAGGTTAACGGAAGGCCTTGCGGTAAATGTGATATGTGCCTAGAGATACAAGAGAAACTAATAAATTCTGAAGCTGGCGTAGATGTGTTAGGAGTACAGGAGTTGAATGTAGCATCAGATAGCGGTAAAGCGGCTATGGAAGAAATGCTTGAGGATGCTATGTTAGAACCTCCATATCCATTGAAGTATAAAATAATAATACTAGACGAAGTACACATGGCAACAAATCAGGCACAGAACTTACTGTTGAAAATAGTGGAGGAGCCTCCTAAACACCTAGTTTTTATATTCTGTACCACTGACCCTGATAAATTACTAGGTACATTAAGGAGTAGACTACAGATAAAGATAGAAGTAAGGAAACCTTCGGTAGATGAGTTAGCCGATAGATTACTAGAGGTATGCAAATCAGAAGGAATCAAAACATCTATGGAGGCTCTTAAGCTGATAACTAAGCGAGAGGGCAGAATACCTAGAGAAGCGTTAAACTTGTTGGAATCAGTAGCTAAGGACTATGGGAATGAAGTTACAGTACAGAATGTATTGGAGAAAACTGGTGAGGTAGCTACTGATATATACATGGAATTTTTCCAAGCGTCTAATAAATCGCTTGAGGATATATTACTATTCAATAATAAACTGAAAGAAAATGATATAAGACCTGGGAATTTTCTCAGAGGGCTAACAAAGTTCACTCTGGACTGNATATATTTAAGGTATGGTATAGGGATAGAGCAGTATCCAATGAATTACATAAAGCAAGTAAAGAGTTTCTTCAATGTGTATAACAGTGAGGAATTGGATTGTCTATTACAGGTTGTAGAATACGCTAATAAAATGATGGATGGCGACGATGTTAAGGCAGAGTTAATAATAACTACAACAGCTATGCGAATTGGTAAGTTGAAGTTATTAAGTGTAGGATTATTAGATGAACCTTCGATAGCAGTAGAAGAAAATAAAAAATCCTACAAAAACTATCGAGAGCTATTAGAAAAAGATAAGGAGGCATCAAATAAAGTTATCAAAGAGACCGTAAGCAGTCCATTGTTGCTGGGAGTATTTGGTAAGCAAGTGGCTGAGGTGTCAGCGCAAGTAGGTATAGAGCTTAAAGAAAAAGAAGATACTGATGATACTAGTGGAGGATTAACAGACGAAGAGTTATTGGAAATGTTCAAATAAAAAGGCAAATGGAGGTGTAAACGCAATGGACATTAAAAAGGTAAAGCTCGAAGGTATAACCTGCTATGGTAATAAGTGTTATGCGATAGAAGAATTGAAAGAACCGTTAATAGGAATGAAGATAATAAGAGGACAGATAATACAAACAATGTATAGTCACATAATTCTAGTTTTTAATCCCAAAAGTAATTTTAATTATAATGCAGGAACATATGAACTATGGCTTCCAGCAACCTTACTGTCGTCAGGTGGAGGGTTTTTACATTATGAGGTTATAGTCCCTCAGTTAGACGAGAATACAGCAAGATTAGGGTTTATAGGAGGAGAGGTAGGACATTTAACATTAACAGTTTAAGGGAAAGAGTGTAGCAGAGGGGGTGTAAGGTATGCTATCGATGGCAGAGGAAAACAGAAAAATTGGAGTGGATAGAACGATAGTAATTGGAGATATACATGGATGTTTCCGAGAGTTCACGGGATTACTTTCTAAGTTACAATACATCGGAGAGCAGGATAGATTGATACTTATTGGAGATTACATTGACAGAGGACCAGACAGTTGTAAGGTGGTGCAGTTTATAAGGTATCTAGAGCTAGCATTCGGTAAGGAAAAGGTAATAGCACTTAAGGGCAATCATGAGGATTTGCTGTTAGACTATATGACTAGTACAGAACCAAAAGAGAGATGCTTAGCGAAATATGATTGGATGCGAAATGGGGCCGCTGCGACTATAGATAGCTGGGAAGAATGTAATGAAAATATTGAAAGCTATTTAGAGTGGTTCAAATCACTTAGGTTATTCTATGAGACAAGTGATTTCTATATAGTGCATGCAGGAGTCAATCCNATGTATCCATTGGATAATCAAAAATCTGAGGATAGACTTTGGATACGGGATAGTTTTATAAATAGTCACAGGGATTTTGGAAAAACAATTGTATTCGGGCATACGATGATTAAAGGATTCTCAAGTAAAAATGAGGTATGCAAACTTAGTGGCAATAAAATAGCTATAGATACAGGATGTGTAGTTGGAGGAAAACTATCGGCGATTATACTACCTTCCTTAGAAGTGGTAGATGTACCGGGTAGGCAGATTAATAGTAAAGAGGCAATGTAGTTAAATAAGTAATTATAGACAAAATAAACCGTACGGCGTATAAGCGAAGTACGGTTTATTTTGTCGGACAGTAAAAATACATTAAATAGCTAGAGGCAGTTCAAGGGCAATAGTAGAAAAATTATTGGGAGCAATAATAATTAATATAAATAGCTTAGTAAATAACATTATAACTAATTTATAGTTAAATGATAAATTATTATATGGGCGGATGGGAGTGCTTATTATGAGAATATTAAATACTGTAGGTATAACTTTCTTAATGGTATTTATGCTAATGGGAAGTGTAGCATACGGAACAGAGGAAGCGCTAAGTTTAGATGAGATTATAGCAAATGAAAGACAAAAAATGGAGAGCACTGAGGCTATAAGTAACACCGAGGCAGCAAATACACAAGGGGGTAATCTTATTCCCTCTAGCGGTGTCGAGAAAAATATAGTGGAGTCATCAAACGACATGATGAGTAAACTAGGAGACGCGGCAGTACTAGATACTAGCAATGAAAAAGCTGAGAAAGCAGCAGGAAAATTAAAAACAATAGTGAATATAATAGTAACAATACTTTGTTACATAATAACATTGGGATTAACAATAAGAGTAACATTGGATCTGATGTATATAGGGCTTCCTTTTTCTAGAAAATTCTTAGCTAATGGATACGCTGGTAATGCAAGAGCTGGAGATGTTAATGCAGCTTCACCAATGGGAGGAATGGGACTTGGATCATCGCCATATTTCGGGTTCGGTGGTGGAGGATTGGGAACAGGCAGATTCGGAGGCTTCGGAGGCTTCGGAAGTAGGTTTGGCGGAGGAATGAGAGTTGATCAGAATAGCGCTGGAGCATACCAAGACCAAATGGGTACAATGACAGGTAGACTGCAGATAGTATCTAACGCGGCATTAAATGCGGCGGCATCTGAAACAACTATAGATCCTGATGGAAGAAACGCTAGTCCTTTCAAGATATACGCAAAAGATATGGCAATAACGCTTATATTAACACCTATACTACTGATATTAGCTGTAAGTGGAGCCTTATTCCATGTTGGGCTAGTCATTGGAGGAGCATTAGCTACTATATTATCTGGTGTAAGTAATATGATATAAACATAGGGGAGTTAGCAGATGAGCAAAATAGTCAGGGTATTAAGGAATAAGAATAAACTGGAGAGGCGAGAAAAGGCGAGAAGGTCAGAGGATTTAGCTAGGTTAAAGTCCGAGACAGCCTTTACAGCAAGGTTGAATGACGAGATGAAAGTTATAGACGTAATATTAAGAGACCCTGAAGTAGACAAAGTTGTTATAGAAATACCCGATAAACAGTTGACATTATTTTCTAGGGCAATATATAGGGAAGAAATGACTCAGTATAGTATCATACAAGTTGGGGACAATACTTTCGAGGTAGGTAGAAGAATTATAAATTTTTAGCTGATATTAGAATTGGCAGCCTAAGGGAAAACCCCGACATAATGCCAGCTGACAGGTATTCTCGGGGAAACCCTTAGGTTAGCCTTAAATATAAGTAAAATTAGGAGGCTAGGACATGCGAAAAATGACCGTCAAGGAAAGGCTAGATGACATATCAAATAAGTCTGGTTTATCGGAAGATATAATAAGAAGAGTACTAATGGCAGAAAGAGATAGCATTTTAGAGTCATTAAAAAGGGGAGAAAGAGCGACATTAATAGGAAGATGTGTAGTAATACCTGAACTGCGTAGTAAGTTAAATGTGGGAGGTCAGTTCAGAAAGGTAGTAAAACTGTCCGCTTTTGTATTAGATTCACTGGAATCGGAGTTGGNGGGAGTAGAGGAGTTTGAAGATACAAGAGAAAATGATATAGATACAGATGGGATAAGATTATTGGAGATAAGTAGCCTAACATAAAGTTTGGGGGATATGGGATGACAGCACCTACACATAAACAATTTTCTATAACTTGGGCGGCACTTGGAGCTCTGTTGTTATACCTTATGGAAATGACTGAGATTAATTTTTACTTATCGCTTCTTATAATGATACAAATGGGTAAGGCTGGAGCCTTATTTCCTGACTTAGATCATAACTGGCATAGCGTAAAAGAGAAGAATGTATTAACATGGGTAGTTAATAAATTACTTAGTATAACTGGAGCAAAACATAGAAGCTGGCAAACACATAGTTTGGATATAGCTATATTATTAACTATATTATCAATAAGATTACCAATAAACCTTTATGAGACAGGTGTATTATCAAATGCTAATAAGGAAGTGCTTGGGGTAATATTATTAGGATTCATGGTAGGTTGGCTAAGTCACCTATTTTCAGATATGCTAACTCCTGGGGGNGTTAGAATACTATTCTTTTATAAAAAGACACTGGAGTTCGTGCCTAGAAAGTTATTAGGATTTAGCTTCTCAACTGGAAGCCTATGGGAAGATATGGTATTTAGGGTAGCTCAAATAGTAAATGTAGGTGTGCTAATAATTTGTGTAAGCTTTCCATTACTGTTCTACTAGTAAAGGAAGGATAGATAATACTAACAATGATTGGGGAGGTAATAACTATGAGTATGTTAATAGGTAAGAAAAAGGCAGTTTATAGAATCGGTATAGTATCATTGCTATTCATAGCTATAATGGTTTCTACAGCTTACGCATATGATGAGGATTCTGTAGCAGTATGGTTAGAGTCACAGTGCTCGTTGAACAGAAATGGAGAAGTAGTGTACTCGAACAGTCTATCTGGGATACTTAATGATNATCCTTATGTAGATGGGGATGNNTCTGAGACGTATGCTATAACATTAAATGTTGAGGGACAAGAGCATGTAATATTCATGTCGCAGGCAGCCTTTGAGCGGGCTGGGAATCAAGCTGATAAATCTCTTAATAGACAGAGAGTACAGCAAAAGGTAGACAATATGGGAGTTAACTTTAACGTAGAGGCAGATGTGCAATCAGCTGGAATAGCATTGTCTGGATTACAGGAAGTAGTAGGGATGATAGTAGGACTATTGGCATATGCAATAGTANTAGGAATGACGCTATTCACAACATTAGATNTATGTTATATAACAATGCCAGTATTCAAAAATAAAGCTGATGAGATGGTTCAAAGAGGCGGAGTAATGTCTAGGGTAGACAGTAGGACCGGAGAGTCTACTCATAGATGGATAACTGATGATGCTAGATACGCAGTAGCTAATGCTACTATTGAAAATGGTAAGTCGCCCCTTGCTATATATTTAGGCAAGAGGATATGGGCTTATGTAATGCTGGCANTAGTATTATTCATACTGCTAACTGGAAATATTCAACTTATAGTGAANATAGCTATTAACTTTATCAGTGGACTTATAGAGGCATTGGAGGGACTNGCATAAGTTTGGAGTGACATAGATGGGTACGCAGGAAATAAGGGACGGTGTATTAGATTATCTAGATAGCGATTACGGCGTAGACATGTTAATGATATATAATACAGCAGAAGTTATAGGAGACATAACTGGAATAATACTAGGGATTATAGCCTACGGGATAGTAATATTTATGACTTTGATAACTATAATAGATATAGCATATATAACACTCCCAGTATTTAGAGAGGCCATAAAAAAAGTACGTTGGGATGGAACTAATGATAGAGGTCTAAGTGCAATATCTAAAGATGCTATGAGTTCTGTAGAGGAATCAATTACAGTAAACCTGGAGAAATCTGCGATAGCTATATATGTAGGAAAAAGGACAATCAGCTACCTACTAGCGGTATTCGTTCTATTTTTAATAATAGGCGGAATGGGTTATATAAAAGACATAGTGGTAATGGTAGTAAGGTCTATATTGTTAGCTACCATGGGAGGATAATAAAGCATTAAACAGCCATATAGATTATGGCTGTTTTCTATTGAAGGAGGTACAGAGCAATGGTAAAAAAATTAAGTCTAATAATTTTAAGCGCGTTTATAATGACAATGATATCTGGATGCTGGGCGAAAGATATAGACCAACTAGAGGCAGATTTAAAGGCAAGGGCGCAATTAAACCAAGACATAGTAGATAAATTAGTAGATGCGGATTTAATAGAAAAAAGTACAGGAGAAACATTAAAGGAATCTATATCAGATACTATCAGTGGGTCTTCAAATATACCTAAGCAGGGAATAACTTGGTACTTAGCTAGGGTAGGTTGCTGGAGCCCCAAACCAACTACAAAAGTATATATTGGAGGAAGCTTCCCTTATAAAGGAGGTAGTGTTGGGTCGTCCTACGGAGATGGTAAGAAAATAACTGATCAAAATAATTTGAAACCTATACCAATGGTTGGGGTAGATCAGGTAGAGATGCTGAAAAAAGAGCTGGCATACAAGGTATGGGTATTAAAATTACCTGAGGAGGGTAAGGAAGGACAATACAAGTCATTAGATGAGCTGACGGCTTTAGTGGAGCTGGTAAAGAGGGAAAAGAATACTGATAAGAGAACAGAATACTTTAATAAAATAGATAAATACTTTTATAATACAAATGAACCCTTATTAGATCCTGAAAAAGATCCTATTATAAAAGAGACGAAGTTATCGGCAATATCTACATATCATGTATGCGATTGTGATGACCCAGATTGTAAAGGGGTATACATAAATGCACCTCAAACTAGAAACTATGAGCTGGGGTACGATATTGTACTTAAATACCATACTATTCCAGTAGCAACCTTACGAATATTGGAGTTTAACAGGGAGGTTGTTAATAAGCTAATAGATGCAGATGGAGCAGATGAGGATAAGTATTTAAGGGATCCTAATGGAAAGCGGGTATTTCTGTTAGAATACCCTGTAAACTATGTGGAAAAAATAGAGACTGATGGGAAAAATAACTATAAGTCGGTTATAAAGGAATCTGACATTAGAGTTAACATATATAATGGAAAGTTAAAAGATAAGCAAGGAAATGAATTAAGGCAAAGAAAAAATCAACTAATTCATATAGGTGGAGGCGGAGGAACTAATGAGCCTGGTACATCGTCTTTCGTAGTGTATGGAAAGAGTAAAGTATCTAATATAGGATTCGCAGGAAAAGATGTAGAGAGCGGAGCTGTAGTACTTAGAGACTATCTAGAATTGATGTATATGCCAAATGTAGTAGATGGAGATAACATAATTGCACCAGGAAGAAGGATAAGGATAATAAATTTTGAGGGAGATATTAGCAGGAAGGCAGCATCATTTATAGATATGAGCGGAAGAATTGTAGAGAGAGTCAGCGATACAAAGCAAGAGGACTTACAAGACGATGTTAGAGACACCTTTGGATATGACAATCCAGCTCATGAGATATATGTAACTGATTTAGTAGATTTACCAACAGTTGGAGATAATGGTAGTAAGAGTAAGATTAAACCTGCAAACATAATTAATTCAACTGGCACTGGTAATACCACAGGTGACGGCACTGGGACTACTGCAGATACTACAAGTGCTGGCGCAGGTACAGCTACAGGGGATCAAAATGGTGGGGAGAATAGCAATACAGGTAACAATGGAGCAGCTGGTGGAAGTGAAAATACAAGCAATAGTGGAGGCACCGGATATATTACAGATGACTATTCTGGTAAATCAATACTAAATACTAATTACGTAAATTCAATATCACCAACTTGTAGATTCCCTAGTGATACTATAGCAAGCAGCGATGTTAAAAATGAGACTAACAGTACACCTGCGGTAGGAGANCCTGAGAAGAGCGTAAAAATGATATTCTATGGAATACTCACTGATAAGAACCCTTTCGAAACAGCAATGTACAGCGGATGGATAAACACAGACGACGAAATAAATGGAAGTCTATCATGGTGGAACGATTGGTTAAATCAGAATGACTTTATATATAAGATAGACCCAAATAATCTAGACAACGCGTTNATGGGAGATTTTCAATTCGATATGGCTAAAGAAGGATTCATAGTATTTAATATAGATACATTAAGTAAAATTCAAAGGGATATGGATAACAAACAGANAGGCAAAGAGGTAAATGGTATACGGAGTGCATTCATTATACTTGGGTTCATACTTATGGCATACAGTATGTTATTGTTAGCAGCATGGGCGTTTGACTGTGTAATACTGACAGGATTTAACCTGTTATCGTTTCTAACTTTTGGGAAATGGGTAGCGGTCAGAAGTACTTATGATATACCTAATATAGATTCTGAGGGAAAATACTATGTAGACTTTCAAAAAGCTTTAATTAGTTGTGCAGTTATAATGGGGGTAGGATTTTTACTTACAGTTGTAGACGTAATAGAAATAGTGNCGGCTATAATAGAAGCATTAGGCGGAATTACTAATATGATTGATAGGGTTATTTTTAAGAATTAATGCTGGGGGGGTAACATTTTGCTTAAACTGAAGTTAAGAGGAAGGGCTATATTAGCTACTATATTAATAACTAGCATAATATTAGGATATTTACCTATAGGGCAGGCACAAGCCAACCAAGTCCTAGGGACTAATTTAGCGCTTGGGTCTCCGTTATTGAATAATTCTTTTAATAATGAGCAGTGGGATAGGTGGGAAATAGTAGCTTTTGGTATCTTTTTAAGCAATTTTACATACCCTCTTGTGGATGATTATAGAACAGCTTTTACAAATACTAACAGTGGTTCAAAGGGTAGTGGATTTAAAGCATTGGATTTCGGTACTGGTAAAGACCCTGCTAATCATGAGGTATTAAAAAATATACTAAACTATGTAATCTCAATACAGGCGGATACAACAAACTTAAGGGAAATATTGGTGAAATGGGAAAGCCAGTCTGGAACTGGTGGAGAAACTGATGGAGAAACTGATAGTTACGCTCAAGCAACAATAAATGATTTCTTTGGGGAAGAAATGAGTACCAAACAAATGGTGCCAATATTCACAATACAAACAGGACCAGCGGATGATGCAGGCGGGAAAGAAGTAGTGTTCTCATTCAAAGATGGTTGGGACGTACAAATGTTATCAGCCTGGATGAGTAGAGTAACAATGGGAGATTACAGACAACAAGCTAATAGTGCTTTGGATAAGATGCTAGATAACAAAGAACCTATATACCTAGACGCATTAGGTAATATAGTAACTATGAATGATGGTAGACCAGTAGTAGTATTCCCGGCAGCATCTAATCAACATCTAACATCAGATGGAAGATACAATTTATTAACCTCTGTTATACTGGGAGGTAATTATATAACAACTGGAGAATACCGCATAGTAGATACACTAGAGGCAGAGAATAGAATGGTGGGGGTAAGTGTAGACTGGTGGGTATTCGACTTTGACATTGGAGTACCGATAGGGTACTTAGATTGTGGTAGCGCAGTAGATAGTAAATACAGTAAATATATCAAACCTGGGTCTACAATACTACTATTTGATACGGCTGTTGGTGAGTTGGCAAGCAAGAGTGGAAATAAGGGAGAAGCGTTAGCGCAGGTATTGATGTCTGATATAAATAATAAAAATACACCTGTAGGATTCACTGTTGCAGTAGTAGGATTGGATAAAATGAATGGGGTGCACGATAGATTCAAGGATTTATATAAACAATGCTCTCTAATATCAACTAGTAATCCACCTAGTAATAATAGGGATAAGCTAACATACATAAAGATGCCTGGGAGTAAAGAGCTAAAGTTATTTCAAAATACTATAGCGACAACAGTATCCACTAGAGCAGTCCAAAATATAGAGGGTGGAAACTTATCAGCATTAATGTTTAGAAGGTATATAAATTATGTGCATAAGTATATAACTACTGGAAAGGTAATAGCTGATAAACAATCTGAAAATAGAATACTAGGAAGAAATGTCTTAATTAACGAGCTGGCAGGTAAGGATAAAAAGCAGGACATTAAAAATCTACTATTATATAGAGATGGAAATAAAATAAATGACCTCTTTATATCATTTGTAAAAAATGACGCATCTATAGGAGGAGATGCTATTATACATAAGTCGGATAAAAAGGATATCAAATCTTGGGATGATATAACATTAAATGACTTGGATAAAGCTGGCTATCTTACAGCTAGCGATAGATCATTGCCTAGAATACGAGATGGGTTCTTCGATGAGAGTCTAGATAGAATAGTGAAGATATATTCCTACAATGATACAATTAAACAAGCCTCAAATGTACTAAGTATAAGACCCGGGACTGAGTTTGGATTATTGTCACCTCACATATACCTAACATATCTTGATTTCTACGGTGTAACTAGCGGGAGGAATCATAAGTTTAATACGGCTATATATGACGCAGAATCAGACATACTAAAGGTAGACATAACGAAAATGACTGCAGGTACAATGATGTCAGAGGAAGAAAAAAGGGCAAAGCTACTGGATTATTCATTTATGTTGCTAGACCCTGAGCAGGGAAGGCAATATAGATCGGATATGGCAATGTCTAATTTCTCAGATTGGATATATAGAACGTATCAAAAGATGGTATATGGAAAGTCAACCGAATACTACGACAATAATTCTGGAGTAGCGAATAGATACTCTGCAGGATTTCTACGAGTAGATAACTATAGCGAAAACTTTATGACTAAGTGGTTAATAGATGAATACTCTAAATATTTGTTGGTACTAATAGGATTTGGGCTGTCGTTAATAATAGTATACGGAGTAATAACAAAGAGGAAAACTATATGGTTCTTAGTGACTACCACAACACTTGTTACAATATTAATACTTACGCCTGCATTTGGGGAGATAACACCATATATAACTAATAATTCTGTACAAAATATGTTCAACGACAAAATGTCTTACTGGGCAATATCAGAGTCTGTAACGAATGCTAATATAGAAAAAGAATCTGCGAGGGAGATAGAGCAATTAGGATCAGAGGATGTAGATCTAAGCGATTTGATAAGAGCTGTAAACATAGTACATCTAGATAGAGCACTTATGGTTAAAAATGATATATCTAAGAAAATCAATGAGAGCGCAGCAGATTATGAAAAAGTACAAAGCTTACAATCCGCTAGATGGTTATTACCAATAATCATAAGACAATTTACGGCTGATGACAAGTCTTCGGATTATGTATACGTTCCATTAGCGGACGTATACGATAATTTATCTAACTTATATTGGTTATATAAGCCCAGTGATGCATTAACGGTGCAAACACAGGCTGCTAGGGATATGGTGGATAACTTTAATGAGGGGTCAGTTGATAATAGAACAGATGTAAATACAAAGACTATATTCTATGAGGACTATAACGAAACATCTAATCAAGCTAATAAGAGTAAAGGAATGTATAATAACATAAAAATTAGCTCTGATACAATGGATTATACTAACGGACCTGGATGGGAAAGTTTATCGAGGTTAAAAGATGATTCAGATGTAGTTCATACCGGAGCATACATATTAAAGGACGTAGTAATACCTAGAATAAATGATGTTAGCAGTGTTACCGAAGAGGGAGAAGAAGAAAAAGATGAAGGTGATAGCTATATAGAAGGTGGGTATAATACAAAAGAATTATGGGATAGCTATTTAGAAGCAAATAAATCAAATACAGAGCTTAAAGAATCACTATATAGAGTAAGCAGTAAAATGGAGCAAAGTGCTGGTAAATATAACAAGTCAAATCCTTCTAGTTCTATGGATGAATCTTTCGGATATTTGTGGTATACAGAAAGTACATTCCATTATTTTTATGATGTAATTAAGGATACTTTTGATTCTGGAATAACAGTAGGGACAGTGGCTGGCGAGTTACAAGGGNTATATACNGATAATCGAGAGACTATAATGCACTACAGTGATACAGGTAAAATTAGGGACTTCTTAGATATGCAAGAATTGTTCACTAACACTATACCATACATATATAAGGTACAGATGCTAACGGGGGGTAATAACGGTAAGCAAGGGCTGTTAGGGGATAGTAAAATAGAGAGTTACGCTCTATATGAAGGTATGAATAAGTCTTGGTTATTTAGGTCTAACTGGGTAACAAAAATGATGACATCTGAAATATTAAGTAAAGAGTCTAGAGTAACAGATGCTGAAGGTAATGTACATTNTGTAAGTAACCCAATGGATCCTTCTACATACCCTGATAATAGGCCTATGATATTTAGCGAGGCTCAAATGCATGCATTGGGGTTAGATGAGCTAGATTTAAATANAGTAGAGTTAAAAATATTAAAAGTAAANGAAGAGGTGATGAACAAGTGGACACTGNCGTTAAACTATGTGAATATAAAAGGAATGACTACAGATGTCTTATACAAACAAATGGCTACAGATGCAACAACTATATTTAATAGGGAGTTCTCTCCAACAAATAAAATAAATAGTAAAAAGGCGTTATATCCCAATGGGATAGATCTAAGAAGTATATCTTTCGACTCTGTAATGAAAATGTTGATGCTAAATACGACTAGAGATTCAAGTCTAATATATGGAGACACAATGAGAAAGGTTATAGATGATAGCGATATATTTACTGCGCTTGCGTTATTACTATCAGCCTTCTTAAGTGCTTTAATAACTCCATTTGTACGAAATGTACTATTGGGAATACTATTATTCCTTGGTATATTTTCTCTAATATCTAATATTATGGGAGACTCTAGGGTAAAGCTAAAGATTACTACGGCGTATATAATAAATCACGTATTATTCCTATTAATGACTATAATATACTTCTTAGCTTTCGCAGTAATAGTGAATTCATCATATAGGGATGACGTATTAAATGTTACTAACGTATCNTTTAATATAGGGGTACCGGTGTGGATATTCTTCATAATAATTATAGTAAACGTGGCATACATTTGGGGATCGTGTAAAATAATACAAATAACAGTAACAAATCGTCATGATTTAGGGTTCGGAGTATACACAGCTTGGAGTTACGCGTTAGCAGATAAAATATCTGGGGCAGTAAATAAAATATCTGGAGGTAAATATGGTAAGNCATATTCAAATAACACAGTAGTACAAAATACAAGCTTTNAGGAAATGAATGTGGAAGGGTCTAATGTAAAGGTAAGCAAAGAGATGGATACAGATGAAGATTTACAATATGAAAATTATAGCAGTTACGATTATGACTTAGACAGTGAAATAATCTACGATAGTCATAGAGCAGCTAAGATAGAGGAAGAAATAGAGAGAGGATCTAAGTCAATGTAATAGGAGTAATAGGTTAGGTGGTGGAGAATTGGCTAACAGCAGTAGAAGATTCAAGGATAAAAACGGAATGATGTTCATACCAATGAATGTAGACGGAGGATACTATTTTGATACAAATTTTATAGACTCCTTTAAGGTAGCAGTTATAATAATATTACTATTTGTCGCGGTGGCCGGGTCAGCTTGGATAAATTCCTGGTATACAGCTGGAATAGTAAAGTTAATAGCTTATATAATAATGTTTTTTATAATACAGTTGATAGTAAGATATTATATACTAGAGGAGAAATACTATTTTAGAATGTATAATGCAATGAAAAAATCAAGTATTACAGAGACTGATATCGTATGGGACATAGCAAGTATAAGAGATTTTGAAGATGGAGCCGTTGTAATATTTTCAGATATGCGGCTAGGAGTGTTTATAAAGCTAGAGAGGGATACAATTACAGGAAAGGATAAGGATTTTAGAGAAACTCATTTTGACGCGATATCAGAATTTTATAAAGAAATGAATAACAGACAGTACCAATTTGTGCAATTAATATAATGGAGCAAGCTGGTAATGACCCTAGGATAGACACGCTAGATGAGTTAGTCTAAAATCAGATAACGCTAACTTAGCTGAATTAATAGAGATGCAAGTGGGTTATATAAAAATACTAACTAGATCTACACTTTATGAGTCTGACTATTTCTTAATATATACAGAACAAGTAAGTAAGTCAGATATAATACTCGAGGATGTAAATGATATAGCAACATTATTAATGGATGGGGCGTATTTAGGACATCGGGTATTAAGGGAAAAGGATATATTAGACCTGCATAAAGAAATATATGGGATAAGATATTTTGATTATAACAGGGCAACAATGAGGGTATTTAGCAATATAAATACACCTTTAGAAAAGCCCTTTAAGCTAAGGTCAATACTGATGGACAATGGGGAAATTATAGAATTATCTCAAGACCAAATAAACCGCATCCAAAAAATAGCTAGTGATATAAATAATAATACATTAAATGTTGGTGATATATCTATAAAAGAAGCATTATCGGGATATATTAATATAAATGATAAAGTAAATGTGGGTGGGGAGATAAAAATAGGAAATCATATGGAAGAAGATGAAAGTACAATAGATAATAATGATGACTCGTTCGCAGACATACTAGGATTCATAGACGAGATAGAAAAAAATAGAGAAACTTTGGATAACGAATATATAGACTTTTAACTTAGGAGGATAAAATGAACATACTTATATGCGGTGGGGAAAAGACAATAAATATAGTAAATACATTAAAGAGTAGATTCGCTTCGGGAGCAGTCACTATAATTAAAGAAGATAAGATAAGAGATGTAGAAAAAATATTAGGCCGGGGGGATTACTTTGATAGGGCAATAATAATGGAGCCCGCTTGGACTGATGATGGTAGAATACAGGATTCAACTGAAATAAGCTTAGAATTGGCTACCCTATGCAAGTTGTTAGAACAGCGGTGCGCTAATAATACATTGTTCTTTTTTGTAGCGACCAATAGAGAGATGGCTCAGGTAGTATATGACGAAAGCTTAGAAATACACCCTAGTACAACAATATTAGTTAAGGAACCTCCATATTCAGTATTATTCTTTACGGATTTAATAACCAAGGATACAAAGGCAGTATATCCATCATTACAGTTTAATTCGGAAGATAGCGAAGTGTTAGGGGATAACGATGATGAAAAATCATGGTCAGTAGAAAAATACCCTGAAGAGTCGATAGGATTTGGGGAAGACCTAGAGAAAATTAAAGAAATAAGTATAAATCCTGAGGACATAATAGATAGAGAAGATGGAGCAGACGAATTAGAAGAACTAGCAGATGAATTAGCAGAGGAACTAGACGAACCAGAAGAAGTTGACGAATTCGAGGAACTTGATGAACTTGATAATGAGCAAGAAGATACTGATGATCCAGTAGAATGGCAAGAGGATGATATAAATGACGAAGATAAAGATTTAGATTGGCATGATGATAGAGGGGAAGATGTTGAAGATGAAATAAAAGAAACATCAGAACAGGTAGAAGAGGCTATAATACCTAGAGACGATGGCGATAAATCTGAGGAAACAGATAAGAAAATGCTGAATAACTTCTTAGGTGAGGCAGGGAAAGCTAAAGTACCTAAGGAGAAAAAAAGAAAGCCAAGGAAAGAAAGAAAAGAAAAATCAGATAACGTTAGTGCTGTAGGCAGGGAGAAATCAGATGATGGCATTATAAATAATGTAAGGAGCATATTAGAATACTATAAAAACCGTGGGGGATCTATAATAATTACAGGAGCAGAGGGTAGCGGTAAGTCTACAATAGCGTATAATCTAGCAAACACTATAAATAAACTGGGGTTCAGCACATTACTGGTAGACTTTGATACAAAAGGGAGGTCTCAAGCATATATAAATAAAGACGCCTACGATTCTGTCAATTTCTATAACAGACAAAAGCTATCCCTGATGCAGGCATTGGGGTCAAGTACTGGAGTGTCTAAATATGCTAATATAATAAAACCCGGAATGCATGTACTAACAAACAGTTTATCTGAGGAGATTGTAGATTACGTAGATATAGCTGAAAGTTACAAGATGACAAGGTTAGATGTCAGTTCTAGGGGAAACTACAATATGACTATTTATGATATGCCATTTGAAATAGCGACTAATTATGGAAGTACAATACTGAATTCTTGCGATAACGTAGTAGTAGTGGCTGATAAATCTACTTGGGGAGTAGTTAAACTTCTATTAGATATGACAAACATAGAAAGAGAGGAAGTACAAGATGAGATATTTAGTAGGGCTAAGATATGTTTTAATAAGTGTAGAGAAGGAGTACCTATACTAGGTTCAAGTAACTATGGAAGTAATAAAAATATACTAATTAAAATGGATGAACTAGTGAAGGAGCTCATAGGTATTTCCGTAGAGCTTAGATTTGAATATATGGAAGTAATTAAAGAAATGCGTTTTAACAACAGTTATGAAAATTACTGGTTCACTGGGAGGGCTTACTCAGACGATAGGGAAGGATTTATAGACTACTTAAATCTACTTGATAGCATATTTGGAATAGGAAAGAAAGGAAGGTAATATCTTATAATGGATAAATATATAGTGGGAAATAATGAAATAGACGGGTATATACTTCTAGAATACAATGATGTTGCCGAGGAAGAGCTTCAGAATTGCCTAGTGCATTATATAATAGATACAGATGATGAGTCGATAAATCATTATGATAATATAAGAAAGTTAATAATAAATAGAAATGACGTCAATGTTCTTATAGACGAGAACCTAATGGAGTCTAATATAAATTCTTGTATGCTCATGGCGAGCTATCAGAGATACGGAGTATATAAGGTAGTAAACAGCCAGAATACCATAGATGCTAATTACTTAAAGGGAATAGAGAGTAGAAAACCTACAGTGGAAGAAATAGAGAAATTCATAGGGAATGTAGTAGTAAGCTACGGTGAAATAGCTAATTTATTGATGAATCTGCAGATGGTAATAAAAGATGGGGATGTAGATAAGCTGATAAACTACATAGATAATAATATGGGAGTCATTACAGAATCTACAAAGGTCATAGACTACATGAAGTTTATGATTGGAGGAGAGCGTAGCAAGATAAAAGATATAAGTGAGCAGAGTAAGGTAGACGAATTGTCTGAAAGAATGGCAACATTAGAAAGTGAGTTAAGCAAGTCTAGGGACAAAGAAAAGAATTTAGAGGATGATTGTAAAAAGCAAAAGGAATTAGTAGCAAAGACTGAGGAAAAATTAAATAAATCAAACGAAGAAGTAGA
>JGI24710J26742_10001853_pt1 | contig 19111 bp, 17 predicted proteins | sample BioPla2DNA2_FD_26742 | JGI IMG/M metagenome (IMG submission 26742) | reverse complement strand
GCTGGAATTTTTTTATTGTCTTCAATTTTCGGAAGAGTTTTAACTAAACTTTCAGGCAGTTCTCCGGAAGAATAGATGTACTTTTTGTTATTGTCATCCAACGCCAAGAAAGAGTCGGGTGAAATCCAAAACAGTCCGCTTGTGATTTTAGAATTTCCATTTTTATGCATTTTAACACTCAAATCAAAGTATTTCGAGAAAGCTTCCCGGTTCTGCTCTGATGGTTCGGATGCATATGAGAGGGCTGATTCGAACAGACCCCAAAGGTTATCAATATCGCTCTCTCCGCGTTCGCCTTCATAAAGATAGTAACGTGCATTTTGGTTAATTACTGTCGGTATACCGTCAAATGAAGTAGGTATGGGCGCATTAATAGCAAATAGATCAGCCACTTCAGAAACAATCTTATTTTTATTAGACATTGTCATACTGCTTTTGTTGAATAGACCGAAGACGGTAAATGGATCGATATCGAAAATTTTATTATCTTTTTCGAGTGCAGGAAGATCTATACCGGTATTTTCAAAAATCTTTAAAACTTTATCAACCAGCCCCTTTCGATTTTCTTTGTACTGTAATAACTTATTAGCCAACTCTTCATAAAAAGGTACCCAGTCATATTTAATAGCGCTTTTCATTTTTAAACCTCCAAAAAACTCTTAAATATCCCATAACCGCATCTTTTTTCGATACAGTTTAATTGTACCATACTAATTTTATTGCTCTATTGAAAAACTCTGATTTAATAACATTTAAACTTAAAACTATTAAAAAACCGAATTTGTTAACTTACCACAAACTCCCGTCGCCCTTGTTTCCGCCGAACTCGCATCCGTGAGCGTGACCTTTTCCGTAATACCAGCGACCGTATCGGTATCCGTAATGCGGGGGACATTTTGCGCAGTTGCCGTCGCACCGACCGCTGTGCTTTTTCGGACGTTTTTTATCTAATGCGCTTGCCGCACCGGCTGCGCCGAACAGAGCGCCGAAAAATCCGATTTTAATAGGTTCTTCGTCGTCTTCGTAATCTTCATCATCCTCGTAATCAAAGTAATCATCATCATCATCATCTTCTTCTTCTAACAATTCTTCCCATTCTTTCCAATCTTCCTCTTCCGCGATTAAATCTTCCGGCAACGAAAAGTTTCGTTTTGCGCAGATATCTTTAATCAATTCGTTATCAGCTATACCGTAAAGAATTTCCATATCTTCTTCGGTCAAAACATTTATGGAATTGTAAACCGCCGCTACAGCCAAATTCTTATCGTAATAGAATAGAAAATCGGATAAATCATAAGCCGAAAACTCGTATTTTGCTTCAACCGCTTTTTTTAACAGGTAATTCAAAGCATCCTTATTTTTCAGCATGCTCATTACATATAACAATTCATCTATAGGACCGAGAGAAGTCAATGAATAAACATTTTTCGCTCTTTTCCTTTCTCTCCAATCATCAAAAGAAGCGTAATATTCATCCCATGTATAGCTTCGCAAACTGCTCACCCCGCATTCCTGAAATGCCGTATACCGTATCTTTTACAATGAATAAAACAATAGAATAAAATAATAAAATAGGGGATAGTGTAAAAGCTAAACCCCTTTAAATAATATATCGGATTTTATCGAAATGCCTGAAATTTTGCAGTTGATAAAATATTTAATGCCCCATATAATCACTTTGTTTTTGGTCGGGCTTTGGGGGAATTAAGGTAATAAATAAAGACGTCATTACGAGAATCCCGCCGATAATCAAACTGAGTTTAACCTCTTCGGAAAGAATGATAACCGAAGCTATTACCGTCACAACAGGCTCCAAAACCGAGACAAGCGATGCTATCGAAGGCCCCGTTCTTTCCATTCCGACGAAAAACGTCCCGAAAGCAATAACGGTGGAAACAATCGCAATAAGACCGACTGCAATGTATCCGTGCACCTCGGTTGGCGGCTTAAAACCGGTGAATAAGTTCATTATTCCGTATACAACGGTAGAACCAAGCATTATAAAGGCGGAGGACTGAATTCCCTTGCCTTCTTCCACTACAGCCGAACTTATTAATATGTATAAAGAATATAAAAGTGCGGATAATAGCGCGAGGAAAACGCCTAAAAAGTTCGCCTTGAATTCGGCGCCGATAATTACAAATGCCCCTGCCAGAGCAAAGCAGAGGGCCAATACTTTTTTTACCGTTATTTTTTCATTGAAGATCGCCGCAGAACCGATCATCACGATTGCGGGATAGAGATAGAGGAGCAAAGATACCGTACCGGATGAAGCGTAGTTTAAAGCGCTGAAATAGGTGAATGACTGTCCGAAATATACGAGGGCACCGAGTAAAAACAATTTCCATATCCTGTCTTTCGTCGGCAGAGGCATTTTTCTAAAGAAAACTAAAGAGAACATAAATACCGTCGCGACTAAAAATCTGAGAAAAAGCAGAGTATAACTGCTTGTACCCGCCGAATATGCCATTTTTGCAAAAATGGGCAAGAAACCGAAAGAAGCTGCAGAGATGGAAACAAGAACAACACCGCCGACAAATTTTTTGTTTTTCATACAAACAACCTTCTACCGGATTTTAACGACAAACTTTAAATATATTTAAGTTTTAATTATATCAATAAAAAGGAGAAAAAACTCAATTTTTCTCCTAAATTTCAATATTAATGCAATTTCAAGCAATAATATAGTGATAATGCCGGTAATATATTATCTTATGTGGATTCCCTTACGATTAGTTCAGTATCCAAAATCATTTGTCTGGTTACGCAATTCGGCTTTTCGATTCGCTCTATCAACAACTCGCACGCGGTTTGCCCCATCTGATATTTCGGCTGATCTATAGTAGTTATTGTGGAGCTGGTGACCTGAGACAGAGAGATATTGTCAAATCCCGTGACGGCGATGTCGTCGGGAACAGAGAGCCCGTTGGCTGTACAATAACGGATTACGGCAGCGGCTTGAACATCCGATACGGTAACTACTGCTGTAGGCCGGTCTCCTTGGGACATTAGGTTGCGAATGGCCGAGAGGGCTATATCAAAATCAACGTCATAAGCCTGATATATCCAATGGGGTTTTATATTAAATCCGGCATTGGCTAAAGCAGTTATATATGCCTCTCTTCTGTGTCGAGAATATTTGTATTTATCTGGCCCGCCTATAAAAGCAATCTTCTCATGACCCAAGGAAAACAAATGATCCATGATTTTTGTTATTGCTGCCCTATCGTCTATTGTGACATAGGGGACAGTGTTTTGGTTTTCTGTATTTTCACAGCACTGAACAAAAGCCAAAGTCTGCCTCAATCGATCAAAAAGAGTTTTTGAAATCGCGTCCAATGTGATAATACCCGAACATGATATTCTTTCTAAAATATTTAGGAGGGCGGTTTCGGAAGAGGGTGTGTCTGTGCGATGGATATTTACAAGTGTGAAGTAACCGTATTTTGAGGCAACTCTTCGTATTCCGCGTATAATGTCATCATAAAACGGATTCGATACAGACGGCACATTGATTAAAATCAGTTTAGATTTCATATTGTTTTCTGGATTAGATTCTTCTGAATTAAAACGCATTGGATAATTCAGCTCGTCAATGGCGGACTGTATTTTTTTTGCTGTCTTATCGCGCACACTATCCGGATTGTTAATGTAGCGGGATACGGAGGCTATGGAAACCCCGGACAGTTCTGCTACTTGTGTAATGGTAGGCTTGGAAGACATAATCACCTCTTAAAACTAAATAAATAATATTCAAATATTTTAACGGAAAATAAATAACATAAGCAACTGGAAATCAAAAGGTATCTTAATGCTAAACTGTATAAAAAATGTAAAAATGTAAAAATAATGTAAAAGTTAGACATAATGTTGATAGCAAAAAAGTTTCTATGTTAAATGCTACAAATATTTAAAAAATTGTTGGTAAATATTGAAATTGCTGCTAATAAAATATATGATTATCTTAGAAATGTAAAGAGCTTTTTGAAAAAATGTAAAAAAACTGTAAATAATTTGATTGATTGCACAAATTATATTAAAAAAATTCTTGTAACTTTGTAACAAAGTAATAATTTCGCTTTGAAACCCTAAGCGTAAAGTATGAGTATTTATGTAATTATAAAACATTTAATTTAACGATAGAGGGAACAGCTTATGAAAATTGGAATTCAACTTTATTCGGTAAGGAACCGAATGGAGAATGACCCAATAGACACAATCAGAAAGGTTGCTGAGGCTGGGTATAAGCATCTTGAGGTTGCCAATCGTGATTCTTATAATGACTTCGGTGTAGGATTTGGGCTAACCGTTCAACAAACCAAAGATCTTTTAGCGGAGACCGGTGTTGAAATTTTGGGTGCTCATATTGTCCCGTTTGTAGAAGATACGCCATTAGATAAAATATTGGAATTCCATACCGAAATAGGAACGAAATATATAGTACAAGCTATCGATTTTTTTGCGGATAAAGATGAGTTGTTAAGGAAAACCGAACAGTATAACAGGATAGGTGAACAATGTTCCAAAGCAGGTATCCAGTATCTGTACCACAATCATCATCATGAATTTTTGTGCTTTGACGGCGTAACGATAATGGAACTGATAATGCAAAACACTGATTCTGATTTTGTTAAGCTGGAACTTGATACCTATTGGGCTTGCCGCGGCAAACAGGATCCGGTTGAAGTTATGAAAAAATATGGCGAGCGCGTCAGAATTATCCATCAAAAAGATTATACAAAGGGTTACGAAGATGAGATGGATTTGCTATCGCATTTGGAAAACTCGCCTACAGGTTTTGAAGATTTTATGTCTTATGACAGCAAAGGAAGTGCAAGTGTAAAAAAGGAATCATTTACGGAAATAGGAACAGGAATTCTGCCTATTCAAGATTATATTGATGCCGCTAATAAATACTGCAAATGTGAATACATTGTATTGGAGCAGGATTTTAGTGTCCACGATGAGATCGACAGCATTAAAATCAGTATGGGGAATTTTAAAAAGTACACAGGTGTAAAGTGGTAAAATGCCCCGCATTTATTCATCTTCAATTTTTGAGATGTTATTAATAATACATTTTTATATTTAATTATGGAGGGCGAAGCATATGAAAATCGGAATTCAACTTTATTCGGTAAGAAATAGAATGGCGGCAGATCCAATAGACACGATCAAAAAGGTTGCTGAGGCCGGATATAAGCATCTTGAGGTTGCAAACCACGATGCCTATAACGACTTTGGTGTTGGATTTGGAATTACCGCTCAACAAACCAAGGAGCTTTTAGCGGAGACAGGTGTAGAGGTTTTTGGGGCTCATATTTCCCCATTGGCCGATGATACTCCTTTCGATGAGATACTGGAGTTTCATAACGAAATTGGAACGAAATATATAACGCAAGCTATCGACTTTTTTGCGGACAAGGATGAACTGTTAAGGAAAACGGAACTGTATAATCGAATAGGTGAACGCTGCCACAAAGCAGGTATCCAGTATCTGTATCATAATCATTTTCACGAATTTCAGTGCTTTGACGGTGTCACGGTATTGGAACTGATAATGCAAAACACCGACCCGGATTATGTAAAAATAGAACTTGATACCTATTGGGCATGCCGCGGCAAACAAAATCCGGTCGAAGTTATGAAAAAATACGGCGAGCGCATCAGACTTATCCACCAAAAAGACTTTTCAAAGGGCTATGAAGATGAGATGGACCTGCTCTCCGGTTTGGAAAATTCACCTATAGGTATGGAAGAATTTGAGTCGGTTATAAAAAAAGAAACATTTACTGAAATCGGAACAGGCGTCTTACCCATCCAGGATTTTATTGATGCCGCAAATAAATATTGTAAGTGTGATTACATTGTGTTGGAACAGGACTACAGTACTCACGATGAGATCGACAGTATTAAAATCAGTATGGAAAGTTTCAAAAAGTTCACAGGTACCGAGTGGTAAGAAGCCGGTACTTTAAATTATTATTAAAATGGAGGGAATTATGAAAAAACTATTTGTATTTTTACTTGCTCTGTTGATGTTGGTATCGATAGTTGCCTGTAAAAAGGATGCCGAGCCTGTTGTTGACGACAGCGATAAGTCTGAGGTTGTCGAAACAGAGAAACCAGAAACGGAAGAAAAAGAGAAATATGTAATCGGATATACTCTTAATGCAATGGATGATTACAATGCGGAAATGGTTACCATCTATGAGGAAATAGCTGCCGAAAGGGGCTATGAGATGCATATTACTGTTGCTGAAGGTAGTATTGAAAAACAGATTGCGGATATCGAGTCCTTGATTGTGCTCAAACCGGATCTTATCGCTGGAAGAGCTATAGACACAGCCGGTTCGGCGCCTGGTTTCCAAGCGGCAATCGACGCAGGATTCCCGGTAATTTCTGACGGGTTTTATGTAGACTGCCCTGATGTCTGTCAACTAACTTCCAGCCAAATAGTTGCAGCAGAAAAAAAGGCGGAATACCTAATTGAGTTACTGGACGCAGATCCTGATTTGCATCTAAATATTTGCTACATTTATGGATATCGTGGAGCTTCTTCTTCTAATGAACGTTTTGACGGCTGGTTTAATAAACTCTCTGAAAAACATTCCGACAGATTTACACTTTTAGCCGATAAGGTCTGCAACTGGAGCGCGACCGAAGCCATGGCGGTTACCGAAGACTGGATACAGGCCTATCCCGAGATGAACTGCATAATAGTCGCTTCGGATGAGATGGCGCTTGGATGCTGTAACGTTCTTGAAGCGGCGGGTATTAAGGATGAGGTAATGGTTATAGGCATAGACGGCTCAATAGCTGCACAAGATTCTCTTAAAAAGGGGATTATGGATGCAACAGTTTATAGCTCTAAGAGACTCAGTGCCATTGCCTTTTTTGATGCATGCGATGCCATACTCAAGGAAGGTAAGGATTTGAGTGGTAAAGAAATTATGGTGGAAAATGCTTTCTTGATGGTTGCTGATAACGTGGATGAGCTGATCAAACAATACGGCTAAGTATCAAGCTCTATTCTAATCGGATTTCCGCTTTAATTAGCACAAAGCGGAAATCCGATTCTGAAAGATTATGAATGAGGAGAAATATGTCAAGTTCAAGCAAGTATATTTTGGAAATGATTGATATTGACAAGTCTTTTCCGGGCGTTAAGGCCCTTGAGCAAGTTCATTTTCATTTAGTTGAAGGTGAAGTTCACGCTTTAATCGGTGAAAACGGTGCCGGCAAGTCAACATTGATGAAAGTTCTTCAGGGTATTCATCAAGCGGATAGCGGCGAAATTATTTACAAAGGGGAATCGGTAAATTTTAAGAATACGCATGATGCCTTGAGCGCGGGGATTTCGATGATTCACCAGGAGTTGAGCTTGGTTCCTACAACCAGTATCGGCGAGAACATTTGGATAGGTCGCGGAAAGAGGTTTACAAAGAACGGTATCTTAAGTTTGAGACGCATGAAAGCTGAGGCGCAAAAGCTGCTTGACAGATTGGGCATAAAGCTGGATGCAAACAGGATTGTGAGTACTCTCAGCGTTGCGGAAATGCAGATGGTCGAGATAGCCCGTGCCGTCTCCTATGATTCAAGCATAATTATCATGGATGAGCCGACCAGCTCCCTTTCAGATTCCGAAACGGAATTATTGTACGAAATTATCAGAAAATTGTCTTCCGAGGGCACATCTATAATCTATATATCGCATAAACTCGAAGAGATATTCGAGATTTGCGATAATGTCACGGTTATGCGGGATGCAAAGTTTGTTGCCAAGCACGCTGTAAAAGATGTCACCACACAAATGCTGATTACTGAAATTGCCGGGCGGGAAATTAAAGATTTGTACCCTAAAACTCAATCTCAGATAGGCGATGTGGTATTGGAAGTCAGAAACCTCTCATCGGAAAAAAAGTTTCAAGATGTAAGTTTCAAAGTAAGAAAAGGTGAAATCTTAGGATTTTGCGGTTTGATTGGCGCGGGGCGTACCGAAATAATGCGTGCTGTTTTCGGTCTTGATAAATATGACAGCGGAGAGGTGCTTGTTGATGGTGAAGTAGCAAAAATAAACCATTCTTGGAACGCAATTGATTACGGAATTGCAATGGTGACGGAGGACAGGCGCAAATCGGGAATTATGTTTACGCTTCCGGTGCTGTACAATATTTCTCTTGCAAAACTTAAAGAGCTTTGTAATAAGTTATCTTTCATAAACAAAGCCAAGGAAGAGGAGGATGTGGCGCAGATTGTAAAGAAGTTGGATGTCCAAACCCCGACTTTGAGAACTCCTATCGGCTCCCTTTCCGGAGGAAACCAACAGAAATCCATACTTGCCAGATGGCTGCTGGCAGACCCTCGTATCTTAATTTTGGATGAACCGACAAGAGGAATAGATGTAGGTTCAAAAACCGAGATCTACCGGCTAATGAGCGAACTTGCCAGCTCAGGAATGGCGATAATCATGGTTAGCAGCGAGTTGCCGGAGATTTTAGGCATGTGTGATCGGATATTGGTTGCCCGAAACGGAAGAATAGTGGGAGAATTTGACAGAAACGAAGCAGATCAAGAAACGTTGTTGAACAAAGCGTTTGGCGGTTAATCTCTAAATGAAAGGCTCCTTGATATGAAAGAAAAATCAATAAGAGACAATCATAAGATTGCAAACTTTTTAATGGGGAATAAAGCCCCGATTATCCTGATTATTTTATGCATTGCTGCATCCTTGATAAGCCCCGTTTTCCTGACGTCGCGAAATCTTATCAATGTACTAAGACAGGTGGCTGTGAGCTCAGTCCTTGGCATTGGCTACACTCTGGTTATGACCTCGGGGAATTTGGATTTATCGGTAGGCTCTATGCTTGGAATGCTGGGAGTCATAATGGGACTTCTCTCTGTAAGAGGCTTACCGTTCGGTCTTGTTCTTGTCATCGGTATGGCATTCGGCGCGCTATGCGGTTTTTTAAACGGTTTTATCGGAATGAAGCTTAAGCTCCCGTTATTTATCGTTACGTTGGCTCAAGGCCAGGTATATAAAGGGGTGTGCTTCCTGTTAAGCAACAACTCTCCCGTAAACGGCCTGCAAGATCAGTTTAAATGGATTGGGCAAGGGTATGTCTTCCATATACCCGTTCCAATCTATATAACGCTTTTTTGTTGTCTGATTATGTCGGTATTGTTGGGAAATACAAGGTTTGGAAGACAGGTAATTGCTACCGGCGGGAATCGTGAGGCCGCCTTAGTCTCCGGAATCAATGTCAGTAGGCTTACGATTTTTGTATATATGATAGTGGGTATGTTTGTTTCGGTGGCCGCCATGATCATGAACGGACGTGCTTTCAGCGCTCAGCCAACTGCAGGAACAGGCATGGAGATGGATGCAATTGCTGCAGTCGTAATAGGCGGCACATCGATGTCCGGCGGCAATCCGAATGTTGTGGGGACAATTTTCGGCTGTGTAATAGTCGGAGTTATTTCCAACATATTAAACCTGACGGGAGTCGACTCCAACTGGCAACACGTAGTCAAGGGTTTGATGATACTCACCGCTGTTGCACTTGATACGATTTCCAGCAGGATGATTACCGCCCGAATGATAAAAAGATAAAGTTTGGAGAATCTCGAATACACTGAATTTGAGAAATTTTATAGATGAAAGACTTTTTGAAGAGTGTTAGAAAAGGGCTCCTGTCTACGTTCAACCATTATCGGGATATTGTGCTAATGGTAATACCCTGTATTATTGTGGCCTCGCTTGTCGGTGCTATTGTGGTTGTTTTAGGAACACTTCCAATCGCACACGGTGAGCCGCTGTCTGCAAATAATAAGGTGATTGAAAATATCTGCAGCTTCTTATCGATAATCAGGGATTGCGGCATCTTCTCTCTTCCCGTATTCATCACATGGGCTACAGTGAAACACTTTAAAGGAAACGAAGTTTTGGGCTTGCTTTTAGGAATAACATTGGTTCCTGCAAATATTATGAGCGGTTTGCAGCTGGCCAATATTGATGATGCAAGTCTGATAAAATACTGGGATTTCGGCATTTTTAAAGTTTTACAGTGCGGTTTTCAGGCGCAGATATTGGCTGCTATTTTGGCAGGTCTTGCTCTTCTGGGATTTGAGCGGCTCTTTAAACGCATTATCCCTAAAACTATAGAAGTTATCTTTGTGCCCATGCTGTCTATACTGCTTAGTTTTACTTCCACTTACCTTCTTATAGCACCGGTAGCAAGAGCTGTAGATAAGGCAATTCTAAAAATTTTTGTTTTCCTCGTTTTAACGCCGTCTCTACGCGTGGTTGGCTCAACTCTCCTTGGCGTTATACACGTTCCTTTGATGTTTTTAGGTCTTCATCTTGCTTTTTTGCCAATAAATATTACGCTTATTGCAAGCGGACTAAGAAATCCTTTTTGGCCTCTTACGGTATCAACTGTTCTTAGTTGTGGAGGAGCTGCTCTTGGAACTTTTTTTGCTGTCAGAGTAGGCAAATTGAAAGATTCGGCGCGAGAAAGTATTGTGACTACTTTAATCTTAGGTACCGTTGAGCCGGCTTTGTTCAATGTTTGTGCAAAACATAAGCCTGCTATGATTGCTGCTATAACCGCTTCAACTGTGGGAGGATGCATGTGCGGATTATTTGACCTTGCCGCTACCACCCAGGGCGTTAACGGAGTGCTGTCTTTCTTGAATATACCTTTCGAAGACTGGGGCTTTTATTTGATAACTCTTTCTACATGCATAATTTTAAGCTGCGTTTTTGCTTTCACTCTTACAAGAAAACAAAAAGCGGTAGAGAAATAATAATGTATATCTTTACCCGTAAACCAATTTAGCTTAATAGCGAAAGGAGTTAATTCTATATGGAAAAGAAATTAAAAGTTGGGCTTCAACTATACTCAGTGCGCAATTCTATGGAAAAGGATCCTCTGGGCACTATCGAAAAGTGTGTGGAAGCCGGGTATAAATATCTGCAGATAGCAAACGGCATTACAGATACTATGGACAAACATGATCTGGTCTGTGGATTTGGTGTACCGGCGGATGTTTTTCGCGATACCTGTGAGAGATTAGGTGTAAAACTACTGGCTTCTCATTTTATGATGACTAACTTTACGCCTGAAACAGCAAGGGATATCTGCAAAGCTCAAAAAGAGATAGGCGTAGACGGTTTGATTACTCCTATTCAATTTGCGAGCACGCCCGCTGAAGTTCAAATGGTTTGCGATGAATGCAATCGTTTAGGAGAAATATGTGCGGAAGAAGGAATGTCGTACTTCTATCACAACCATTCACACGAATTTCAATTAATTGACGGCAAAACTTTTTTTGACAGATTAATGGAGGGAACTGACCCGAATCTTGTAAAGCTGGAACTTGATACTTATTGGGCAACCCGGGGCGGTGTTGATCCGATACAGATTATGAAGGATTTGGGAGAACGATGCACGCTTCTTCATCAAAAAGATTATCCGAAGGGATATGAAGACGAGCTGGTGCAGTACCCATTATTGGAAGTAGGTAAAGCGGTGGATCTCGACTATTTTACTTCTCAGACCAATCCGGCGCATTTTGTTGAAATTGGTACCGGTATTTTGGACATTCAAAGTATTATCGATACAGCTGTAGAACTTGATTGCTATGATTATATTATTTTAGAGCAGGATTATACTGCGCTTGATGAAATTGAAAGTATTAAAGTCAGCATGGAAAGTTTCAAAAAATATAATAACGTAACATTTTCATAAAAGGAGATTTAAAATGAAAGAAATAAGAATAGCTATTATTGGAACAGGCATGATTTCGCACAGACATATGACAATATGGTCTAAAATCCCCGGAACGAAGATAGTTGCAGCGTGCGATATAGATGAAAAAAAGCTCAAGTTATGGGGGGAAATGTATGGTTTTGATGAGAAAGATCTGTACATAGACTTCCGCGAGATGCTGAAACGCGATGATATAGATGCTATTGATGTTTGTGTTCACAACAATTTGCATACACCCGTGTCGGTAGCTGTCATGAGGGCCGGCTTCCATTGTTACTGCGAAAAACCGATGGCCGCTAGCTATATTGACTCTAAAATTTTGTATGATGCTCAGAAAAAGTACGGAGTAAAACTTGCTGTTCAGATAAGCTCTATTTTCAATCTCCAGACCCGCTATGCGAAAAAATTGGTTGATGAGGGGAAACTCGGAAAACTATATCATGCACGCAGTGTGGGGCACAGACGTGAAGGAAGACCCGGTCTTGACATGCCGGACTTTTCGCGGGATTTCATAAGCAAAGAAGTTGGCGGACATGGTCCCTTAACCGATCTTGGAATTTACCATATAGCTCAGATGCTCTATATTATGGGTATGCCGGAATTGGAAACAATTTATGGAATGTCTTCTGCTGATTATTTTATTGACAGCCGCCTGCTCAAGGATGGTATGGAATATGGTGTTGAAGATCTCAGTGTTGGCTTAGCTAAACTGAAGAACGGAGTTTCCTTGGATATTTATGAAGATTGGGCAATGCATATCGACGATGTAGGTCCGAGCTTTATAGCAGGCAGCCATGGAGGCATCAAGCTTATAGATGTTGATACATGGGGCGGTGAGTTATCACTCCAAGAGGACGGTACAGTAGTAGGCGCGGATTCAGCTCCAACGCCAACACTGGAATTCTTTGGTTACGAAGATGGAGTGATGATTTCAAAAGTGATAGATTGTGGAGTAAATGGGGCGAAAGAGTCGTTAATGAATCCCGCTATATTCCCCTTCAATGATAACCAGGCGCACTGGACAGCGTATCTTCGTGGCGACTTAACTGACGAAACTCGCATTGATACACCTTTCATCGCACTGGAAACAGCGCTCTTATCTGATGGAATATTCTTATCTCAAAAGCTGAATCGAAGCGTAACAAGAGATGAGATTTGTTCGATGTCGGAGTCGATGGCTATTCGCAGTCAAAAAACACCTTGGGGCGTAATTGATTATGATTTTTAATGAAAGAGGGTAAATAATGGGTAAAAAACGCAGAATTGCAATTTTGGGCTGTGGCGGAATGGGAAGCGGTCACGCTCTGGCAATAGGTGGAAAAGGCGGTTACACTACTGACTTCCTTACTTATAATGCATATGGCACCGGTCAGATAGAAATCACAGAGCTGGACAAAAAACTTGAGCTTGCCGGCATATATGATATTGATGACGAGCGTATGGAATGGGTTAAGGAAATGGGGTGGCATTGCTATAAAGATTATGATGACATGTTGGCTGACCCTACAGTAGATATAGTCTTGATTTGTGTACCCAACGATATCCATCACGACCTAAGCATAAAAGCCATGCGTGCAGGAAAACATATTCTCTGCGAAAAACCGGTAATGATGACATCTGCAGAGTTGGAAAACGTTATAAAAGTTTCGAAGGAAACAGGAATGGTATTTTATCCCAGACATAACAGGCGTTGGGACATGGATTATTTAATGATTAAAAAAATCTACGACGAAGGTCTTATTGGAAATGTTTTCAATGTCGAAACCAGATATATGGGATCCAGAGGCATACCGGGGGATTGGAGAGCCAAAAAAGAATTTGGCGGCGGTATGATGCTCGACTGGGGAGTTCATTTGTTAGACAGAATATTAATGATGATTCCCGAAAAAATAAAATCGGTATACTGCCAATTAACCCACATTACAAACGATGAGTGTGATGACGGATTTAAGGTTTTACTAACGTTCGAAAGTGGCATTACAGCCCTCGTAGAAGTGGGAACATGTAATTTCCTTTCTCTCCCGTTTTGGTATATATGTGGAGACAAAGGGACAGCGTACATAAATGACTTTCGGTGCGAAGGCAGAATGATGCTTCTTAAAGAATGGTATGAAGAAGGCGTAAAGCCCGTATTAGCCGGTGAAGGTCTGACAAAAACAATGGCTCCAAGAGATGATAAGACAATTGAGGAAGTTCCTCTGCCTGAAGTTGTCGTCGATCGAAATGCCCTTTACGCTAACCTAGTGGACACAATCAACGGAGAAGCAGAGCAAATAGTCACTGCGGAAGAGGCTCTGCGGGTTTTAAGACTGATGGAGGCGTGTTTTGAGTCCGACCGTTTAAACAATACTGTTGCATTTGAATGATTTTAGCTGTAGCCGTCCTGAATTATTAGAGAATAGTACCTGGGTCATTATACTGAATGACCCAGAGTGCTTTTTGTAAAAATCAATAATTGTGTTCACTTTTTTGAATCATTAGCACGCCAACTGCCATAATGTCTTGATTTGCCTTTGGCGAAAACATGCTTATTCACATGAAAGTCAAAATTTAAAATAGCGAATAATTGAATTGAATGATTTATTAATGAGGTTAACTATGCCATTAGAAAAAATCGGGATTATAGAGACAAAAGAATCTATAGTTTATCTTCGTTATGAGGTAGTAAGGATAAATGAAAGACTGTATGCAGGTGCCGATGCATTTTCTTGGCCTTCCAATAGTCAAGATCTTCGCGCTTTAGAGTGCCTTGAGATACCCGGTGAATGGCAATGGGTTGAAAGATATATTGAAGCAGAACCGGATTACGGGGAAGATAAGAAAAATCTTAAAGGTAAATACAATGTTGTTAGGGGTGCAGAGGCGAAAAATAAGATGCTTCAAATCCTTTCTCGTCACGAAGTAGGGGTACTCAGCTTAATAGACAATGATAGACCTTATGCAATCCCGATTAATCATGTGTACAAAGATGGTAAGTTGTACCTGCACTCCGGTAAAAAGGGAAAGAAAATCCAGCTGGTTAAAAGAAATGTGGGTGCATGTTATACGATATTCGGCTTGGCAAATAGTGAGATTAAAAACGTTCGTTCGTGCCATTTGGACTATGAAAGCATACTTTTTAAAGGAAACGTATATGTTGAAAAAGGTGATGTAGAAAAGGAAAGGGCGTTAAAAGCAATTACTAAACAGTATGGAACACCATATCAACACGGGTTTTCAGACATGATAGAAATAATTGTGTTTGAAGTTGAAACTATGACCGCTCGGGATCAGAGGTTTAAGCCGGACAAAAATAGAAATCTATATTTCTATAATTTTTTATCTGATTAAGAAAAATAGTTTTCGTAAAACTCTAAGTATCTATTTTATATTCAACTAAATCCGGAAAAAGAAATTTTTATAGGCGTAAATGTTGTCAAAACAATATCCGTTTTTTTAGATGTGAAGGAGTTGAAAAGTGGAAGAAGAAAAAATTAAGGCAGGCGTACTATTTGATCCGGGCAATCCGAAACTTAAAGCACTTAAATTAAAGACGCATAATTTGAATGTAGACTATAACAACACTTATGAAAATGAAACTGAAAAACGCAATTTAATCTTATCGAAAATACTTGGATCGTATGGCGAAGGTCTCTTTATACAAGGACCGATTGCCTTTCACTACGGAATACATACTAAAATCGGAAAAAACTTTTTTGCCAATTTTAATTTGACTATTCAAGACGATGCAGAAGTAACAATTGGAGACAATTGTAATTTTGGTCCAAATGTCACGATAGTTACACCTCTTCATCCTATGGTTGCAAAGGAACGCCTGGAAATTCTGACTTCATATGGTGAGGTAAAGCGTCTCTGCTATGCAAAACCGGTAAAAATTGGAAATGATTGTTGGATTGGAGCATCTGTCACTATTTGTCCCGGTGTTACTATCGGAGATGGTTGTGTAATCGGTGCGGGAAGTGTCGTGGTGAAAAACATACCGCCAAATACTTTTGCTGCAGGTGTACCATGCAAAGTAATTCGTGAAATTACTCAGGCAGATAGTATTGCAAATTTCCCGGAAATACTTGCCGATAATAGCATTATTGAGGAGTAGTTGGTTGCCGAAAAAGTATCAAAAGGCGGATAGAATATGTTTGAGATAAATTATATTCCATAAAAAATTATACGAAGTTTGTGTCAATTTTACAGAAAATAAAAGGTGCTAATTTGACTGAGACAAGTTCGAAGAAGAATGCTTCAATGAATTCAAAAGTGAACTTACCGGAGCGAATTCCGAACGAGCCGTTTTTCTGCAGAGATAAAGGATTTTACGACACACTCTTTAAGATGATGATTGTACTTATTTTACAAAACATCATCACTTACAGTGTTAATGTTGCTGACAATGTTATGTTGGGTTCATATAGCCAGGATGCACTTGCTGGTGCTGCAGCGGTCAATCAGTTACAGTATATACTGCAACAAGTCATAGTAGCAGGCATTGGTGAGGGTCTGGTTGTACTTGCAAGTCAGTATTGGGGGCTAAAGAATACTGAAAAAGTTCAAAACATTTTTGGAGCAGCTTTGTGTATCGGTTTGGCTGTCGGTTTGATTCTAACAACTGTTGCGTTTTTATCTCCCATCTCGCTTATACGAATATTTACCAATGATGTTGTTGTCCAACATCAGGCGATTGAATATTTGTCATTGATGCGCTATACATACCTGATATTTATAGTTTCTAATTTATTATATGCGACACTCCGCAGCGTGCAGGTTGTAGGCATAGCATTCAAAATTTCCTGTGCTACGTTGTTCGTCAATGTCTTCATTAACTATATCCTGATTTACGGTAAATTCGGGGCACCAGAATTGGGAATAAAGGGAGCAGCGATTGGGACGCTCACAGCGCGAATAGTCGAATTAGCAATAATTCTGATTTATTGCAGAAAAAAAGGACTACCTGTAAAGTTCAGGATAAAAGAGATGCTGGGTTTCGATAAAAAACTATTAAGCGATTTTATCGATGTCAGCATTCCGTGTGTAGTGTCTGCGCTTCTATTTAGCTGTGCAGTCGCCGCTCAGACAGCAATTTTTGGGCACATATCTTCCAGTGCAATGGCAGCCTCCAGTGCAGCAGGCACTCTATTTCAATATTTCAAAATGGTGTCGATAAGTGTAGCATCTGCTACAAGCGTTTTAATAGGCAAAACAATCGGAAGCGGAGAACTGACAAAGCTTCGTTCCTATGTTAGAACTCTACAAGTATTATTTATTGCATTTGGTGTTTTAACGTTCGGGCTTTTGATGGCAATTAGAATTCCTGTGCTTAGTTTTTACAGTCTTTCACATGAAGCGAGAATATTTGCAATGCAGATGACAATCATTCAGGCATTTATTCTGATTGCCACCTCTTACCAAATGCCGTGTCAGGTTGGAATTATTCGCGGCGGCGGAGACACGAAATGGGTTATGATTAGCGATTTGATCTACAGTTGGGCGTTTACCGTTCCGTTTAGCTTGCTGGCTGCTTTTGTTTTTAAATGGTCCTTTGCAGCTGTTGTTATATGCTTGAACATAGACCAGGTAATAAAATGCGCCACCGTAGGATATAAAGTGAATAGTTATACATGGGTAAAGAAATTGGCAAAGTGATTATTGTTAACACTAAAACAAATAATTGATAAGAGTACGAAAAAACTTTAATAATAAGATTGGAGGTTGTTCAAATGAAAAAGCTGCCTGTTGGACTACAAATATACGGTCTTCGCGATTTGTTGGAGAATACTCCCGACAATTTTGAAGCTGTAATGAGAGAAGTCAAGGAGATGGGTTACGACGGTGTTGAACTGGCGGGACTCTATGATCTTAAAGCGGAGTATGTAAGAGATATCTTAACGGAAATCGGACTCATACCTATCAGCGCCCATGTACCGCTTGTAGATTTGATGGAAGACGCACAGGGAGTGGCGGACACCTATAAAATAATCGGTTGTAAATTTATCGTTGTTCCATACCTACCGGAAGAATATCGTCATAACACGCCCGGATACAATAAGGTTATTTCGGAAATGAAGAAGATCGGAGCGGTTATGTTTGATAACGGACTGAAGCTTCTCTATCACAACCACGATTTTGAATTTGTTACTTTACCTGACGGGAGATTCGGTTTTGACGATATTTATGAGCAGATACCTTCCGACTATCTGATGGTTGAGTTGGATACCTGCTGGACGAAAGTAGCAGGACAGAATCCGGCGGCATATATTGAAAAATATGGGACTCGTTGTGAGATAGTTCATTTAAAAGATTTTATACTCGAAGGTAAACCTAAAAATCTATATAAACTGATTGGAATAGAAACCGAGGAAGCCGAGAATGACACAGGTCTTTTTGAATTCCGTCCTGTCGGGTTCGGCCAAATGGTCTGGGATAAAATTCTTGATGCATCGCTAAAATATTCAAAGTGGGTTATTGTAGAACAAGATGAGCACTACGGGCTGGGGGCATTGAAAGCGGCGCGAATGAGTCGGGAATATTTAAAAATACTGGGTTGGTAAAAGACTCGGTAAACGGTATGTGCTTTTTGTTTAAAAATCGGGAAAAACGGAGAATGAGAAGCTTCTCTTTCTCCGAAACCTGAATTATTGGATAATAGACTGTCGTTTTGCAGATGTTTAGTTAATAAGGCATTCGTACATGAAATAAATATTTTGAATATGGGGAGGGAAATCAAATGAGCAAAATTAAGGGTGTCCATCATATTTGTTTGAAACCGGAAAAAGAACTGTATAAAAAAACAGTGGATTTCTATATGCAGGTACTGGGTTGTCCTGAAGTTCGCTCGTGGGGAGAGGGAGAAAATGCCGGGTGTATGCTCAGTTGCGGTGATAATACCGTCATGGAAATACTACACGGAGATTCCGGAGTAAAATACGGAAACGGTCCCATTGAACATATTGCTTTCTCAGTTGACGATATAGCGGAAATTGTGGAAGATGTGCGAAATGCAGGTTATCAGATTCTTATTGAGCCTAAAGAGGTTAATATCGGTGGAAATTATAAGGTTGAAATTGCCTTTTGTTTAGGACCGCTTGGGGAGACTATTGAGTTTTTTAAAGAGTTGTAGTAACACAAAGATCAGCTTCGTCACGATAATCTAAAATTAAACTGACAACACCTTTCAATCAAGATATTTTTTAGAAAAGACTGCATTGACGAAGTCAAACGATTTGGAGGAGGTTTAATGGGAAATAATCTAAGCAATTTTCTGCGTGTTAACGGAATGCATTATGACAGTATTGACCTTGATATTGAACGCAAAAAGCTTGTTAATGCAATGCGGGAGGGTTTAT
>JGI24710J26742_10001851_pt1 | contig 19127 bp, 18 predicted proteins | sample BioPla2DNA2_FD_26742 | JGI IMG/M metagenome (IMG submission 26742) | reverse complement strand
TCTGTAAGATACCAAACAACCACCGGAGTATCAGCCAACCATTCAGGATAGTTGAGGACATAATGTTGATCCTTGGTAGGAGGCATACCATCTATCAAAGCAGATTTAAGTGCAAGATGTATGGGAACATCCTCAATCAAAACAGGAGCAAAGATACTGCCATCTGACATGCGAAAATCCAAAGGAACAACAGGAGCTGGATTAGCTTGGCGAAGAGGCAGAGAATCAGTGAACTCTGTAATCCAAGGGCGAGAGGGATCATACAGCTCCTTCTCACCCCCCTGGGCAAGGAGGGGAGAAACAGCAATAATAGATAAGAGGAAAATAACTAGGATCTTTTTCTGCATTAGTCCGATTATCTCCTCATTGTGTCAAAAGAAGCACCTGTATCTACAACGAAAATTGGAGATTCGAAGTATGTGGTGTTGTTTTTGCCAGCAACAGGACCGCTGGTTGAAGGCTCGTCATCAACTCTGACAGCAAGTTTATATGAGGGCTGGTCAGCATATTTGTCTCTAGGATAGTTAGGAACTCTGAACACGGCACCAGCTGTTGAAAGGCTATCTCCTTCCCAGATAGGGGTTTCATTGCCATGTTTGTCAACCTCAAAAATCGCACACTGAATTCTGTCAGCATTGGTGTTATTTCTTCTTCTGTCTCTGTTGTCTACTGAAGAAATAAATACCTGCAGCGGAACATTTTTGCGTACATAAATACCTTTAGGAGCTTTTTCATTACTGTCAAAGCTGAAGTTAGCCATTCTCTTAAGCTCTTCTTCCTCATGAACTTGAGTAGGCATATTTACAAAAGTATCCTTTACAGCTCTACCATGCCTATCAAACAAGAAACCTTTGAGAGTAAAGCGAACGGTTTTCTTTTCTGGATGCTGATCTCTAGCAGCAACAGTGCCGTCCAAAACAGGAGCTTGCCCAGGAACAAGTTTCAATCCGCCAACACCGCCTTCATCAATGGTTACATAGCTAAACTTGTATTCATCGGCAAGATCATCAAGAGTTTGTTTGCCATTAAGTTCGCTGTCCTTTGCTACAGTCATAAGATTTTTTGCATCTTCACCGCAAGGAGAACCTTGGAAATCACGTATGGAATTATCAAGTTTTTCCTGCAAATCATCTGTGCAAACATCGCCCACACATTCGCGAAGAGCAACCCAAACATCAGGAGGTGTTACATCGTGAACAACGAGCTGCACGTTGGCTGTAGCGGTATTAACTCTTCTGCTGTTAACACGGTTCTGAGATTTTTCATCAAGATCCGCTATCTTAACATCCGCAGGAACTTCATCGCCTTTTATATAGTCATTTTCTATAAGATCCCGATATTCTTCTTCAGTAATTCCGCCGTCAATTCCAGGGCCACCTACTGCCTCAGGAACTTCTACAAGTCTCGCAGCGTGGTTGCCGATTGAATAGTGCCCAGGCTGATAGCCTTCCGCATCGGCTTGAGTTGAGTTTTCCGCTCCAGGAATAGCCTCGCTGGTAGCACCTGGGATCGGATTGCCTTTTTCATCGGTGGCAGTCGAGGTCCAAGCGATAGACGGAGCATTGGGGTTTTGCTTCATATCTTCCGTGAATATAGTAGAGCCTTCACCGAGACTAACTTTAGTATCCTCAAAAGCATGAGTAGCATTAGTGGTCTTATCGTTTTGAGCTGCGAATGTGCCACCATCAGACTTCGCTTCTAATGACATAGGTGCAGCCTGACCACCTTTTTTAGGATCAAACTCATCTGCAGTAACAACTTTCTGTTCTTCTTGCTCAGTCTGTTCTTCCTGCTGCTGGGTATCTTCGCCAAGAGCATAGGACATAAACTGCGGCACAGTAACAGCTACTAAGAACACGGCTACTACGCCTATGGACAACCATTTAAAAACTTTCATAACTCCTCCTATATTTTATTACAAATTTATTTAATAGGACAAAACGGACATTAAGTATTTAAAGAACCGCTATCCACTTTTATAATACTCCAATAATACTTTAAAAGTTAAAAAAAAGTTTACGATGTATTTTTACCGGATCCGTACAGATTTCCGAGAGCGGACAGCTTCCTCCCACTTCGGAATAACATAAAAAACTTCCATTTGTGAAGAGATAATGACAATCTGTACACTTGTTTTTTATATTTTTCTTTTTTCCTTCTTTTTAAACCCTCTAAAAGACTTTAAAAAGCTCCCCAAGCCTTATCTCCAAAATAACAGACTTATTTATTCTGGTTGACAGAGAAGCGAGTTTCTCCTATACTCAAACCTATACTTAACATGACTTAGTGCTACCCTGCAAAGGAACTCATATGCAACAGCTCCCAAACATTTCCAGATTCTTTGAAGCAGGCGGCTTTTTAATGTATCCCATGACTTTGGGCGGCATTGCTATTTTCGCTTTTGGATTTTTAGGAGTTTTATCCCACTTTACAGACAAAAGCTCTAAAAAAAAGTCATCCCCATTCTACTGGAGAGAAAAAGCAATTTCCGCAGCCGCCAACCCAAAACTACTGAACGACATTTCACCCATTGATAGTGCTGAACTTTATATTTCAAAAACAGAAGAAATATTCAATCGCCACACTGTTCCATTAAAATTTTTAGCCCAAATAAGCACACTTATGGGTTTTTTAGGAACAGTTACCGGCATGATAAAAGTCTTCAACACTGTAGCTTCTCTTGGCACTGTTACACCTGGCGATTTGGCTAGCGGCATTCATGAAGCTTTATTTACTACGGCATATGGTTTAATTTTGGCATTAATAGCCTATTTTTTTATATATATAATTGAGCATCTAACTTCTCTTTCAATCGCTCACCTTGAAGAAGAAGTCATAGAAACGCTGGAAAAGCAAGAAGCTTAATCATGGCTTTACGAAGAAAAAACAGAGACAAAGGCTTTGCACTGGATCTTACCACCTGTTCAGACATTATTTTCACTCTGCTTTTGTTTTATATACTCACACAAAGCTTTGTGCCTCAAATCCAGCTAGCTCTTCCGTCCCTTGAAACTCCTGAAACTTTAAAGGAAACCAATATTATAAAGATTACCGTTGACTCTTCTTCCAATATCACATGGAACGACGTTCCCCTATCTTCGCCTTTAAGAAAAAAACAAATAAAAGACTTTTTTGAAGCTGCTCCGCATGATTCTGCAATATTGATATATACCCATGTCGATGCTCCCGCAGGAATCTGTATTGAACTCTTAGACAAACTACAACAAGCCGGAGCAAAGGCCGTCTCCTTTGCTGGCACCTTTATTGATGAACCGCCTGAAGCAAATCCAAAAGAGAATCAGAGTGAACCTTGAAGACAAAAGCCATCCAATAATTCATCCTCTGAAAATATTCGCATTGATTCTCGCGATTACAATGCAATATTTGCTTTGTTGGCAACTAGAGACTTTTTTCTTTCAAACAAACACATATTCACCAAAAGCAAAAATTATTCAAATTGCTCTGCGCCACAAAAATCCCCCTAAGCAAACCTCAATTGTCAAAACAGAGAATCCCCCTATCTTCATGCAACCTCCTAAATTGGAAAAGCCATCCCCTCCGCCTCCTATAGAAGACATTAAAACAAAGCCTCCCTTGGCTCCTGAGCAGCCGAAAATTCAGAAAAAGCCTATTCTCCCTCCTGTAGAAAAGCCTAAAAGTAAAAAGCCGGAAAAAAAACAAAAACCCGTAAAAACAGAACATAAAAAAAAGAACTCATCTGCTCTATTGTCTGAACAATCTCAGAAAAATGAAATTAAGGATTCAGAACAACCCACACGAACGACACAACCGCCCGAGACAACAACTTCCCCCCCTGCCCTTTATTCAAATCAATTCCAAGATATCCAAGATATCCAAGATATTTCACGCTCTTCTGAAGAAAACCCCTCTTACGTAAACTCGCCTTCCCTGACAGAAGCTTATTTGCTTCAAATATCCAAAATACTCAACCGAAATAAGAACTATCCTCAGAGAGCTCGCAATAGAAAAATTTCAGGTGATGTCGAAGTAACTTTTTTTATAGCCAGAAACGGAAAAGCAAATAAAATCAAAATCATTTCCTCTCCTGAGCCCATACTGTCAGACGCGGTAAAAAAAACTCTGACTTCAACGAGGTTCCCTTCGCCTCCCACGGACTGGGATAGCGAAAAACCCGTTTCCCTTACAGTCAGCTTTTCTTTACGCTAACTCCTTACTAGTAGCCTGTAACATCTAAAACTTTTTTCTATCCGCAGATTACACAGATGACACAGATTTTTATTAGATAATAAATTTGCAATGTTTTCTCTTCATTTATTGCACATATAAGTATTATCTATATTTGTTTTTTTCAGAGCTTCAGCTGTTTATTAGTAAGCATAGCAATTATTAAGACAAGAAATTGAGTCTAAAGAATCTCACTGCCCACAACCCACTGTTTGTTCTCTGTTTTAAAGAAAGCAATTTGAGGACAAAAGAATTTTGTCATTGGTTTCTTTATCTGCGGCCATCTGTGTAATCTGTGGATTAATATTTTCTGGAATTTTTATGCGGTTTTTGCTTTTTTCTTTTTTTTCGTGTTTTTCGTGGTTCCAAAAGGTATTAAAAGTTTTAGAGAAAATAAAAAATAAAAATCCGTTGCCATATTACGGATTTGGATTATCTATGTTATACTTAGTGTACAGTTCTCGATAAGTTAATAAATAAGAGAAGAAAAGCGAGGTCTAACCATGAAAAGATTATCATTCCTCTTAACTGCAATAATGCTTTTTGCAGCCATTGTTCCTCTTGCAGCAAATCAACCAGAGGAAACATTCAGAGGTCCAAGCTTCAATAAAGAAGACAAAGCCTTCGTATCCCTCCTGTGGATGATTCATTCAGATATGGAACTCTGCAAACGCAACCTAAGTCAGAACGGTTCGTTTATTTCAGCAATAGGTCATCTCAATGATGCCCAGTCAGCTCTCAAAAAGACAGAGATAGACCCTCAAAACATGGAGTTGGCTCGCGAAATTCACACAAGAATAAGCAAAATTAAATTTTATGCAGTAGTCAAAGACAAAACTGCCGCAGTAGAAAGACTTGACCAGCTCCTTCAGGTTTTGAACTACGCTTTGGGCGGAAACTCTTCCAGTTTGCCCAACTACGGCGGCTACGGAAGCGGTAACATTTATAACGGCGATAATTCAGGAAACTATCCTGTTCCCGGAACCACCCATGAAAATGTTATTAATGGCGGAAACATTGGCGTTATCGGCGGCAGCCAAATGATGCCTATACTTCCCTCCACAGGCGGACTACTACCTGTCCACTGAGCCTTAACAACTATTTCTCGCCTTTTAGATTTCCCAGCCCCTAGCCAATCTTTTTTGTCCCAACAAATCCTTCTCTTACTAGGCTATATGGCGGCTGGGAAATCTTATTTTAGCCAGGAAGCTGCAAAAAAATACAATTTATCCGCTTTTGACATAGATGATTTTACAGAGTCAAAAGCGGGTATTTCTATTAACGAAATTTTCAAAATTTCTGGCGAACCAGCCTTTAGAAAGCTGGAACATCAAGCTTTTTCGGAAATTCTGAAAAAAGCCCGTCTTTCCAAGACTCACTTTATAATTGCTGCAGGCGGAGGTTTATTAACCTATGAGCCCAACATCGCCTTACTGGAAGGCTTAACCCCTATTTTTATAGACACCCCCTTTGACATAATAAAAGAACGTCTAAAAGCAGGCAGAGAACAACGCCCTCTTGCTCCAGATGAAGAAAATGAATTAAAAAAACACTGGCAAACAAGACGCAAAAACTATATAAAATATTCTAAATATATAGTTGCCTGTGAAAAAGACTTTTACAATTTAATCGAATCTTTAATTGGAGTAACAAAATGACAAAACCTGATGCTATAGAACAATTTTCACGTCTAGTAGATACCATAGCTCAACTTCGCTCAGAGCATGGGTGCAGCTGGGATAAAAAGCAAACATTTCTAAGCATGGGCAAACATGTCAATAACGAAGCTCAAGAATTAGTAGAAGCTTTAAACAAAGAAGATCTTATCAACATCAAAGAAGAATGCGGCGATCTAATTATGACAGTCCTTCTTACAGCTCAAATAGCCTCTGAAGCTGGCACTTTTGATATAGCGGATGTCTGTGAAGGAATATCGGAAAAACTCATTTATAGACATCCACATGTTTTCTCAAGAGAAAACCCCGACTTACCTCCAGATGAGGTTCTCAAGCAATGGCAAGAAATCAAAATAGTTGAAAAAAAAGAAAAAAGTTCTATTGCAGCCATTATGAAAGAGCAAGAAAAATATAAGTCTTCCATGATGGCTGCTGTAGCTCTCCAAGCTACGGCTGCAGAAACAGGGTTTGATTTCCCAACCGTTGACGGAGCCATTCAAAAACTGCATGAAGAGTCAGCAGAATTACAAGAAGCAATTGATTCAAATGCAAACACTGAAGAAGAACTCGGCGATCTCCTCTTTGCAATAATGAATATAGCCAGATTTGAAAATGTAGATCCAGAAATCGCTTTACGCAAGGCTTCAAAAAAGTTTACCAGCAGATTTACTGTAGTCGAAAAACTGGCCGAAGAAAATGGCGGAATGAAGGGTAAAAGCTTAGCAGAGCTTGACCAATACTGGGATCAGGCCAAGCTCATAGAACGTTCTCAAAACAATGAGTCTCATTAAGCTCAATAATAACCTATGCTAGTTCTAAGATCCTTTAGTTCTTTGAGTTTGTCAGGATTCTGCTCAGAAGCTATAGCTCTGTCAATATAATCGCCTGCTTGCTGAAATTCATTTTTGCGAAGGCTTAGTTGTCCCAGAATCTTCCAAGCGTCAGAATTTTTAGGATTATATCTGATTGCGTTGTTAGCCGCAATTTCAGCATCTTCATTTTCATGAGCATCCAAATAAAGCGCCGCAGATAAAGACCAAGCCTGACTGCTTGAAGGATCTGCCGCCAAGGCATCATTGACATAATTTCTGGCTGTAAGATTGTCACCGTCATTTAAAGCCAAAATAGCTAAAGAATATCTGGGTTCATAAGCATCTGGAGCCAAACGGGCAGCATCTCTCAAAAAGCTCTTAGCATCATTAGAGTAGCCCATTCTGGAAAGCTCAACCGCAGCCTCATATTGAGCTTTAGAGTCATGAGGCTTGTTCAAAGCTTTAATTTTTACGAGATCTGCAGGAGAAGGTTTCGAGAGAGCTTCAAGGCGTTTTCGCTCCGCTTCCATTTCTTTAACCATCTGCTCATATTCTGCAACCTCTTTAAGATATGCTTTATATTTTTTTTGATGCTCCTCATCAGCTCGTTTTTCTTTGGCTCTCTCATTATATATAGCTCTTGCAATATCAACATAAGGAGAGTCTTTTAGCTGATCATACATCTTCACAAGATCATCGTAGGTGGTTTCGCGTTTCGCATTTATATAATCATAAAAGAGCTTATAGAAATCTTTGTCTAATTGAGAACCGGATTTTTTCAAGTATTTTTCATAAGCTATAAAGAGACCCCGCTCTGATTCAGCCAATAGAATAGGCTTACCAACTACTGCAGTCGCATAAAGCAAAAAGGCATTTTTAATATCTTTAAGTTCCAGAGCGGTCATAGAAGCTTCAAAAAAGACATCTGAGTAAGAAGGATTATCTGTTCTGAATGCCGAAATATGTTCGAGAGCTTTTTTATGCTCTCCTTTAGCAGTAAAAATCTTATATATTTCCAAGTGCGGAATAAAAACAGCAGCATCCAGCTTTAAAGCCCGTTCATAATAAGAGAGAGCTTTTTCAGGTTGTTTGGCAACCTCTGAATAAAAAGAAGCAAGCCAAGTAGTTACTGCATGATTATCCTCAAAATGCTTTCCTGAAGTTCTTTCAAAGAGTTCAACTTCAGCCAAGGGACTCTCCGACTGCTCAGGAAGAGTGCGCAAAAAGGTTATTGCACCAATTTCAGAGTCAGGATGTCTTTGTAAAAGTTTTTTTGAAGCTTCATATGCAGTTTTGTTTTCCGAAAGAAAAAATGAAGTTCTGACCAAGCCTTCCAAGACTCCTCTGCTTAAATTTTCAGGCAAATTCAGGTGACTTAAAACTTCATAAAGAGTCATGGCAACTGTTATGTCGCCAGTCTGCTCATAAAGACCCGCCAAGGCATAGCCGTCTCTTGGCATCCTTTCGTAAGTCATGGCTCGTTCAAAAAGAACTATAGCGGTTTCCAAGTGTCCTTTTCTGGCAAAAGCATAAGCCAGCATAGAAAGAACTTCATAGTTTTCATCCAGAGGCTTAAGCGATTCGATAACTGTGTCGTAATCGCCTCTTAAATTCGCATTTCTGGCTGTTTCCAAAAGCTTTTGGTCTCTAGCTGCCTTTTCAGCTGCAGGATCTGCCTCAGGCTCATCCGCTTTCACTTGCAATGGCTGAGTCGGAGTTACAGGAACAGGTTTAAAAACAAAATAATATGCTGCCACTCCTAAGCAAGCAATAACCAAAACAGCAATAAACAGTACCAGTTTAATTTCTTTCATATGTGCCTCTCTAAAAATTCTATCAGCTGGAATAGGGTCTGTTGAACATTCAAAAATTAGTAACTATAAGCTACTGAAAATATATCGATTATGACGACTTTCAGTAAACTCATCATAATCTTTAAAAACAGTAAGTTACACACCAATGTTCAACAGACCCTAATATAAGCAAATGCTAATAAAAGTTTTAATCTATAAGCTATGCTAAAAAATTCGCAATCACAAGCCGAATTCTATTATGACGAGGAGAAGAAATATGCAAAACAAAGAGACCTTACACCCTGAAAGCTTGCCAATCCAAGCTAATCATTTAAAAGACAATATCTCAATTGATATTTGCCATATACTTGCAGCTAATCAAGCTCTTTTAAAGAATATGAGCTTAAAAATTGAAAACCTCGAATCAGAACTCAGACTCATGAGAAAGAAAATATCCGAGAAGGAAAAACACGAACACAGCATGCTTCTGCTTCTCGCAGCCCCGCCTCAACAAAGCAAAGTCTGGAAACCTAAGGAACTGCCTAATATACAAGAGCATAAAAGGAAGTTCTCAGCTTTTGACAGATTTTTTAGGCCTTGGGTGATGCGAAGAGAATAATCAGTCTTCAACCACCACTATTTCTCTAACCTTTTCCAGATCCAAAGTGCCTTCTTTGTAGGCTATATAATGTTTACAGGTTTCGCAATCTGAATTTTCGTAAATTTCCCAGCAGTAAGTCATGTTTTTGTAACTCCTTGGTCTGATATTTAGCATGAAAAACAGTAAGGCAAATCGCCTTGGGGAATAGTACCCTAATTTACATAAAAAATCAAGTTATCCTAAAGCTAAGACCCCTCTGAAGAAGAGGCTTCCAGAGGGGTCTTGTCATTAAATATTAAACACTTTTTCTATTCACAGATTAACCAAAACAATGGAGATTGAGCACTGTCCGTTAATCCCTGCTCACTGTTTTATTTAGGCCAGTCAATTATAATTTTATCTTTTCCAGGAAAAGCCAAGTCTGTAGGACTTGTAAAATCATCGCTGACCAGACCTTCTGCACTGCCTGGCATAAGCTTGGATAAAGGCTTGCCAATCAAGGGCCAATCGGCAACAACCTCTCTGCGATCATTCACCCAGTCGATAATTTCCATTACAGTGTCAATACCTGCAGGCAATTCAACATTCTGTTGTCTTGCCAAACCGCCCACCAGTTCGCCGATAGAATTAGTATGCTTGTAAATAGGCATAAAGAGCTGGAATGCTATTTTCAGGAATTCTTTCTTAGAAACTCCAGCCATTTGAACAATTTTATTTACGTCTTTCCTGATAGCGTTTGCTATGCGAAGCTTAGCCGCCTTTTCTCTTACAAAACCAATTCCAAATGGAGTTTTAAACCTGCCTGAAGCCTTGTCAGCTTTGTATTGTTGGCTAGCCTTCTTATAATTAGGCATAGCTTTGTCAGCTTTTATAAGATTAACTGTCCTGTTAAGACGATCGTAAGCCTTTTTATCAGGAAAAGCTTTATCGAAAACGGCACACTGAGGAATAACGGTATAAATAAGAAACTTCTGCAACTTATCAAAGTCCGGATTCGACATGTACTCCGTAGTAAACTGAACAATTTCATCCGAAAGTTTGAAGCGATCCTTAGGCTGAAGACTGTCTATCACTGATTGTAAAGCTCTAACAAGACCGTCTCTTTTGGGATCCTTGTTAGCTATTGAAAGACCTGCGCTCTTATATGCTTTATAAACAAGCTCACTGCAATAAAAAGCTCCATCGTTGTCCTTGTCAGTAAATGCGTAATCATAGGGCTTGCCGAGCTGCTGATAGGCGTATGACAAAGCCTTATTGATAATTCTTTGGGCTTCGGCTTCTGGCATACCCTGCGTCGGACGCACTATACGAAAACGTCCATAATGACTGAACTCTTCAAACCACATCACCATTCTTATCTGATCTTTTGTGGAATCGCCTGAATAGCCTGTTATACCCATAGCTTCAATCATAACCGGAGGAGAAACATGAGTAACCAACGTGGCGTGGAAGTAAGGCCCTTTAGTCATCATGCAAATCATATTATTTTCTATATCTTTCGGACTATCAGGACCGTTAAGAACTACGTCGCCGACTTTACAAGCCTGTATCATTTCAACGTAGTCAGCATCTTTACGGATCCTTCTGGCCCATCTCAGCATGTGATCTATATTGCCGAAATCTTTTGAAAATTGTGAAGGTTTGACATTGGGAAAAAAGCTTTTGCAAAGACGTATTGAAGCTTCTTTTCCGCCTTTATCACCAGTATAAGGAGCTTTTCTTTCTTTACACAACTTAAGTTGTGGATAATAAATTGGCAAAAGCTTCATCCGGATCAACTCAATTTCTTCTTCCGTAAGGTTTTCCAAATAAGCTTCTTCTATCTGATCTAAGGGATTGTATTGAGAGGTTTCATCAACCGCCTCTGAAATAACCTCTACATTTTCATCTGAATCAATGCTAACCTCAAAAGGTGAAACAGCAAAGATTGGTGATGAAAAGCCCAAGAGGAGTGATATTAAAAATATGGAAACAGCTTTTTTTCTTATCATCTTACTACTCCGCTCCAATAGTTTTATTAGACTGCTTTATAAGCATACTACTTAGATTATACTATAAAGTTTACAATGCCGCATCCCAATTAAAGCAAATACCCTCTGAAATAGAAATTATCAGAGGGTTTTTGCTTTAACTTTCCTTATTTAGGCCAGTCATATATAATTTTATCGTTTGAAACAGCCGCCAAATCCATAGGGCTGGTAAAGTCATCAGTAACTTTGCCTTCCGCAGAACCTGGCATTATGCTCGCTAAAAGCCCACCGATTACTGGCCAATCAGCAACTACCGTACGCCTGGCATTCAGCCAGTCTACTATTTCCATCAGGGTTTTTATGCCTGAAGGAAGCTGCATATTTTGTTGCCTTGCCATACCTCCAAGCAAATCTCCAACTGAGCCCATATGTTGATAAACAGGGAGAAAAAGCTGAAATACTATTTTAACCAACTCTCTCTTTTGGACTCCCGCCGTTTTAGCAAGCTTATCAATATCTTGGAAAACAGCAGTTCCTATACGAAGCTGAGCCGCTTTTTCTCGTGCTATTCCTATCCCAAAACCTGTTTTATACTTGCCAGCATCTCTTTCCTCATTATATTGCTGCTGAGCCTTTTTGTAATTTACCATAGCTTTGTCGTTCTTTAGCAAGTCTATGGTTCTATTCAGGCGATCATATGCTTTTTTGTCAGGAAAAGCTTTGGCAAAAACGCCACAATTTGGAACAACCGTATAAACCAAGAATTTTTGCAGCTTGTCGAAATCAGGATTGGCTGTGTATTCATTAGCAAAAGACATTATTTCATTCGCAAGAGTAAAGCGATCGCGAGGCTGCAAGCTATCTACAACAGCCTGTAAGGCAGTAACAATTGAATCTCTTTGAGGGTTTTTGGCAGCAACATTAAGACCAGTACTCTTGTATGCCTTATAAACCAGCTCGCTGCAATAAAAAGCTTTGTCCCCGTCACTATCCGTAAAACCATAGTCATAAGGCTTTCCCAGCTGTTCATAGGCATAAGATATAGCACCTTCTATAGCTTTTCGAGCATCCGCTTCTGCCATGCCATTAGTAGGGCGAACTATTCGAAAACGGCTATGATAACCGAACTGTTCATACTACATCAGCATTCTGACTTGATCCGTTGTAGGATCTGAGGAATCTCCAGTTATACCCATAGCTTCAATCATGACCGGAGGAGAAACATGCGTAATCAATGTAGCATGGAAATAAGGACCTTTAGTCAGCATGCAAATCATGTCATCTTCCATTACAGTCGGTCTATTCGGGCCAGATATTACAGCATCGCCAACTTTGCAAGCTTGTATCATTTCTATCAAAGCTTTGTCATTTTGAACTTCTCTAGCCCAATTCAGCATATAATCCATATTTCCGAAGTTTTTTGAAAACTGTCCAGGTTTAACATTCGGGAAGAAGCTCTTGCAAAGCTCTATTGAAGCTTCTATTCCGCCTTTCGCGCCCATATATGGAGGTTTCTGTTCCTTGCATTGTTTCAACTGTGGGTAGTAATCAGGCAGAAGTCCTATTTGAAGGAATTTCATTTCTTCTTCCGTAAGATTATCAAGAAAATCTTCGTCTATTACAGCAGTTCCAAGCTCGGATTCCGCATCATTGTCAATGCCAGAAGCACTTTTATTAATTTCTGTTGCTTGTGAGCCAGAGATGCTTTCGGTCGTAACTGTTCCAGTTTGTTCCGTATAGCCAACATCGAATGGAGAAGACGCAAAAATTGGGAAGGAAACTCCCAATCAAAACAAACATGTCAATACTGCAATAAATCTTTTTGCTATCATACTATTAATTACTCCGCTTATTGTCTTTGAGTTTAATACTCCGATTTTACACAAAAGTTTGCAGAGAACATAAGCCCTCTTTGATTTTATCCTTTGTTTTTCTCACAAAATATAATAATATTCCTTAAGATCTTTTAAAAAGAGACTTGAAAATGAAACAAATTATTTTAAAAAAGAACACAGAATTTTCTATTATTCAAGGACACCCTTGGGTATACAAACATTCAATTAAAACCGCTCCTAAAAATTTAAAAACAGGCGAGCCCGTTGAAGTATTGACTCATAAAGAAAAGTTTGCCGCTTACGGCATAGCTGACGTAGACTCGCCAATATTTGTAAGACTATTCCCTTCTCAAAATGCTCAAGACATCCACAAGGAAATAGAGAAGCTAATATTTGAAGCAACCGAGACAAGACGATTTTTATTCAGAAACTCCGACACCACTGCTTGGAGAGCTATTAACGGCGAAGGTGACGGAATATCGGGTCTTATCGTTGACCTTTATGGCGATACAATGGTTTTACAGCTCTACACATTAGCATTGGAACCCTATAAGCAAACTATAATTGCCAGCCTTCGCAAGGCCTATCCAGAAGTCAAACACCTTTGGCAAACAGATAAAATACGCATTATTAAATCTGACGGCCCTCAACTGCTCTACGGAAAAGACAAAACTGGCACAGCCTCCTTCAAAGAAAACGGCATGCTTTTTGAAGCAGATCTTATCAACGGACAAAAAACCGGCTTTTTCTTGGATCAAAGAGATAACCGACAATTAATAAGAGAGGTTTCAGAAAACAAAAAAGTGCTGAATATCTGCGGCTACACAGGTGCCTTTACCGTTGCAGCCGCTTATGGCAAAGCTTGTGAAACAGTAACAGTTGATATTTCTGCTCCCGCCCTTCAAGAAGCCGAAAAAAACATGAAGCTGAACGGATTTTCAAGCCCCAAACATTCTTTTGAGAAGGCGGACATGTTCAATTATCTTGAAGAAGCAAAAGAAAACAGCTTTGATATAGTTATAACAGACCCGCCCAGCATGGCAAAAAATGCCGGCGAACGTTTGAAGGCAGGAAGAGCTTACAGAAAATTGGCAAAACTAGCTGCAAAAACCACAAAACCTGGCGGCTTTATGTTTGCAGCCTCCTGCACATCTCAAATCAGCCGTCAAGAATTTAGCGAAGCTCTGCTTTCCGGAATCACTTCTGCAGGAAAAAGAGCTGTTCTATTAAAAGAATCTTATCACGCTGGCGATCACCCTGTTTTACCTGCCCACAAAGAAGGTCTTTATCTCAAAGGCATGCTTTTTAAAATTTATGAGAAATAATTCGGAAACAATCCAAGTTGCTGCTGCTGTCATAGTAAATGATGGCAAGGTTTTGCTTGGAAAAAGACAAGGCGGCCTATTAGATGGTAAGTGGGAATTTCCAGGAGGAAAAATCAAGCCGTTTGAAACATCTCATGAAGCTGCAATACGTGAAATCAAAGAAGAGTTGGGCATATCAATATGCCCACTTAAAACTGTTTACAGCTTAGAACACTCATATCCGGATAAAACAGTCAACATTCATTTTTGTATTTCTGTGCTAAATGATTCAGAAAAAGCCATTGGCACCTTAAAAGCCCATTCTGAAGCAGCATGGTTTTCACCCAGCTCTTTACCTGAGACAACAATGTGTGAAGCAGACAGACAAGCCTTGTCACATATAGACTTTGAGAAGATATTTGAACTAATTGAAAAAAAGAAAATAAAAGGATACTTATGAAAAACCATAAAAATGTAATAGTGATAAACCCGGGGGCAGCAACAACAAAGATTGCACTTTACACAGATAAAAAGGAACTTTGGTCTGACGAACTTTTTCATGCCAAAGAAGAAATAGCGGTTTTCAAGAGCAGCATAGAACAGCTTGAATATAGAAAAAACAAAGTATTGGAAGCTCTTGAGCAAAAAGACTTTGATTTAGCAGATTTAGATGCCGCAATAGGAAGAGGCGGCCCAGTCAAACCATTGCCAGGTGGCGTATACAAAGTAGGGCCTGAGCTTTTGAAAGACCTTTCTAATCCCGGCGCGGTTGATCATGCTTCCATACTAGGCGGTCTCATCGCCTACGAACTTTCTAAAATCGCAAATGTGCCAGCATATATTGCCGACCCAATATCAGTTGATGAATTTGACGACTTGGCCAGAATCTCAGGTTTACCTGAAATAAAGCGCCCTGCCCTTTCTCACGCTCTAAACGTAAAAGCTGTCGCCTTAGAAATAGCTGAAAAACAAGGCAAAAAACTAGAGGAAGTCAACTATATAGTTGCCCATTTAGGAAGCGGCTTCACTATATCACCTTTAAGGAACGGCAGAATAATTGATACTAACAGCGCAAATGACGCAGGTCCCATGACACCCATGAGATCAGGCACTTTGCCAAACCAAGCCTTCGTAAAATTATGTTATAGCGGCGAGTATACTTACAAGGAAATGATGAATAAACTTCTCAGGAACTCGGGCCTGACAGGTCATTTAGGCACCTCAGATGTCAAAGAAATTTCTGCAAGAATTGCCAATGGAGATGAAAAAGCAAGGCTATGTTTAGAAGCTATGGCTTACCAGATTTCAAAAGACATAGGAGCTTGTGCAGCCATTCTCAAAGGCGATGTAGACGCAATAATATTAACAGGCGGTGTAGCCTATGACAAAAACGTGGTAGGATGGATCACTGAACGCGTTTCTTTTATAGCCCCTATCATAGTCAGGCCTGGACAAAAAGAAATGCAAGCCTTGGCAGATCATGCTTTCAATGCTCTGGATGGCACTGAAATTGCAAATGATTACGCAACTTCTGGAGTATAAAACAATGTCTTTTCAAGAAATAGAAAAAAAACTATTACATAACAAAGTAAATTTAGCAGTATGTATGCCTGAAGACGCAAACTCACTGACTGCCGCCAAAGATGCCACTTATTCTGGCTATGTGAATTGTATACTCGTAGGTTCACCTAACAAAATCAGAAGCATACTTGATGAAATTGCCCCTGAATACTCTCCCGAGATCGTTGCCGCAGAAACTCCTGAAGAAGCGGCGGCCAAATCAGTTGAACTCGTAAAAACAGGCAAAGCCGCTGCCCTGATGAAAGGAACTATTTCAACCCCTATTTTACTAAAAGCTGTTTTAAACAAAGACACTGGAATTAGACAACAAAAAATTCTTTCTCATGTCTTGATTTTCGAACATAACTCAAACCTGAAGTTTTTAACCGATGGCGGAATGATCCCGGAACCTACTTTGGAACAGAAAGCAGAACTGATAAACAATGCTAAACATGCCGCACAAAAGCTTGGCATAGACATTGTAAGAGTTGCGGTTCTCGCTGCGGAAAACAAAGTGGATTTGAGCAATGAACATTCTTGCCATGCAGCCATTCTGGCTCAAATGTCCAAACTGGGACAATTTGGCGAAGACTGTATCATAGAGGGTCCTATGACACTTGACGTGGCAATGTTTCCAGAGATAGCTTCCCAAAAAAGCATCTTCAATGAAGTGGCTGGAAAAGCTGATATACTCCTAACCTCAGACATAGACACAGGCAATGTCCTGGGCAAATCTCTTATATATCATGCAAACACTCTATGCGCAGGTCTTATAATAGGAGCCTCTTGCCCTATTATACTCTTGTCCCGAGCTGACAGTGACAAGGTTAAGTTAAACTCTATAAAAACCGCATTAGCTATTGGAGCATAATTCTCTTGCATTATGAAAGCAACCAGAAGAAGCCAAGTAAAGAATCTCCTGAAAATTCTTAACTTTCAAAATTCGGAAATTCAACCCTTGACTCCTAATAAAAAGGGCACACCTCCAACCGAAAAAAAAGACACGCTAAAGCCTGCCAAATGCAGACAATGCAACCATTTTTTCATAACTTGGGAAAGATCTGTGCCCTATGGATGTGAAGCCTACGGCTTTAAATCCGCAAAACTCCCTTCTATATCCGTAAAAGAAGTCTCTGGAGAGCCTTGCAACCTTTTTAAACAGAAACAGACACCTGCCAAATACTAGTGAACAGTGCTCAGTGAACACCGTGGACAGTGAAATTTTAGAACTCAATCACTGAAACTAACAACTGCTTTAACAAGGTAGTAAATAAGCGTTTTTTTGTCTTTTAGTTGCTTCGAATCTTCTGTCCAGTGCCTACTAATCCCAGTCCGCAGAGCAAAGCGTTGGTAATATGCGGACAAATATCCAATCTTCTTACTCGCACTCGCCATGCACTATAAGCATAATCACATTATTGCATTTAATACTCTTTTATGTTACCATCTACACCACTTCAGCTGCCTAGAAAAATCTGGTAAGTGAAACGCAGAAAACTGCCGATATATTCCATGGCGAAATTCACAAAACAGCAAGAAGGGAGAGCCGTCAGATCTTGAACTGCCCTAAACATCTTCACTTCATTGGTATAGGGGGAATCGGCATGAGCGGCCTGGCCAGAATCTATGCCTCAAAAGGCTATAACGTCAGCGGCTCAGATCGTTCCAGCAATACCCAAACACATGATCTAAAGCTTGCAGGTGTAATAGTGTATGACATGCACTCCTCGGAAAATCTGCCGTTAGTCGATGATCTCGCCGTTGTTGTAAGCACAGCTATACCTGAAAATAATCCAGAACTAATTGAAGCTAAAAGACGCGGCTTGAGAATTCTTCACAGATCCGACTTGCTTGCTAACCTTATAAACAGCCATGCCTTCAGTATCGCTGTAGCAGGGTGTCACGGAAAAACCACGGTTTCATCTATGCTTTCCTCTATTTTCGTATCAGCAGGCAAAGACCCGACTTGCGTTGTAGGCGGATATGTAAATGAACTCAAAGGCAATTGCCACACTGGTTCCTCTGATATTCTAATAGCTGAGGCTGATGAAAGCGACGGCACTTTTCTAAAGTATAAACCGACACATGCTATTATCACGAATGTAGACAATGACCACATAGAACATTACTCAACACTAGAAGCAATAATAAGAGCCTTTGAATCCTTCGCCGCCAACATTGAGCAAGAAGGCAAACTCTATTTGTGCAATGACAGCCCAATTGCCAGAAACCTCCTATTACCTGAAGAACTGGATATTGTCTCCTATGGAATAGACATTCCTTCAGACTATTCAGCAGAAAACATCACTTATCACCCCTTTGGTTCCTCTTTTGACTGTATCCATAGAGGACAAAAATTAGGTACAATAACCTTGGCCGTGCCTGGCAAGCATAATATTTTGAACGCATTGGCAGCCGTATCTGTCTCACTGGACTTCGGCATATCATTTGAACAAATAACCTCCGCTCTATCCGTTTTCGCTGGAGCAGGACGCAGATTTGAGCTCAAAGGCCGCTATGAAGGTATAACTGTAATAGACGATTACGGACACCATCCAAATGAAATCAAAGCAACCTTGGAAGCAGCAACTACCCTGGGTGCTGAAAGAATTGTCGTTGTTTTCCAGCCACACAGATACACACGAACTCTATTCCTTTCCAATGAGTTCGGAAGATGTTTTGATAATTGCGATAAACTTTTCATAACAGATATATATCCTGCCTCTGAAAAACCTATTCAAGGCGTTACAAGCAGAATCATTTTGGACAGCATGCCAGTTTCAAACAGACGTAAGGTCAAGATGGTAAAGAACGTGGAAGACGCCAAATATCTCCTGATGGACTATCTAAAGCCAGGAGACGTGGTTTTTACAATAGGAGCAGGTTCAATTACTGAATTAGGTCACCAGGTTTTAGAATCAATCAAAGCACGTAACAGCGTAGCACCTATGGCAATAAACGCTGCTGCAGTTTAAAGAGGTAAAAAATGGTTTTACTATCAGTTCTGATTTGTTTCTCAGTAGCTATATTTTTGTCTAAAGCTTGCGTTTTCGTAGGTTTTAAACTCTTAGATAAAATAAAAGCATCTTACCGCTAGTGCTGCTTTTATTTTATCTAAAAGTTTCGTATTTGTTTTTCAAACTTCACAAGACAATATCCGCTTATAAGATCACGCCATGATAAGTGGTGCGTAGCGGGTGGCGAGTTGAATTGTTTAGCTCCCCCTAGCATCGAACATCAGCATCTGTCCTTAATCAGAGGCTAGGGCGAAAATTGTGATTATGCGGTAGCAGAATGCAATTTTTGCCCAATTTTGCCCTCATCTGTGTGAATCTGTGTCCATCTGTGGATATAAATAAATGTACCCGAT
>JGI24710J26742_10001850_pt1 | contig 19138 bp, 14 predicted proteins | sample BioPla2DNA2_FD_26742 | JGI IMG/M metagenome (IMG submission 26742) | reverse complement strand
TGGTTTCAATACTTTGTTAAATCCAAAGTCCACGCACTGAACATAAATCAGGCTTCCTATTACGAAGAGATAAACAACCAACAATTCTCTCGCTTTCTTCTGAAAAACATACCACGACAAAGGAACGACAAACAATAGGGAAGATATCAGAATCGCTGTTTCTATGGAGATGGACTTCAGAACAAAAACACCTATAAAATAGACAATTGCCAATATGGCCAAAAAAATGGCCAAACCCGCAAAGTATGGTTTCCATTTTCGAAGGGTGAACAAAAAAACCAGAAACGACAACAGAATTATTCCCATATATAGATACTGGCTATCCACCAATAAAGTAAGGAAAAAAAGCACGATCATAAGTATGCCCGCCACGAATACCGAGGGGTTCAAGCCTTCTCTGAATAGAACTAAAAACAAGGAAAAAAATACTATGGTGGATCCCATATCGGGCTGCATCATTACCAATAAAGCCGGAGCCATGATTATCATGGTCGCGGGAACAAAAACCTTAAAATCATTCCTCTCCAAGCGTTTGTTGTGCATAAATCCCGCTAATGCCAATGCCGTGGCGAACTTCGCCAGCTCAGAGGGCTGTATCCTGAGACCTCCAACCTCAAACCATGATTTCGCGCCGTTAACCTCCTTTCCCACTATAAGGACCAACAAAAGAAGAAACAGCATCAAACCATATATTGCCCATGAAAAGAAGAGATAAAAACGGTTATCTGTTGAGAGGACAATTATGGCCAAAAATATTGATGAGAGTATCCACAAAAACTGCTTCCCGTATAGTTGGGAAAAGTTGAAAAGACCACTGTTCTCTTCGCTGTAAACCGCCGCATAAATATTGAACCACCCCATAATTACGAGCAGAAGATACAATAGGATAACTGTCTTGTCAACCTGGTTCCATATATTTATCCTTCTTTTGATCATAATAATCAGGGATTATATACCCACAATTCCAATCAGAGTGCTGTCATCAATAATGGTATTCCTATTAAATGTCCGGCAATGAATCTGTTTCGCTATTCAGCAACTTATATCTGAGATCCAGTTCCATCATCCTTTTTTCCAAATATTTGTCAGAAGGAGCTCCCTTCAGGTATTGTTCCATCATCAACTTCGCGATAGGTGCCGCATAACTGGCTCCATATCCGGCATTTTCCACATAAACGGCTATGGCGATTCGCGGGTTTTCCTTTGGAGCGAAAGCCACGAAGACGGCATGATCATCTCCATGGGGATTCTGCGCCGTTCCTGTTTTTCCACAAACAACTATATCGGCCATTTGGGCTATTCTGGACGTTGAGCCGGCACTGGAACCACCGTTAACGGCCATCTCCATTCCGGTAATAATCTCCTCGAAATGTACCGAGTCAATGCCAATTTCATGACGTGTTGTAAACGCGGTATCAATAGCCCCCTCTTTACCGATAGACTTGACAATGTGGGGCGTATAATAATACCCCCTATTGGCGATGGCGGCTGTAAAATTTGCCATCTGTAGCGGCGTTGCTCCAATCTCTCCCTGCCCTATCGCCAGTGAAATAACATTCAAGGCTTTCCATCTGTTCTCCCCATAATATCTGTCATAATACTCCGTAGTTGGTATCAAACCGGCCAGCTCATTGGTCAGATCAGATCCAAGTTTTTTACCGAAACCGAACTCGTCCAGATAACTTCTCCACTTCATATAAGACTCTCCCGTTGAACCATAAACATTGTTCTCTATGGTTTTTCTGAACACCTGGCAAAAATACGCGTTACATGAAGTGGAAACAGCATCGGCGAGATTTAAGGGTGACGCGTGGTTATGGCAACCCACAAAAAGATAACCATAATTGCATTCGAACTCGGTGGTTGGCCTTATGACACCCTCCTGTAATCCTATCAATCCCACAACAGGCTTGAAGGTGGAACCCGGAGGATACGACGCCATTGTAGCCCTGTTGAAAAGCGGCTTAAAAACGGTGTCAGACAACAATTTGGAATAGTTTTCGGAGCGTACCCTTCCCACCAACAAACCCGGATCATAATAAGGAGCTGTCACCAGGGAGAGAATCTCTCCTGATGAAGGCTCAATAACCACAATGCTTCCGGTTTTGTTTTTCATCAATTTTTCACCGTACTCCTGCAGATCAAGATCAATTGTGGAATAAATATCGTTCCCCTGCACCGGTATAGTGTCAAATTCGCCGTCGGCATATGATCCCTGAATGCGGTTGTATACATCAACCATATAGATTTTTACCCCTTTTGTTCCCCTTAAAACAGTCTCATAGGCCCCCTCAATGCCCTGGGTTCCGATATAATCGCCCATCTTGTAATATGGGTTGTTTTTTATCTGCGCCTCGTCCACCTCACTAACATATCCTAAAAGGTGCGCTCCCACCGGTTTGGAATACTTGCGAAGTGTGCGGGTCTGGACGTAAAAACCGGGATACTGGAACAGTTTTTCCTGAAAGTCGGCATAGGTCTCGGCCGATACCTGCTTCAGAAAAACAGAGGGAGCTCTTCTTGAGTAATTTTTGGCCGCTATCATCCTTTCAATAAAAGAGTCCTTGGTAATCCCCAAACTTTCGCAAAAAGCCAGAGTATCCATTTCGGATGTTTGCGCAGGAACCACCATCAGATCATAGGCAGCCTGGTTATATACTATCAACTCCCCGTTCCGGTCATATATAAGTCCCCTTGCCGGATATTGAACCTCGTACCTCAAAACATTGTTTTCCGCTGAAAGACGATATTTGTCCTCAATAACCTGGATATAAAATAGCCGTAACAGGAAAGTCAAAGCGACAAGGAACATAACCGCTATTACAAAATATTTTCTGTTAGAATAGTCCTTCATAATAACGATCCGCTACTTGCCCCTCCTTATCAACTCAAAGAGCAGGATAAACAATACCGAAAAAATTGAACTCAATAAAACTCTCAAAAATGTATTGAAAAAGTTGGTCATCCTAAAAACTTCGAGAAAAAAGAGAACAAAATGATGAACGAAGACTAAAATTGAGGAGTAGATCAAAAACCATTTAAAACCGTATGATCCGATAGACAATCCGGATTGAGACGACTGATAACCATCATGTGGGGCTATCAAACCCAAGACAGTAGGTCTTATAAACGCGATAAAGGTTGTCGCAAAGGCGTGCAACCCAAATGTTCCGCTAAAAATATCAATGATAAGGCCCATCAAAAAAGCCACTAAAAGTAACAACCATGAGGGGGTATCCACCGGCAGAATAAGAATAAAAAGCAGGTAGACATAAGGATTTATGTAACCACTGAACTGAATATTATTACATGCCAAAAGTTGGACCAGAACCAATATTACAGCGTAAAGACCATATTTTATGATGTTGTTTATCATTCAAAACTGCTTTCCAATTCGGTTTGTTCTTCCAGTAACCTGTTGCCAATGACGTTAATGTGTCTCAACTTTTTGAAATCTACCGAAAGTCGGACCGAAATATCGTAAAAATCGCTTCCCGAACTGTAATAATCGCTTATTACCCCAACCATTACCCCTTCAGGGAATATAGAAGAATATCCCGAAGTTTCTACGGTGTCACCTACATTTATGGAGACATGCTGTGGAATCTCGCTAAGAGAAGCTTCAAGATAGTTGACCCCATCCCAACTTAAAGAGCCGAAATATCCGTTCGACTTTATCCTGGCGCTCATCCTCATATCAATGTTCAATAACGACATTGCCACTGAGTAGTTCTTTGAGCTTGCTACGATTATCCCAACAGCACCGTCAGCGGATATAACAGCCATATCTTTATCAATACCATCTTTCTGCCCCCTGTTTATGGTGATATAGTTTTTTTGCCTGTTTACCGAATTATTGATAACCTCTCCCTCAAAAAAGCGATATTGGCGGCCAAGCGATGTATCGATTACCTCCCATGTTGAATACTCCTTTCCGGTTGTAAGCATCGCGAGCCTCTCTTTTAAGGCATTGTTTTCCGTGGCCAACCTATCGTTTACCTCCTTCAGGCCGAAGTAATATCTTGAGTTGCTCACACTTTTCTCTATGTTGGCCGATATCCCCCTAAAACCTTTATAAAACTTAATATTGTGGTAGTTGTCCGCTCCAAAGATCAGGTACAATGCCAAACTTTCAAGTAAGATAAAGACAATTACATGATTATACTTAGCAAGAAAGTTTAAAAGGTTTCTCATTTGAACTTATCTCTTTATCTCATAAGAAACTGGAATTTGTCAACATTTTTCAGAGCGATTCCCGTGCCGCGGGCAACCGCGTGAAGTGGATCTTCCGCGACATTGAACGCTATATTCATTTTATCGGAAAGACGTTTGTCCAGGCCTCTCAACAAAGCACCACCTCCTGTAAGGTATATCCCGCGACCAACTATATCGGCATAGAGTTCCGGGGGGGTCTGTTCAAGGATGCTCAAAAGAACTGTCTCAACCTTTGTAAGCGATTTGTCCAAACAATATGAAATCTCCTGATATGATATCGGTATTTCTATAGGCAAAGCTGTCATGATGTTCGGTCCGCGTACAATATAATCTTCAGGTGGATTCTCCAAATCCGGCAGTGCGGCACCTACCGCTACTTTAATATCTTCAGCTGTCTTTTCGCCTATCTTGATATTATGCTGATGTCTCATATACTGCTGGATATCCGCGGTAAATCCGTCACCGGCCACCCTTATGGAATTGTTGCAGACAATGCCCCCAAGAGCGATAACGGCTATCTCGGTTGTTCCTCCCCCAATATCCACCACCATGCAGCCCTCGGGCGCTCCAACATCAAGGCCGATACCTATGGCGGCGGCCATGGGCTCATATATCATATATACATCCCTTCCTCCGGCATGCTCCGACGAATCCCTGACAGCACGAACCTCAACCTCTGTACTTCCTGAAGGTATGCAAACAACCATTTTTAAGGAGGGCGAGAAAATTTGGGCTTTTTTGTTCATCATCTTTATCATTCCGCGGATCATCAGTTCCGCTGCCTGGAAGTCGGCTATAACACCATCCCTCAACGGCCTCACCACTTCAATGTTATTATGTGTTTTTCCCTGCATCATTCTTGCCTCATCGCCAATAGCGATCAACGTATTGGTCCGTTTGTCCAACGCGACTATCGAGGGCTGATCGACAACAATTTTATCATCATGTATAATTATAGTATTCGCCGTTCCCAGATCTATGGCGATTTCTTGTGTTAAAAATGAAAAAAGACCCATATATGAATAATTTTATTAATGTTTAAAATGTCTTACTCCCGTGAAAACCATCGCTATACCGTTATTGGTGCAATATTCTATGGATTCATTGTCCCGTACGGATCCCCCAGGTTGAACAACCGCTTTTATACCGGCTTTATGGGCTATCTCCACACAGTCGGGAAAGGGGAAATAGGCGTCCGATGCCATTACGGCCCCTTCCAGCTCGAAACCGAAGGATTGAGCCTTAGCGATAGCCTGCTTCAAGGCATCGACCCTCGACGTTTGTCCTATGCCGCTGGCACACAACTGTTTGTCTTTAGCCAAAACAATAGCATTGGATTTGCTGTGTTTCACTATTATATTGGCAAAAACCAAATCTTCAACCTGACTGTTGTTGGGCACCTTTGGTGTAACGGGACTCATATCAAATATCTGTTCCGAACTCCGGTCCCGTTCCTGCCACAACACACCGTCAAGCAGTGAGCGGAACATAACATTGCTTTTGGGTGATTCTTTTCTTCGGAGTATAATCCTGTTTTTCTTGCGTTCAAGGGTTGTTAAAGCTCCCTCCGCGTATCCAGGAGCAATGATTATTTCAAAGAAAAGCTTGTCTATCTCTTCCGCGGCCTCCTCATTAATTTTTGCGTTTGTTATTATTACCCCCCCAAAAGCGGAGACGGGATCACAAGCCAGGGCCGATTTCCATGCCTCGGTGATATCATCTCTCGAAGCGACTCCGCAAGCGTTGTTATGTTTTATGATCACAACGGTTGTCTCTTCAAATTCATCTATCAGGCTTACCGCGGCATCCACATCCAAAAGATTGTTATAGGACAACTCCTTTCCATGTAGTTTGTCGAACAGTTCGTCGGGATTTCCAAAAAAGACCCCTTTTTGATGAGGATTTTCTCCGTATCTGAGGGGATAAACAGAATCTATGCTCTCCCTGAACGCGACTATACCGGCCTCTCCGTTAAAATAGTTAAATATGTGGGTGTCATACCCAGAAGAGGTCATAAACGCTTCCGCGGCGAACAATTTTCTATCCTCCTCCGAAGTTGATCCTCCCTTGGATTTGAGCAGATCCAATATTTTTGGGTACTGGTCTTTATTGGAAACAATCAACACATCCTTATAGTTCTTCGCCGCGGCTCTTATCAGAGAAATTCCCCCAATATCTATCTTTTCAATAATTGCCTGATGTTCGGCGTTGTTTTTTACGGTCTCCTCAAATGGATAGAGATCAACAATGACCAGATCTATCTCCGGTATACCGTATTCTTTCATCTGTTCAATATCTTTCTCATTATCCCTTCTGCCAAGTATGCCCCCAAAAACCAGCGGATGCAATGTCTTTACCCTGCCGCCCAAAATTGAGGGATAAGAGGTAAGATCCTCTACTTTCTCGGCTTGAATGCCAAGTCCTTCAATAAAGTCGTACGTTCCTCCCGTTGAATATATCTTCACGTTGAGTTTGGCGAGTAATTTTACTATGTCGTCGAGACCATCCTTATAAAATACGGAGATTAATGCACTCTTAATTTTTTTATCGCTCATTATCAATTATTTAAAAATACTACTTAAATATACTTAAAGGAACTAAAAATATACATTTTTTTATTATCCCCCAATAAAATGGACCACCCAAAATAACCGCTCAAGAAATAGTTTTAACAGGAGCTTATATTAATTCCCCAACATGTTGTCTTCAATCCAATTGGTCAGCTCCTCAAACCGCGATACGGATAACTGTTCCGGTCGTAACGAGAAAAACGGACAATCTTCGTTCTTCAACGCAAAACCCGACTTAATGGAGTTCCTTATGGTTTTCCGTCTCTGATTGAACGCTGTTTTAACAACCCTTACGAATAATTGCTCATCACATTCCAATTTTTTAACATCATTGCGTCTCATCCTGACAACCCCTGAACGCACTTTGGGAGGAGGAGTAAAAAGGTTCGCCTCAACGGTAAACAGGTATTCCGTGGTATAGAAAGCCTGCAACAAAACACTTGATATCCCATAAATCCTGGAACCGGGAACGGCACAAATTCTTTCGGCGACCTCCTTTTGAAACATGCCACAAAGCTCAACTACCTTGTCCTTATACTCCAGGCACCTGAAAAGTATCTGTGACGAAATATTGTATGGGAAATTGCCAACAATAGCCATTTTTCCCGAAAAATGTCGGTTCAAATCCATCGAGAGAAAATCGCCGCGAATTATACCCTCCATTCCCGGATACCTTTCCTTGATATAGGCAAAAGACTCGTGATCAATCTCTATCACCTTAAAATCCTCAAAACCCCTTTTGATCAAATAGTCGGTCAGAACCCCCATACCCGGACCAATTTCCAGAACCGACGAATAACCCTCCCCGGTAAGAGTAGCGGATATCGCCTCCGCTGTCTTGTTATCGTTAAGGAAATGTTGCCCCAGGCTTTTCTTTGGTCTGACATTTTTCATACTGAATCTTTGGTGTTTGTTCAGTCTCTTTGGAGGTTTTCGCGGCCAATTGTCATCTTTCTCGCGCCGCATAGTTTAATATCCGCTTAAATAACTTCTGTTCCTGAATTTTTTTATGAACCTGATCTTGTACTTATCAATGTACTTGATAAGCCTGAAAAGCAGATTATAATAGAGAACGACGAACAAAAAAGCGGTCATCAGCCACAAAACGATCAGATTAAACCATACGGTATCTATCTCGAGAAAGGCTAACCTCTTGTATGGCGCGAAAAAATGGCTTCTTCCGTTTTTGGAGGTTGGGGACATAAATATGGGAGTGGCCTTTTGTATCAGTTTGTCTTCTGCCTCATATATACGGGAGACCGATAATCTGTTCAAAACTATGGATGCCAACTGCTCGTTGTGATAATTTGCTTTCAACTCCACCAATTTTTCAGTTCCCATCGATGCCACCAAATCATTGTAGACAGATTCCCTTTGCGCGATATATCGTTTCTCTTCTTGTCTGAAATGGCTTTTCAGGGTACCCAGATACTCTTTTGTCAATTTCGCCGTTAAGGAGTCAAAGGACTCATAATTAAGATTCCCGAACCAATTGCCTGTCTCTATTGCCGAGAGTGACGCGAGCTCGGGAATATGGTGATTTAACTTCGCGAGGTTGCTGTTTACATTGTCCGAGTATTCGGGTTGTTTTCCCGCATAGAGACACTCATCGACATAGACCTCGAGTGTGGGAACAAGAAAAGAGGCGTACCAATCATTTTGACTGGCTCCCATCTCATGTTCAAAAAACGGTTTTTCATACTTATTGTCCCTGAACTGTCCTACACTTAAAGCTTCGTACGACCAGCGGAGTGGCATCATATCACCCACGATCGGAACATGTTCCATTTTTGAAACCGATCTGTGAAGCTCATCAAATCTTATCATTGCTCCTCCAAGCAGCAGTTGGGGAACAAGAATAAATGGTATTAAAATATAGATACTCACGGCCGACTTCATTCCGGCTGAAATGTTCAGCCCAATAAGATTTCCGCAACATGCGGTAGTAAACATCACAAGCCAATGAAGCAAAATAGTTCCTCTTACCCCCAAAAGCAAATTGGCTACCAGTACGAACGAAAGAGACTGTATGGCAGAAAACAAAAAAAGATAATTCAATTTTGAGACGAGATAGCTGAACCTGCTTATATTGAGAAATTTCTCTCTTTCCAGGACTTTCCTGTCACGAAATATCTCCTCAGCGCTTAACGTCAATCCGATAAACATCGCTACCACAACCGACATAAATAAAAACACCGGATAGTTCTTATTGGTAGAAAACTGGTATACACCATTTTCATGGTACATTGATATATAACCCAATATCAAGGCCAGTAGTGGCGCCTCCAGGAGGTTAATGGTCATATATTGTTTATCGGCCAGTTTTCTGGTGAGATTTCTTTTGATGAAAGTCCGTATCTGATTTTTTCTCGATGGCACATTGAAATTGCTTTTTGGAACCTCAATAACAGGGGGAGGCCCATCCAAAACAAGCATCATTTTCTTTCTGTACCTATTGTGCCACTCTTCGGGACTTACCTGGCGTTCTTTTTGGGGCATCCCATTTTCGTCGATTACTTTTACCTCAACAATCTGCAAGAGCTGGTCTGTCTCTATATTGCCACAGTTGGGACATTCACTCTCAGCGGCATTGGCCTGGGACGTCTCCGTCTTAAAATAGACCAGCGCCTCAACGGGATCACCGTCATAAATCATATACCCCCCCTTATCCAGTAGCCACAGTTTGTCGAACATTTTCAAAATGTCGGACGATGGCTGATGGATGATGGCGAAAACAAGCTTTCCGTCCAAAGCCTGTTCTTTTAAGAGGTTCATAACGTTCTGGGAGTCGAATGACGACAATCCTGATGTTGGCTCATCGACAAACAGCACACGAGGTTCTCTCATAAGTTCCAGGCCTATGTTCAGTCTTTTTCTCTGTCCGCCGCTAACTTTCTTGTTAAGCAAATCGCCTACCTGAAGATCTTTTATCTCATATAGGTCAAGGTCTTTGAGTACTTTGTCAACACTCTCCCGCAACTGTTCTTCAGTATAATTTCCGAAACAGAGTCGCGCATTGAAATATAAATTCTGATATACTGTCAGCTCTTCAATCAACATATCATCCTGCGGAACATATCCTATCAACCCTTTTATTTCTCCGCCTTCGGCATGGATATCATATCCGTTTATATAAATAGCCCCTTTTGTGGGTTTAATTTTCCCGTGCAGCAGATTAAGCATCGTGGTTTTACCAACCCCACTTCCACCCATGATGGCGATCATACAGCCAGATTCGACCCTGAAGTTGTAATCCTGCACCCCATTCTTGGAGTTTTTGAAATGATACTCCAGATTATGTCCCTCAAAAACAACCTTATCGGTAATCTCTTTCAGAGCGAACTGCTTGAAAATTTTGGAATAATAGATCGGTTCTATACCCAGACCCTTGATGTTCACTCCTCTTTCAAGAAGATAAGGACTGAAGGCAACAATATCCCTGCCTTTGAAATAAAGCGTGAGAGAACCGTGGTAGACAAACAAAAGAGCTCCGGTGCTTTCAAAATATAGAACAACTATATAACCTTTAAGCCCTTTGATTGTCATATGTCTCCATAAACCATAGTTCTTAAACTCCTCGCCAATATTGTAATCGTCATCTTTCTTTTCACCCTCTATGATGAGGAGCGCATCAGCCGATATCTCATCAAGAGACCTGCCCATCATAAAGGCGTAGGCATTGTCGTACTCTTTTTTGGGAATATTGAATGTTTTGGCGACTATGTCAACTATTATCTTCTCCTGATAATTTATGTCTCCGTCCTCAAAAGCAAACGCCAACAGTTGAAGGAACACGTTCATCCTCTCCTCCAAAAAGAGTCCTTTCTTGATTTGTCGGCATGTATTGGTTATCTGAAAAGAGATCAAGGAATTTTCATCCGCCAATTCCGAACTATCAAGATTTTTTAGTTCCCGCGCATAAAAGTCGAGATTGTTTTCAAAAAGGGCGTAATACTCCTCTTCCAGTTCACGGTTAAGGTACCTCCTGAGATAACTTCTGAGTATTTTTTTTCCTCTCGAGGTAATACCAACAGGATTGACCGTCGATATAATCGCAAAAATATGGATTAAAGCCAGAAGAACCGATTCCCTCATATCTTTCTAAAAAAAAGAGACTGCCAGAAACAAGAATCCTGACAGTCTCAAATATGTTATAGTGAAACTTACTGTACTATCTGTTCGCGAACATCTTCGATAGCAAGCGTGATGTCCTTGATATCCTGTTCAGTCAAACTTGTTCCCAATCCAGCGTAAACAGCTTTGATTGGTTCTACTTTTCGTAAAAAATCGGCCATTATCGGATCACTTGAATAGGGCTGTGACAACTCGATCAGAACTTCAAACGAATTTTTTTGTTCCAGGAGGTTCTTTGAAATTCCGGGCAATTGGTGGGTCAACTCGGAAACGTGGGTTGTGAGGTACATTCCCTCGACCCATGCTCCACCTACAACAAGCAAAGCGAGTACTTGCTGGTCATTGTCGGATAAAAACGCATATGTTTCGTCAAAAGCGGTTGTCAATATTGACACCAACTCATCTTTATTGTCATAATTATCCTTGATCCTGTCATATAATGTTTCATCATAAATCTGCGACATGTTCAACTCACCGGCCAAGTTCCTTATAACATCAAGATAATTGATAACCTCTTGCTGCATGTTGTAAAGAGTAGCGTAACTCAGATCCCCGCCATATACACCAAGATTCAATGCCCTTGAAGAGCTGCTTATATATTTGGATGCGTTGTCGGTTGGATTGGAGATACCAATAATATAACCTATATCATAGTCGGTTAGCATATTAACTACCTCCGCGGAAGAAGGTAGTGGATAAACGTTGGCCGCTATCTCACCTTGAACTATCTGTACCTGTTCCATCTCTATCTGTTTTTGTCCTTCTCTAGAAGCTCTGTTTTTGCAGGAAGTTACGCCAAGAAAAGCAACAAACAACGCTGGAACTAAAACTAATGCTATCGTTTTTTTCATGTCAAAATAGGGTTTATAAAATTTGCAAAAAAATCGGTGGTAAAAGTACAAATTATTTTCTTATGTAAGGGGTTTCATCTGTTTAATTTGCAAAAATTAAATCTACTATGTGTCTATTTTAAGATTCAGCCAATAAAATTGATGCTTACTGGCAGGTTATCGCTTCTTTTTTGTAACTTTGCGGCCTTGAATAAATCATCATTAATGGGGTGGAATTTTGATGAGCCGGTCAGCAGAAAAGGCACCAGTTGCTTAAAGTACGATCTTGCTGCCGAGGTGTTCGGTAAAGAGGATATTATTCCGCTGTGGGTAGCCGACATGGACTTTAAAACTCCCGATTTTATTCTGGATAAATTTCGGGAACGGATAAAGCACGGAGTATTCGGTTATACCTACAGAGACGACGAATATTACCAGTCAATTATCGGTTGGATGGAGAGACGTCATCAATGGAAAATAAAAAAAGAGTGGATATTGTTCACTCCGGGTGTTGTATCGGCCTTGAACTTCGCCATACTCACTTTTACCGGGCCAGGTGACTCCATAATTGTACAAACCCCCGTATATCCTCCCGTTTTTTCATCGGTTTCAGCTCATAACCGAAATTTGATCATAAACCAACTAACCAACGACAATGGTAGATGGAAAATGGATATAGATTCATTCGAAGCCAGTATTACCGGCAATACAAAGATGTTTATCCTAACAAGTCCCCATAATCCGGTAGGAAGAGTATGGAGCAAGGAAGAGTTGGGCAGAATAGCCGACATATGCCTCAAGAACAATATACTGATCCTTTCTGATGATATACATTGCGACCTTCTGCTTCCGGGAAACAGACACACTCCCATAGCTACCCTGGGCGATGAGATAGCCGACCTGTCCATTACCTGCACAGCGCCAAGCAAAACATTCAATGTGGCCGGTTTATCAACATCGGCCATAATCATTCCCAATGGGGAAATCAGAAAAAAATTCAAGGAGATGGCGAAAAACCTACATGTTTCCAACGGCAACCTTTTCGGTTCCATTGCCCTCACCGAAGCTTTTACAAATGGCGACGAATGGTTGGACGCATTAATGGATTATATTGCCGGCAATATGAAGTTTGTATCCGATTTCCTCGCTGATAGGATACCAGAGATCGTTCCATCCAGTTTAGAGGCCACCTTTTTGATGTGGCTGGACTGCAGGAGCCTGAATTTATCGGATGAGGGCCTGAAAACACTTTTTGTGGACAAGGCTGGTGTTGGCATGAACATGGGATCGAATTTCGGTAGAGGTGGGGAGGGATTTATGAGAATGAATATTGGCACACAAAGAGCTGTCATTGAGAAAGCATTGACAAGGATTGAAAAGGCAGTCGCATCACTTGGAAAATAAGAAATAAAGATGGAAAAAAGAGTAAGAATTAAATTGACCCTTGAAGATGGAACGGAATTTTTTGGCGAATCCTTCGGTTCCCAGGTAGCAAAGGCTGGCGAGGTGGTTTTTAACACAGCGATGACAGGATATCCCGAAAGCCTGACCGATCCTTCTTATAGGGGCCAGATTCTCTGCTTAACATATCCCCTGGTAGGCAACTGCGGTGCTCCAAGCAAACATGAGGAAAATGAGATATTTAAGTTTTATGGGTCATCATCCATACATATTGCCGGCCTGATAGTATCTGACTACTCTTTTGAATATAGCCACTGGAACGCTGGAGAGAGTCTTGATAGTTGGTTGAAACGGAACAATGTGCCCGGAGTTTTTGGTATTGACACCAGGGCACTGACCAAGATAATAAGAGAAAAAGGATCAATGTTGGGCAAATTGGAGCCTGAAGGGGAAACAGTGGAATTTTATGATCCCAACAAGGTAAATCTTGTTGCCGAGGTGAGCACTTCCGAGAAAAAGATTTACGGAAAGGGAAAGTTTAAGATATTGTTGATTGATTGTGGCGTGAAGTTCAGTGTCATCCGGGAACTGCTCAAACGCGATACAACAATAATCAGGGTTCCGTGGGATTATGATTTCTCAAAAGAGGATTATGACGGCCTGTTTATCTCTAACGGCCCGGGAGATCCTAAAATGTGCGGCATTACCATTGAAAACATCAGAAAAGCCTTTGAATCGGACAAACCAATATTTGGTATATGCCTTGGCAACCAGTTGATGGGATTGGCTTCCGGCGCGGATACCTATAAACTCAAGTATGGCCATAGAAGCCATAACCAGCCGGTAATCCTGGCAGGAACAAATAAAGCGTACATCACATCACAGAACCATGGCTTCACAGTAGACAATAAAACCCTGAAAACCGATTGGGAACCATTTTTCGTCAATATTAACGACAATACTAATGAGGGGATGCGGCATAAAACAAAACCATTCTTCTCAACGCAATTCCACCCGGGAGCTTCCGGCGGTCCAACCGATACCGATTATCTTTTTGATCAGTTTATAGACAATATCATAGCCAGGGGTTAATGTGGGTATTTCTGGCCATTGGTTCCGCATTTTTTCTGGGTATTTATGATATTGCCAAGAAGAGATCGCTTGAGAACAACAATGTGCTGATGGTTTTGGGCATCAACACCCTCATCTGCTCGTTGATTTTTATCCCATTTATCCTGTTTTCGTTGTTTGGAACCATTCCCCCGGGAAGTCTGTTTTTCGTTCCAACCGGTTCCGGTAAAGAACATGTTTTGATTTTCCTTAAAGCTGTTCTGGTACTCTCTTCCTGGATACTCTCATATTATGGACTTAAGCATATTCCAATAACCATAGCGGGTCCAATTAACGCAACCAGACCGGTTATTGTTCTTATAGGAGCGCTCACTGTTTTCGGTGAAAAGCTCAACACTTATCAGTGGATTGGAATAGTAATCGGACTTTTATCTTTTTTTATGCTAAGTCTGACCGGACGGAAAGAGGGTATTAATTTCTATAAAGACAAATGGATATTCTGCTGTGTTGGAGGAACCTTCCTAGGGGCATTGAGTGGGTTATACGACAAAAAACTGTTGATGGATATGGCGCCAATGTTTGTCCAAAGCTGGTTCCTTGTTTATCAGTGCGCCATGATGTTCATAATAATCAAAATCATGGACAAGGGATCCAAAATAGGGAAAACCCCTTTCAAATGGCATTGGGACATAATCGCGATAGCCGTTTCATTGTGTATAGCCGATTTTCTCTATTTTTACTCCCTATCTATTGATGGTTCCATGATTTCCATTGTATCCATGCTAAGAAGATCAAGTGTTGTTGTTTCGTTTATTTATGGGGCTTTGTTTCTGAAAGAGAAGAATATAAAGTCAAAGGCTATTGATCTGGGACTTGTTCTTATAGGTCTTTTGTTCCTGGTTCTGGGCAGTTTGTAACGGTAATTCACTATTTTGCGGGAAAGATGGAAGAGATTACGAAACAACTTTTTAAGTTGCGGGATCCGCGATACGGCGATTTCATCGCGAAACTAATCCCAAATATCGATAAAGAGAATATCATAGGGGTCAGGTCCCCGGCAATGAAAAAATTCTCGAAACAATTCGCCAAATCGGATGAGCGATGGCTGTTCATACAGAGGCTGCCGCATAAATATCTTGAGGAAAACTTTCTCCATGCGGCTGTTATTCCATCTGTAAGTGAAAATATTGACCAGTTGCTCGAAAATATTGAAAGATTTCTTCCTTTCGTCGATAATTGGGCGGTTTGCGATACATTGGCCCCAAAGGTTTTCAAAAATCACCCCGCTGAAATATATTCAAGAGCCATTAAATGGTTGAATAGCGACCATCCCTATACCGTGAGGTTTGGTCTGGTAACATTGTTGACTTTTTTTCTTGACGACTATTTTTCAGCCGATACAAACAAAATTGTCGCTTCGATGGAAACCGGGGAGTATTATGTAAACATGGCTATCGCATGGTATCTCAGCTACGCCCTGATAAAACAGTACGATGCCACCCTGCCCCTCTTCCTGGACAATTCCATAAAGAACAGATGGGTACACAACAAGTCTATACAAAAAGCGGTGGAAAGTCGCAGGATAAGCGATGAAAGAAAAGAGCAGCTCAAATCATTGCGGAGAAAAGTTAAATGAAATAGCCATATCTATATTTATTGGGCAAGAGAATTGACCGACAATATTTTTTCCGCGATCTCGTAAGCCGTTCTACCCTTAAAACTGCTCATCCGCTCCTTGAAAAGAGTCGCGATCTTCGCATTGCAAAGGTTACCGATACTTCCATCATGCGAATATTCGTCCAACGATGTTTTTCGAAACGGTTTTCCCATCTTTACCATATTGGCGACCTCCTTATACGCGTCTCTGAATGGCATCCCGGCTTTTGCCAGGCGATTTGCCTCTTCAGTACTGAAAATGGGGTTATAAAGGGCACTATCCATAATATCGTCCCTGACAATTATATTATCAAGCATAATATTCAGTATTGAAACAGTCTCCTGAATATCATTGAAAGCATTGAAAATCATCTGTTTCAACAACTGAAGCTCACGATTGTAACCTGAAGGCAGGTTGGAAACAAGCATCGCGATCTGTCCGGGCAAGGTCTGTATAACATTCATTTTGCCCCTCATTATCTCGAAGACGTCAGGGTTTCTCTTTTGGGGCATTATGCTCGATCCGGTAATATATTCGTCAGGGAAATTTATGAACCTGTATTCAGCGCTCATGAACAGACAACTATCCATGGCGAATCTTCCGAGTGTCTGCGCCAGCGAAGCCAGTGCCGAAGCGATGGACATCTCGATTTTGCCGCGACTCAAGCTCGCGTAAGCCGAATTATATAATAGGTCATCGAATTCCAAAAGTTCCGTTGTTATCTTCCTGTCAATCGGTAGCGTCGACCCGTATCCGGCAGCTGTTCCCAGAGGGTTACGGTTATTCATTGCCCTGGCCGAGGAGAGAGCCAGCAGATCGTCTGTCAAAGCCTCGGCGTACGACCCGAACCACATCCCAAAAGAAGATACCATCGCGGGCTGCATATGGGTGTAACCGGGAATCAACAGATTCTTGTGCTTTTCACTGAGTTGCTGTAACTTGCCGAACAATATCCCAACCAGGCAAGCGGTACTGTCTATCAACTCCCTGCTATAAAGACGGATGTCCACCAATACCTGATCATTTCTGGAGCGACCTGTGTGTATCTTCTTACCAGTGTCGCCCAACAACGCTACCAACTCCTTCTCTATCTGGGAATGAATATCTTCAATACCATCTTCAATTCTCAGTTTCCCCTTGGCATCCTTATCCAAAAGAGTTGCCAGTTTTTTCAACAAATCAACCTTCTCGTCCGTACTGATAAGTCCCTGCTTTCCCAGCATGGTAACATGGGCCATCGAACCAACTATGTCCCACTTGGCGAAAGCCAAATCGGTAAAACTGTCGTTACCTGCCGTATAATCTATTATTTTTGGTTCAGGATCGGTTCCTTTTGCCCACAATTTCATTTGTTCAATTTTTATTTGTTACAAAATAGGCCCGTTGAACCCCGAAGGGCCGGTAATGGCTAAATTGCATAGGCCTCTGAATAATTGTTTCGCATATGTCTGGATAGATATTTCAATAAAACAGGGGGCGACTCGGTGACTATAAGCGGGATTAACACGAGAACTACGGGTTTCCTAGGCCCGGTCAACATCCTTATGTGTCCCATATCTCACAGCCCCTCGTCTCTCAAGCTTTAATCCCTTGGATTAACGGCCCTCTTCCCCCCTTTTATTGATGTAGTTACAATATCTAGAATTGACAGTAAGTATCTTATTTCCGTTCAACTATTATCTACTATCGCCCTGTGCGCCATTAGTCTTATAGCGTTGATCTTGATAAATCCCTTGCTGTCAACCTGATCAAAACCTCCCTCAATATCCATACTTGACAGTTTTTCGTTGTAAAGCGACGAAGGAGATTCTCTTCCCTCTATAATGACATTGCCCTTGTACAGACAAAGGTGTACGGAACCATCGATCAACTCCTGGCTCTTTTCGATAGCGGCCATAAGAAAATCCATTTCGGGACTAAACCAGAATCCATTGTATATCAGTTCCGCGAATTTTGGCGAAAGCATATTTACCAATCTCATAACCTCCCTGTCCATCGCGATACCTTCTATGTCGCGGTGAGCGATATGCAGAACCGTCGCCGCCGGTGTCTCATAAACGCCCCTGGATTTAATGCCCACAAACCTGTTTTCAACCATATCAAGCAACCCTATTCCGTTTTTACCGGCCAACTCGTTGAGATAAACATAGAGTTCGTAGGAATCATCCTTTATCGTGCCATCATCCTTGTTGACAACCTTAACGGGTATACCATTTTTGAAATGAATCACTATATGGGTATTCTTGTCGGGGGCATCCTGTGGCATGACCATCTTTTCCAGCATACTTTTATTGGCGCAATACATAGGATCTTCCAGCACACCGGCCTCATGACTGATATGCATCAGATTATCGTCCTCGCTATAAGGTTTATCGATGCTGGCTTTAACGGGAATATTATGTTCCGCGGCGTATTTAAGCAAATCAGTTCTCCCCTTGAATTGATTCAGAAATTCCCTGTCTTTCCAGGGAGATATGATTTTTACTTCTGGCATCAGCGCATAGTAAGTAAGTTCAAAACGTACCTGATCATTACCTTTGCCCGTTGCCCCATGGGCCACGATATTGGTGCCCTCTTCCCTTGCTATCTCAATCTGTTTTTTCGCGATAAGAGGACGGGCAAGAGCGGTTCCAAGAAGATATCTGTTCTCATAGACGGCATTGCCCATAATAGCCTTGAAAACATAATCTTCAATAAATTCCCTTTTAAGATCGGAGACAATTACTTTTGAAGCTCCCAATTTTAGGGCCTTCTCCCTAACGGCTTCATAATCGTCAGCTTGCCCCACATCCCCGACATAAGCGATAACTTCATAACCTTTTTCCAGAAGCCACTTGAGGATTACGGAAGTATCCAGGCCTCCACTGTAAGCTAAAATTACTTTTTCTTTCATTTTTATTATAATATATTACTTTTTNATCTTTCCGTGCAACCCTGGAAGNATTATCTCCAGGGATGTATGTACCTGCTGATTTGTGATCCCATCCCTGGGTATTACCAAAATAGTATCATCACCCGCGATAGTACCGGCAATCTCATACCTGTCGGCACCATCAATATAGACAGCGGTATTTCCGGCGTTTCCCGGCAATGTTTTTATAACCAAAAGACCTTTCGCATCGACAATATCGATTACAGCGGGCAGTATCTGCGCGGCTCCAATAGCAGTGTATCTCTCTTTCGAAGTCTCCGGCAATGCGTACTTCAACCCCCCTTTACCGTCAGGTACCCTTCCCGCTCCGAGTTGCCGGAGATTTCTT
>JGI24710J26742_10001845_pt1 | contig 19158 bp, 15 predicted proteins | sample BioPla2DNA2_FD_26742 | JGI IMG/M metagenome (IMG submission 26742) | reverse complement strand
AATAAAGCTTAATCTATCTTACATAATAAAAAAATCGCAGTTAATACTACGATTTTTTTGTTTTGTTCTAAGGGTTTCTTTTAAGAATAAGAATTTATTATCTACAGGCTGAACAAAGCACTAAGCTTTTCTCACTGCTTTTCAGAGTGCTTTCCTTCTTGAATTTTATCTTGTTCTTTTTGGGCTCTCATCTCTTGATATTCAAGCAAAGATACTTCGTCAAAGTTAAATCTGACTTCGTCTTGCAATTTCGAGAAGCCTGTGCCAAGAACCTGCTTAGCTTCACCTACTATTATAAAGGCTTTGGGATCAAAAGAATAAATTAAAGTTTGAAGTGCCGGCAATTCACCTTTTTTAATGGCAGTTACTAAAAAACCGACTTTTTTGCCAGAGTAAACTCCATGAGCATCAAGCAAAGTGGCTCCGCGTCTAAGCTCTTCAATAATAGCTGTTCCTATTGCATTAGCTTGGTTGGAAATTATGAAAACAGATCTGAAAATAGACATTCCTTCAAGAGTCATATCTACCATCTTAGTAGAGATGTAGAGAAAAATAAGACTGTAAAGAGCACCGTTCAAGCCAAAAATAAAAGCCGTACAAGCGATCACCGCAGAATTAGTCACAAACATAGAATAGCTGATGGGAACTCTCAGTTTAACTTGCAGTATCTGATTCAAAATATCTGTGCCGCCGGTAGTTCCGCCTGCTTTGAAAGCCAATCCTATGCTCAAACCGCCCAATATTGCACCATACACGGTAGCAAGATTCATATCGTTTGTAGCTGCCGGTACTTTTATAACTTTCATGAAAAGGTCTGTCATTAACGAAGAAAATACTATGACAAAAATAGTTTTCTTGGCTGTTTTTGCTCCAACCAGTTTTGTTTGAGCAAATATAAGAATAAGGTTTACAACCAAAATGAACATACCTATAGGAATATTCAAGGTGGCATAAAACAATGTAGCCAAGCCTGTCAATCCCACAGGAACTATTTTATGCGGAGCGGTAAAAGCTGCAATACTATAGGCCATCAAAAGAGATGATATGACTAGGTATAAAAAGTCTCTTAGCTCAAGGGAGTTTGATTTTTTTGGCATTTTCACTGTCCGAATTTATTTTTTTGTTGGGTGCATGATACCACAAGTGAAAAAAAGTGCAAGAAGCATCTTGAAGATGCCTCTTGCACTTTTTATTCAGAAGGCAGATTACGTTTTGACAAGCCCACTACACTTGCCAAAGGTATTGTAAAGAGAATGCCTTTCCCTGGAGAGTTCAACTGTCCTGACTCCACCATAGCCTCAGTTACCTTTTCAACTTGGGAATTAGGGGTAATAATCATTATCACTTCTTTGGCTACATCAATATGTATATTTAAAAAGTGTTTAACATCATCTCCGCCAGTACCCCGGCCATAAAATATAGTTCCGCCGCCAGCTCCTGCAGCCTTTGCAGCGTCAACCACCTTATTTGCCTGTCCGCGTTCCACAATTGTCATTATAAGCACATATTCGTTCATATTATTAAACTCCGTTTCTTATGCGAAGAGTCCAAGAATCATAACCGAAACCATGGAACCCAGGGAAGTCAAACCTACAAGGCCAAAGCCTTCCAGCAAAGGATCCATTCCGGCAATAGAACTTGCTAAACCAACAGCCAATGCTGTATTGATGGGAATATTAACCGGACCCGTAGTTGCGCTTGCACAATCAAGCCCCAAAGCCGCAAAAGGTTCTTTTGTCAAAATGGACAAGGCTATTACAAGAGCAAGCAACGGAATAGCTACATTTACATATTTAACACCATGCAAAATACGCCAAAGACCTATTGCCATAGCTCCACCGAATCCTAAAGCCACAGTATTAATCAAAACTGTCGGAGAAATAGTGCCTCCAGAAGTTTCATCTATTTGCATTGCAAGAGATTTCAAACCTGGTTCCACAAGGGTCGCTCCGTAACCGATAGCAAAACCTATCAGTAAAATTATCCACTGCTTTTTCTGAAGAAGCGAGGCACCCATATCTGTCGCTAAAGGCACAAGACTCTGTTCTGTGCCTTTAAGGAAGAAATGCAAGCCTAGAATTGCAAAACAGACACCAGACACAAAACCTTTAACATTCTCAATAGGGCGTTTCAAGATTAGGAGCTGAATAATCAGAAGAATCATAGTGATTGGCAAAACTGATTTAACTGTTTCCCACAGAGGCTTTAAAAATTCCAATAGAGCCATGTTTTCCTCCAAGCTAGATTAATTAATATAAAGATGATTCCAGAAGTAAATATTGAAGCAATCTTCCATTTTTTTGTTCCCTTACAAAAGAAACAAAAGACAAAGGAGATTTTTTCTTCATAAACATAAGAGAAATAATTACATTGCCAGATGATGCCGGATCATATGGTATTTTTTCAACTACAGATTTTGAAATTACAGGGTCACACGGGTTCCAAAAAGCCATTTTAGCATTAGGAAACTCGCTTACAGATACAATTTGAAGTCCAGCCTCTTTTATGTCATTCAACAGCATCTCCAGAGCCTGAATATTTTCCCTATATGTATCATGCAAAAGAATTCCGCCGCCTCTTGGTCTGCCGGAAGTTATACCCAACTGAGAAGCTGCTATTTCCCTGGTCATATTTGGATTTCTGTGTTCCCAGTCTTTAGGATCAACGTTCCAAAGCAATATTCTCATTCCCTCTTCCGAGGCAACTTCCAATACCATGTCATTATATTCCCCGTAAGGCGGTCTTAAATAAACCGGTTTAACCCCTGTAATTCTCCTTACTATGTCATTTGTCCTGATAATATCTTTCTTCAAGGCTTCACGATCCAAACGAGTGTAATTGGCATGCGCCCAAGAATGGTTCCCTATTATGTGGCCCGCATCATACAAAGCTTTTATTATATGCGGATTTGCGGCTGCTCTATAGCCTTGCACCAAAAAAACAGCTTTCACGTTGTATCTGTCGAGAACATCCATTATGAATGGAGTAACTTCTTCTGAAGGCCCGTCATCAAAACTTAAGAAAACCTTCTTGTTGGCACTGAAATATTCCGCTATCTGAGGACGAAAGAGATGAACTGGAGCAAAATCCTGCACAGCAACCTTATCATATAAATTTTCCAGTTCCGGAACAGTTCGAAATCTGTTTTCAGCAAGAGGGGCTTTCATTTCCCAAACAGGAGTGACAGGAGCCAAGCTTTTTCTGTCAGCAGAATTTCCAGAAGACAAGCTAAAGCTGTCTTCAATAAGAAAAGTCCGGGAAATTCCCAAGCTTTCTGTTTTTTTGTCGAAAATATAAGGAAGATCGTCGTAATCAGGCTCTTTTACTTCGGAATACAGGGGCGAGAAACGAAATGGCAAAAACAGAAAAAAAATTGTTACTGTTGTGACTATAAAAAGCTTAATTTTTTCAAGTTTCATTAATAGGCGTGAATAGTTTTACATAAGAAAATATTCTTATTTGATGTATATTAAAGTAATTATGTTATTTTTTTAAAGTTGCAAAGTACACAATCGGAAGATAAGATAACACAAATTTATATTTACGGGTAATTTTTAATGTTTCTCTCAAATGCGAAAATAATGTTGGCAGAACCGGCAGACGAGGAATCTCTTATTTCATCACTGCAAAGCGGTGTAAAAACTCTTTCTGCAGGTGGCTGGGGCACTCTCTCTGAGCATGCCGTTACAGATATAACCATAGACACGCCAAAAGATGCGGCAATTTTCGCTTTGACAACCTGCACGGGAAAAACCCTTCATTGCACTCCTGGACAACTCTGTTTCGCAAAATTTGCACCCAGCCAAAATCAAAATGTTCTTTATTTGCATGAGCGTTCAACTCTGGGATACAGGATAGCTCTTTCTGATAACATCTTCAGAGACTTAACAGACTCTGCCCCCTCAAGATTCCATCAAAGAGAGATAACCGACAAAATCTGGATTCTTGACACAAGCACAAACAACATGCTCTCAATCTTTATGCTCAAATATGTTGCCAGCAAATACGGCATCCCCGATGTGCCATTTATCCTGACATATACAGCCAACTCTCTCAACGAAGAGTTCATAAAACAAATATTTGACAGAATAGACACGCCAGCCCGTGCCAGAGAGCTTTTACAAGATTCTTGCATGTTTTTTGAATATCCTCATATAACAGTCAGATATTCAAACGACAATTCAGCTCAAAGCAATTCGGTACAGCTTATTGTTTTCGGCGGAAACGAGATAAGCAGAAACGGCGAATTTTCGCATTTAATCAATATATCCAGCCTTTCAGATTTGTCCAAAATAGAAAAACAAGCGATACTCTGCAAAAACGGCAACAACAGTTTCTGGCTTCTTGAAATGACCAGAGAAGACCTAGAGGAAGCTGAACTTTTCGTAAAAACACTTTCACATTTGGACAATCTTGAAATAGTCAGAAAAGTCCAGCTGACAAAACAGGATCCCTTCTATATTCTTCCAGCCTCCCATATAAAACCGGGAATGACAGTTCCTGTTATAAGCGGAACTAAGAAGACCATTATGGAAGATACGGTTCAAAGAGTTGAAATACTGGAAGCGCCAGGACAGCGCTACCGAGTTTCAGCAGGCAAAGCCAGCAACATCATATGCAACGGCTGGGTAGTTATGTGTTCCGATGCCTCTGAATAGACAGGAGTGTGTAAAAAGTGAGAAGTTCAATAGCTGAAGAACTAAAGGGTCTTAACCCTCAACAGCTGGAAGCAGTCACTTGCACTGAAGGTCCCTTGCTTGTCGTAGCAGGAGCGGGTTCAGGCAAAACCAAAACCCTGACTGTGCGTTTAGCTTATCTGATCACAGAAAAAGGCGTTCCGCCATCTTCGATTTTGGCGGTAACTTTCACAAACAAAGCCGCTAAAGAAATGAAAGAGCGAGTAGAAGGCTTGGTAGAATTTTGTGAAGAAAAGCCGACTGTTACCACATTTCACTCATTTTGTTGCAGTCTGTTGCGCAGATGGAGCAAATTGGCCGGCTTTGAAGATGGATTTACCATATACGACGAAACTGACAGCAAAAAGCTCATTAAAGACGTTCTGAAAGAACTTAAGATAAATACCAAGACTTTTTCGCCCGCCCAACTCTCTGAGCAAATTTCAAAAGCTAAAAACGAGCTTCTTCTTCCTGACGATCTTATAGGATTGCATGAAATAGGCTTCACCAAGAGAGATACAGAATGTTATGCTCTCTACCAAAAGAAACTGGAACAAAATGCGGCCGCCGACTTTGACGATCTGATATTCAAAGTATATCTTATGCTCAAACGTCATCCTGAACTTCTGGCAAGACTCCAGGATATTTACAGATATTTTATGGTAGACGAATATCAAGATACCAATAAAGCGCAGTATGAACTCATAGCTATGCTTTCTGCAAAAACCCGCAATCTTTGCGTAGTCGGAGATGAAGACCAGTCTATTTACAGTTGGCGCGGAGCCACAATACGCAATATAAGAAACTTTGCGGAAGACTTTCCAGGCACTAAGGTTATTAAACTAGAGCAAAACTACCGCTCCGCTCAAAATATTCTTGACGCTGCCGGAAGCCTTATAGCCAATAACAAGTCGGTTCACTCAAAACATCTCTGGTCTGAAATAAAAGAAAGCCAACCCATAGTATTTAAGCGTCTTCCAGACGACAGAGAAGAAGCTGTTTGGGTAGTCAGAACTATAGAAGAGCTCCATGCCGAAGGACAAAGCTGGGACGACTTTTGCGTTTTATTCAGAATGAACAGCTTAAGCCGGCCGGTTGAACAAATTTTGAAGCGCTTGAATATTCCATACGAGATGGCTGGAGGCACGAAGTATTTTGAACGCAGAGAAGTAAAAGATATCCTCGCTTACCTGAGAATAATAGACAATCCGCTGGATTCTGTTTCTATAGAACGCATAATTAACGTTCCTAGGCGCGGGATAGGAAAAACCACTTTAGAAAAACTCATAGATAACGACCCGGATACTTCATTATGGGAAAAAATTCTAATGGAAGCTTCTGAAAACCCTTCTTCCAAAATCGCAGGTTTTTTAGAAATGATCATGGGCTTTATAGAATATTCTGAACAAGCGTCAGTCTCAGATTTGTGCAGAAAAATAATAGCAGAAACCGACTATTTTGAATATTTAAAGAAAAACGATCAAGAAACTGCCGAAGAACGAAAACAAAACGTTCAGGCTCTGGTTTCAGACATAAGATATCAAGAACAAGACGCCGATGAAGAGGGTCTCTCCCTTCGCAGCTATTTGGAAAGCGTAGCACTTCACTCAGACTTGGACGAAATCAAAGACGAGGGAGACAAAGTACGCCTCATGACCTTGCACAACGCCAAAGGCTTGGAATTCACCAATGTCTTCATGATAGCTATGGAAGAAGATATATTTCCTCACAGCCGCTCAAAAGATGAGAAAGATGATCTGGAAGAAGAGCGCAGATTGGCTTACGTTGGCATAACCAGAGCCAAAAAAGGACTTTATATGAGTTCTGCCGATCGCAGAATGATGTTCGGCAACTGGAAAGGCAATCCAGTCTCCCGTTTTGTGACAGAGATACCCACGCATATTTTTCAAGAAGGAGCCTTCAGCAGGGAAACCTCCTTTACAAAACGCGACTTTTCCTCTTCCAGTTCATCAAATTTTTCAGGACAACAAGCCTCAAACTTTTTTAAAACGCAAGCCCAAACTTCTATTCAAAAACCTAAATATACTTTCGCCAAATTCAGGCAAAATCCACAACAGAAAGAAAAAGATGAGACTTTTGCTCTTACCACTGGAATGGCATCTGGAAACATGGTAAACTTGATACCTGGAGCCGAGGTATTTCATAATATATTCGGCGAAGGCACAGTTCAAAGCGTTTCTGGAGAAACGCTTGATGACTTCAGAGTTACGGTCAACTTTGAAGGCAAAGGCTTAAAAACCTTGCTCTTGCAATACACTACACTCAAAGTAAAAAATACATAGTTTGGAGAAAATAATGAAACTGTTCAGATTTATTTGGAAGTCAGTCATATTGGCCGGCGTATTTGGCGTTGGATTTGTAATCGGCAGAGAACACAGTTTTGAAGAAGAAGAAGCCTGGGAACTGGAAAACGAAAAAAAACGACAAAAAGAAAAAGAGAATGGCTCCGATGATGACGAGGAAGGTCCTTGTAGCAGCTGTTCCTCAGCTGAATCAAAAAAGGCAAAAGCCGTAGAAAATCCGGCAGATAACGAAGTTGTTTTTGAATACGAAGACCCTGAAGCAAACAAAGTCTCTTTGGTAGGCACCTTCAACAACTGGAACAAAGACTCTGATCCGATGGAAAAGATCGACAACGTCTGGAAACGCACTGTTATGCTGCCTCAAGGAACTCACGAATATCAGTTCGTCATAAATGACACTGAATGGCTCTCTGATCCTGCAACCGAAAACAAAGTTCCAAATAAGTACAAAGGACAGAACTCAGTTATCACCATCCAATAAACACAGAAAGCTGAAATGACTCCGAAAATTTATCTCGAAGAAATATGTGACAGAGAAAATCTTAAGACCTTTGTCTCACGCTTTGCACATTTTACAGACGTAAATGCGGTACCTGTAAACGAGCGCGGCGAGGCGCTTTTTGACAATCTCCACCAGATACTTCCCGGAGTGGAAGATTTCAATGAGTTTGCAGCCTATCCTGCCTCTGAAATGATACAACGCCCCGATGGTTCTCACGTAAAGCTTATGAAGCTTATGAACGGCTCTCAGCATTACGGCTCAGTCTTGCTGGGTCCATTTTTCTTTGAAGGAGAAAACAAAGGCGAAAGCTCTGCTCCATCATTGTCTAAAAAGACCCTCGAAATTATGACTGAGATGATTACAGAGTTTTTTGAAAACTCTATAAAACTCTACGAAGAACGCAGAGCCCTTGCAAAAAAAGAAAAGATTCTCTCTGTACTTGAAAAAGCTTCCAGCGTAATGAACACCAAAATAGAATTCCAGAATCTTCTGGAATTTCTCATGGATATCTCCATAGATATAACAGGAGCTGAAGGCGGCACAATTCTTCTCAGAGAAGAAAACAGCGACAATCTGGTAATTACTGTAGCCAGGGGCAAATACCCCCAAGAAGTCAAAAAGGTAAAGGTTCCTATAGGTTCCGGGCTCACTGGCTGGGTAGCCAAATACAAAAAGTCACTTAACGTTCCAAACGTTCTCTTAGATCCCCGCTACATCGAAACACCCGAATCCATATATTCGGAACTAGCCGTTCCGATGGTAATAGTAGAAAGAACCATAGGCGTACTGGTTGTCAATTCTTCGGAGATCAACGCTTTCACAAAAGAAGATGTCCAGACTCTCACTACTCTGGCTTCCATAGTAACAAAGGTTCTTGAAAACTCAAGACTCCTCTCTGATTCTGATCAGAAGCTGAGAGAGCTTTCAAAGCTCTTTACTATTTCTGAACGCCTTTCAGTCAGAAGCCTTGACAGAGCTGGCTACTGCGACATCTTAGGACAGCTTTCTGAAGCGCTCCTTACAGATGCGGCATCTCTCATGCTTTTCAACAGTGACAGAGAAGAACTAACAATGAGAGCTTCCTATGGCCTGCCAGAAGAGCTCGACAGCCTGACAATAGCCAAAGGGAAAGGCTATCACGGCTGGGTTGCGGCTCAAATGACTCCAATTCACATTCACAACACAGCTCTCGATAACACAATTGCTCACGCATGTTTTTTAGACGAATTCTCCAAATCTTTGATGATCATACCATTGATCAATGCCGAAGAGCGCTTGGTCGGTCTTATCGGTGTTTACAGCAATGAAGACAAAGGCACTCTTTCCGAAGCATCAGCAGATCTTTTAATGGCGGTCGGAAGAATAGTGACAGCCCACCTTGAAAACGACAGGCTCTTCAACGACTCCAGAAGAAAGCTCGATTATCTTTCCACTCTCTACAAGGTCGGTTCTTCAGTTTCAAAAACCCTTAACATCACCCCGCTCTTCGAAACTATATTGCAGCAAGTTCAAGAAGTAATGGACGTTGAAAACTGCTCGCTTATGGCCTATGATTCCATCCGCAAGAAACTTACCTTAGATGCGGCTATAGGCTTGCCAAGCGATATGGTCGGCAAAGTAGAATCAGATCTCGGCGAAGGTATAGCTGGCTGGGTCGCAGCAAATAAAAAGCCTGTTCTCCTCAAAGATATATCCAAAGACGCAAGATTTGCCAAACGCAACGGCAGACTTGACTATAAAACACGTTCCGTTCTTTCTGTACCGATATTGCACCAAGAAGACCTATTAGGCGTTTTAAACGTGAACAACAAAAGAAGCGGTGATGCCTTCTTTGAAGACGACTTGAATCTGCTTCTAGGCATTTCCGGCCAGATCTCCCAAGCCATAGCCAACGCCAGCCTTCACGAAAAAACTGACATGCAGGTTGCCGAATTGAGCCTCATCCAAGAACTTGGCAAGGCTATCAACTCCTCTCTGGATCTTGATTCTGTCTTGAATTATTTCATAGATATGACTACCAGAATCACTGAAGCCGACAAATCAACCTTAATGCTCTTCGACGAAGAAACTCAAGAGCTTTATGTTGAAGCTAGCAGAGGTTTTGAAGATGAAAATAAAATCAATGATGTCAGATTAAAACTTGGCGAAGGCATAGCAGGTCAGGTAGCTCTGTCTCATAGACCTATGAAGCTTGACAATGTCACAGCCAGCAAGGAATATACTCTCTTGGACTGCCTGAAACGTCCAAAAGATCTCACTCTTATGACCGCGCCTCTGATTAACAAAGAGCAACTTATCGGCGTAATAAACTGTGAACGCCTCTTGGAAAAGAAAGGTCCTTTCACGCCCGAAAACCTTGACCTTCTTGACACATTAGCTTCACAGGCTTCTATTGCTATAGAAAACGCGAGGCTCTATCATAATCTGCTGAGTGTCTACCTTGAAACCATTAGATCTCTTGCAGCAGCTATTGACGCTAAAGACTCTTATACTCACGGACACTCCAGACGTGTTACAGAGATAAGCGTAGGACTGGCTATGGAAATGAATCTGCCTAAAAACGAAGTAGATACCATACGCCACGCCTCTTTGCTTCACGACGTAGGCAAAATAGGCATATCAGACAAGGTTCTGCTTAAGCCTGGCAAATTGACAGATGATGAATTTGAAACAATCAAATCACATCCATTCATAGGCGCCCGCATTCTTGGCTCCATCGAGTTTCTCAAAGATGTCTGCGAAATAATAGAGCATCATCACGAAAGGTTTGACGGCAAAGGATATCCTGACAAACTCAAAGGCGATGAAATACCTTTGGGTGCAAGAATTATCTGCCTTGCAGACTCTTTTGATGCCATAACCTCATGCAGACCTTACAGAAAGCCGCTGACTTTTGAGGCTGCCACTGAAGAAATGTTACGCTGCTCAGGCACTCAGTTCGACCCTCAAGTAGTAGACGCTTTCTTGAGGCTTAGAACCTCAAAATACTGTCCGCCTTGGTTGCTTTCCTTCCCCTCAACAGAAACAGAAACAGAAGAAAAGTGTCTGAACGTGACAACTCAGGAAATCTGATTAGCACTTTTAGGTCTTGACTCAAACCTTCATTTATATATCTTCTCATTACAGTATTAATGAAGAGGAGAACTTAAATGAAGAAACATTTATTGACCCTGTTCATACTTCTTTTTGGAGCTTCAACCGCTTTTGCGGGAAGCTTTTCAATTTTAGGAGTAAACAGATGGAAAAGCGACCTGTCAGGTAACTTGAAAATCGGGGAATCTACAATTCCTGGAAACAAAGTGGAACTGGATTTGGGAAGCGAAGCTGGCTTTGGTAAAGAAAAAGTTACAGGCTTCACCTACAAGAAAGATTTTGGCAATTCATGGAAACTTGGATTAAGCTACGTAGGAGTCGACCATGACACCACTTTCCAGCTTACACAAGACTTTGAATTTGACAACAAAGTCTATAAGGCCAATGCTGATATCAGCATGTCACTTGAAAACACCTGGTTTGATATTTCAGCATCAAAAGAGCTGACAAAAAGCCAAGACAAAAACTTCAACTTAGACGGCACTCTCGGAGTGAAAATCAGCAAAAGCAAGATTGCTGTTTCAGGCACTGACAATCTCAACAACCAGATGTCGCACAGTTGGGACGAAACCATCCCTGTACCTTACATAGGACTCGCATTAAGCGGCGAACTTGGCGAAAAATTCACCTACAGTGCTCACTACAACTGGCTTGGAGCCAAAGTTGGCGACTATGATGCCAGCTTTAAAGACATAGAGCTCAAAGGAGCTATCCGCCTCAATGAAAAGAACGCAGACAAGGAATGGTTCTTCTATCTTGCCAAGCAAAAAATCGAATATGACATAGAGGGTAAAGACAATAAGTTGGTTCTTGATTACTCAGGTCCTGTTTTCGGTTTGGAAGTTCACTTCTAAAAAGCTTAAAAACAAAAACCCTGCTGAATAGCAGGGTTTTTGTTTTTTAAAGAAATTCAGGCGACTCCCAAAAGCTCAAAAGCAACATCAAAGAGCTTTCTCAAGTCCTCGGAGCGACCCGTTACAAAGAGATAACCGACCCAAGCTTCCAAGGCTGTTGCNCTNGCATATTCGCCAGGAGTTCCCGCACCATGCTTGGCAGGCATTTTGGCATTTCTCCAGCAAATCACCATAGCTTGCTCTTCTTCCGACAAGCCAGGAAATATCTTGTCAAAAAGCACCGCCTGAGCTACAGAGTTTACTTTCTTGGTAATCTCTGAATGCAAGCGGCCTGCATCATCAATGCCGTTTTTAACATGTTCCATGCGGAACATTAATTCATAAACAGCATCTCCTATATAAGCCAAGGTTCTTGAAGGCAGCTTGGCAGCCTCTTTCGGGTTCCAGACTTGAGAAATCTCAAAAAATGAAGAGCCCGACAAAATGCCTTTATCAACTTTCATGCCGATTAAGCTTTCCGCCAACGTGCACCGTCTTTGGTGTCTTCCACAAGAATACCCGCTTTATGGAGTTCATCTCTTATTTTATCGGCTACTGCATAGTTTTTGTTTTTCTTCATTTCTGAACGTATATCCAAAACCAAACTCATTATAGGCTCTAAATCAACTCCATAGCTTTCCTCTTCATATGCAGGCAGAATTCCGAGAAGTCCGTCAGCCCACTTCTCAAGCAAGGATATAACAGCAACTGCGCCCTTTTTCCCTATCTGCCCTCCGTCAAAAAGTTTATTCACTTCTGAAGTGCAAGAATAAAGAATCGCTATAGAGCCTGGAGTATCCAGATTATTGTTCATACAGTCATTTATATCTTTATCAGCTTTCTCACAGATTTCTAATAAGTTCTTGTCTCCGGAACCTTCTTCTTTGCCTTGAGCAGCTATTTCATGAGCTCGTCTGTTAAGATGATCCAAACGGGCAACGCCTGTAGCCATACCTTCGATAGCTTCTTCTGTATAATTGGAAGGCGAAGAGTAATGAGTGCTAAGCAAAAAGGCTCTAATTGCCTGCTTGGAGTGACGTGAAAGCAAGTCTTCACAGGTTATAAAGTTGCCCAAGGATTTGCCCATTTTTATGCCGTCAACAGTGATCATGTTGTTATGAACCCAGTAGTTGCAGAATGGCACTTTGTGAATAGCTTCAGATTGAGCAATTTCGCATTCATGGTGAGGAAACTTATTTTCCAAGCCGCCGCCATGTATATCGAAATTAATTCCCAGATACTTGTTCGCCATAACAGAACATTCTATATGCCAACCAGGATAGCCTTTGCTCCAAGGAGAATCCCATTTTAAAATATGCTCAGGTTCGGCCTTTTTCCAGAGAGCGAAGTCGCCCGGATGTTTTTTATCGGTGTTCACGCTTATTCTTACGCCGTCTTTTTGTTCTTCCAGCTTGTTGCCTGAAAGCTTGCCATATTCAGGAAAGCTTTCAACCGAATAATAAACACTGCCGTTTATTTCATAGGCATGCCCCGCATCTATAAGTTCTTTAATAGCATGTATTTGCTCCGGTATATGCTGACTTGCCCTTACATAAAAACTTGGATGAGCTATTCCAAGACGTTCCATATCCAGCATATATTGCCTGGTCCATTTGTCGACTATTTCCCAAGGATGAACCATGTCAATTCTTGCTTGACGCTCTATTTTGTCTTCACCCTCATCAGCATCATCTGTAAGATGCCCGACATCGGTAATATTCTGCACATACCTGACGTTGTAACCCGAAATGCGCAAAAACTTTGCTAAAATATCGAAAGTTATATAACTCTTGGCATGGCCAAGGTGGGGCGGCCCATAAACAGTGGGGCCGCAAACATACATACCGACATGCCCCTCTTTAACAGGTTTAAATTCTTCTATTTCTCTGCTCATTGAGTTATAAAGTTTAAGCGACAAGGTTCATGCCTCCTAATAATTTGTTATTTTCCCTTATTTCCCCCCAAAGTGGGTTTTGCCTTTTTTCCTGATTCTGATCGCTTCGGGCGTGATCTCAACCCACTCATCGTCAGCCACATATTCAAGTGATTCATCCAATGTCATAATTCTCGGGGAAGGGAGTCTTTCAAGCTCTTCAGAAGTTGCAGATCTGTGGTTGGTGACATGGCGTTTTTTCACAATGTTTACATCAATATCCGATGATACAGGGCGCTCTCCGACTACAAGACCTTCATAAACGTCTTCTCCAGGGGTGTAAAACAAAGTGCCCCTTTCAGAAAGGTTTTTAATAGCATAAGCTGTGGTTTTGCCAGTATCCGTTGCTACCATAACGCCTTTTCTCAAGTTGGGAATATCGCCTCTATAAGGCTCATATTTGCTGAAAGTCTGACTCATAACGCCAGTTCCGTTGGTAAGAGTCATAAAAGCCGATCTGAAGCCTAAAAGACCGCGAGACGGAACAGAAAACTTAAGCCTTAGATAATTGTCAGCCATAATTCTGCTGTCTAACATTACAGCACGTCTGGGACCAAGGTTTTCCATTATAGTGCCCATATAGGCTTCAGGAATATCTATTTCCAGATCTTCTATTGGCTCCAAAAGTTGACCGTTTTCATCTTTCTTGTAAATTGGCACAGGTTTGCTTACCTGAAGCTCATAACCTTCTCTGCGCATAGTTTCGATCAAAATACCCAAATGCAGTTCTCCGCGGCCTGAAACTATAAAGGTGTCGGAGCTGTCTTCAGCAACTTCCAGTCTCATTGCCACATTGGTCTCAAGCTCTTTTTCAAGGCGCGAATATATTTGTCTGGAAGTCAGGTATTTGCTGTCCTTGCAGCGCCCTGAAAATGGGCTTGTGTTAGCTGCAAATGTCATAGAAATTACAGGCTGGTCAATCTCTATGACTGGCTCAGGATCACAGAGCTCACTCGCCAGAGTATCTCCTATTCTCAAGTCGTCAATACCGCAAACAGCTACTATATCGCCTGCTCCAGCTTGCTCTATCTCAACTCTCTGAACACCGCGGAAACCGTAAAGACGCAATATTTTGCATTTTTCGCTGACTGAGTCATGACGCATTTTAAAAATATCCGACTTAGTGTTAAAAACACCATTGATAATACGACCTATACCGATTCTGCCGACATAATCATTATAGTCAAGCGTGGTAATCTGCATCTTGGCTATACCTTCCAAAGATCCCTTTGGCGGTTCCACATTTTCTATTATGCAATCAAGCAAAGGTATTATGCTGTCAGCTTCTTTAGCTTTTTTATAGTCTCTGGTTGCGTAGCCGGCTCGCCCTGAAGCATAAACTACCGGATAATCCAATGTATCATCGTTAACAGAAAGCTCCATAAAAAGTTCAAGCACTTCGTCTTCAACTGCTTCAACTCTCGCGTCAGGTCTGTCAATTTTGTTGATAACAACAATAGGTTTCAAGCCTGTCTCCAAAGCTTTCTTAAGCACAAATCTGGTCTGGGGCATAGGGCCTTCAAAAGCGTCGACCAAGAGAAAACAACCGTTTGCCATTTTTAAAACTCTCTCAACTTCTCCGCCAAAATCCACGTGTCCTGGCGTGTCTATCAAGTTGATTCTATAACCGTTATATTCCAAAGAAAGGTTTTTGGACAAAATCGTTATTCCGCGCTCTTTTTCAAGATCATTGCTGTCCATAAAGCGATCTTCTACAAGCCGGCTATCTCTGAACAAACCCGATTGCTTTATCATAGCGTCGACCAAAGTGGTTTTGCCATGGTCTACGTGCGCTATTATGGCAAGGTTTCTTATACTTTCAGGATTCATGATGTGTCTGTTTGCCATGTCTTACCCCGTATCTTTAAAAGCTGTGTATTATGCAAGCGGCAGCAGTCTAATACAAGAAAGCAGCCACTTGCAAGAGATTTATTTGTTATGCGTTTATAAATTAATGGGTTTATATTGTTCAAAAAGTTTTTTGTCGAAGGCTCTCATGTAGGCTTCAACAGGAGCTATTCTCCTTTGCTTGACCAAGTCCATCAAAGACTGATCCATCGTTTGCATTCCTTGTTGCTTGCTGGTTTGCATAATTGAGTTCAGCTGATATGTTTTATTGTCTCTGATACAGTTTGCAACCGCAGGAATGTTTATAAGTATTTCCAAAGCTGCGACTCGGGAAGATCCGTCAAGAGCAGGAATCAACTGCTGAGCTAAAATAGCATTTAGCGAATCAGCTAGTTGAGTTCTTATTTGGCTCTGCTGACTTCCCGGGAAAACGTCTACTATTCTTTCAATTGACTGAGGCGCAGAAGGGGTGTGCAAAGTAGCAAAAACTAGGTGTCCAGTCTCAGCTGCCGTTACAGTCAAAGCTATAGTTTCAAAGTCACGCATTTCGCCCACCAATATTACGTCAGGGTCTTCGCGCAAGGAAGCTCTTAGAGCATTGCTAAAGTTTTTGGTAGTGCTTCCTACTTCACGCTGACTAACCAAACATTTATTATGAGAATGCACAAACTCAATCGGATGCTCAATAGTTATTATATGCTCCTGACGTTCTTTATTAATCAGATCAATCATAGCTGCAAGAGTAGTGGATTTGCCTGAACCTGTCGGACCTGTTACAAGCATAAGTCCCTTTTTCCTTCGGGTCAAATCTGCCAGCACAGGAGGCATGCCAAGTTCCTGCAGACTCTTTATTATGTTAGGAATAACTCTGAAAACTGCGCCTAAGCCCAACCGCGTGTAAAAAACATTACAGCGAAAGCGTGCCAAGCCATGAATTTCATAAGCCATATCGAGCTCAAGAGTATCTTCCAGTTCTTCTTTCTGTTCGTTTGTCAAAAAGTTAAAAAGCATTCCTTTAACGTCTGAATCATTCATCACAGGCAAGTCTGTTGCCCAAAGCTTGCCTTGCAAACGAAGCATAGGAGGAGCGCCAACCGCTATGTGCAAGTCGGAACCGGCTTCAGCGACTACCATCTGCAAAAGATCGTCAATAGTTACTACGGCTTCGCCTCCGCTGGCACCGTCTTTCTCTGCACCGTAGGTAACGTTGCTTTTACCATCTAAAACCTTGCGAGTGCTAAGAGCAGAGGAGCCTCCCGCACGTCTTGCAGGAGCCTGTATGGTCGGATAGCCCTGAGCCGTTGCAGGTCTTGCAGGAGCCTGTATGGTCGGATAGCCCTGAGCCGTTGCAGGTCTTGCGGGTTGCAATGGTCTTCCCGCTTGAGCCGGCATAGGTCTATTAGGAGCAGCAGCAGCCGGTCTTGCGCCTTGAGAAGGAACAGAAGTTGCCGGCGCAGGTCTTCTAGGCGTTATACTCTGCGGAGCCAAATTAGCAAGGTCATCAAAATTTGGCGTTGCCTGTATGGCTGGTCTCTGCTGCGAGTTCGCCTGTACATCCGTTTGGGGATCTTTTCTTTCTTCCTTCGAACCGAAGAATTTTCCTATAATATTATCCATCTTTTAAAATTGCCTCATGAATTCTTTTGGGGCTATTTCTCCATCCAAGAGAAGTTGCAAAGCTTGTTCTTCACAACTGCGTATACCTTGTCTTGCTCCATATTCCTTGAGTTTGGAATAGTCGGGAGATTCTATAATAAGTTCTGTCAACTCACTATTTATGGGGTAATACTCCAGCAACATCTTTTTGCGCAAATTGCCGGTTGAATTACACTGGGGACAGCCAGTCGGTTCATAAAGTTTGTGTTCCCAATAGTGTTCAGGCAAATATTTTTTAAGCTCATCCGGAAATTCCACAGGCTTTTTGCAAGCCGGACAAAGAGTTCGCACTAGGCGCTGGTGAGCAAAGCCGCACAAGGATGAAGCTAAAAGACGGGGATCCACAACTTCCAAGAGTCTGATAACTGAATCACAGGCATCAACCGCTGACAAACTTATAACAACTGTTTTACCGCCTGCCGCAGAATACGCCAAAAGTTCACAAGAATCGGCATTGTCCTCACAGTCAAGCATTATTACGTCTGCATCTAACTTAACAGCAAGTTTTACTGCATCGTGAGTTTCGCTGAAACCGTCCGTGCCCACTTTAAGCTGAGTTACCATTGGAACAATAGACTCTATATTCTTTTCTATAGTAACAATCTTGCTGGCCGTAACATCAAACTTTTTCAAAAGAATATGCTGAGTTACAGTTTTCCCGGATTCTCCAGGCCCGCTAAGATAAAGAACGCCGCTATTGGCTAAGAGACTTTCCCCCAAGAGATCAATAGCTTCCCTTGAGGAAGGATCCATGGTATTTACAACATTCTCGACATCTGAAATGCTAATTATGAGACTCTCACTCTCAGCACCTGGATAAAACATGCAACTGAGATAGGCTCGTTTACCGCTGTTGCTGGACACAACTCTGAAGTGTCCTGAAAGCACTGATTCTGCAGCATCTTCAGGAATATTGGAAAGCTTTTTCACTCTCTGTAAAATTTCTGAATGAAGCTTAAGGGGAATTTCCAGTTTGGTCATAAGAACGCCATGCTTCCTAAAACGCACAGCAACATTATCATCCGATGTTTCAAAATGTATTTTTTCAACCGAAGATGCAAGAGCGTTTGAAAGAATATAGTTCAAAACCTTGTCGGGAGTCTGCAGGTCTTTTTCTGATTCAGCATGCATATCTCCTTCACCCAAGGCTTCAATTTGAGGCGGCATGTCTCCATTAGCACTTGCAGACTGTCCATAAAGAAGCGGATAAACAGCTTCAAAGTCTTTGGCTTTAGCTATAGAAACAGAAACATTAACAGAATATTTTTTTTCCAAATACTCTATTGGCCTGGAATCCAGGGGGTCTGTCATGCAAACATTTAACTGATTGCCTGCTCTGTAAAGAGGTATTATGCGATATTGCAAAGCAAACTCAGGGCTAATCATAGGCACAACTTCAGGATCTATTATATCCATGTTGAGATGTATACATGATAAATTAAGTTGATTGCCTAGCGCCCATATGATGTCATCTTCTGTGACAAAACCAAGCTCTATAAGAGCCTCGCCAAGTCTTATGTCGTTGGCTTTCTGGTATTTAAGAGCCTCAGCGACCTGTTCGGCCGTTATAAGATTACAGTCTGTCAATATATCGCCTAAGCGTTTTTTTTCGACTGTCATGACAGCTTTTTCCCCTCCAAAGTGTTTTCTTGTTGTTTTAGCGTTTCCTCAAGATGATACCATAAAATCAGCACAAAAAAACCGCCATTTAGGCGGTTTCATGATTTTAATTTTAAAAAGGAAACTTTATTTTTTCTTTGCGGTTTTTTTCTTGCCTTTGTCAGCACCGCCGCTATTTACAAGTTCTTTGAGTTCTTTGCCAGGAACAAATTTTGCAACCTTGGAAGCCGGTATTTTGATGGCTTTCTTGGTCTGGGGATTGATTCCCATTCTGGCTTTTCTTTCTGTTACTTTGAAAGAGCCAAAGCCTACAAGGCGAACGTCTTCCTGATTTTTGAGACTCTGCTTGATAATCTCAAGGGTGGCATTGAGAGCGTCTGCAGCTTTGGTTTGGGTTAAATCTGCTGCTTTTGCTATTTCGCGAACCAGATCAGCTTTTTTCATTAAGTATCCTCCATTAATTCAAGGAAAGTAAAAGATAGGTCTACAGAAAGCTTAGCAACTAAGAGCGTTAATTGTCAATATTTTTAGAATAAAAAACACGAAAACCATGTAAATATGTTATCTTCAGCTACTAAAATGAAAAGCAATAATCAAAATATAGGCGGCATAG
>JGI24710J26742_10001843_pt1 | contig 19161 bp, 24 predicted proteins | sample BioPla2DNA2_FD_26742 | JGI IMG/M metagenome (IMG submission 26742) | reverse complement strand
GCGAAAAAATTCAGGAATATCCAATTACGCTATTTTCCATTTGTCACACCTTGTCACAAAACAGGGCTTTTCAAGGTGTTTTTCCGAGTTTGTGACAGGAGCATTTGTCACAGGAGTTTGGAGCTGGAGTTTGGGTTTTCCTTTTTTTTTCGGACGGATTTTCGAGTTGGTTGAATTTCCACTTTCCCGAACGGAAGACAACGGGCAACCCTAGGACGGCAAGGAAAATTGTTTTTTCGGCTCGGAAAAAGCTAGCCGAAAATTCCAGAGAAATTCCAAGGGAAAAACCTGGAATTTTTTTTGAAGAAAGGTGAAATCCCATACCTATAATAATAGAACGGCAAAAAAAATGTAAAAAAAGCTGGAAAAAACTGAAAAAAAAGCTGGAAAATCATTCTTTTTTTCAACTTTTTTCTTTTTTTTACTTGCATATTACAAAACTCGTGATATATTAAGTATTAGACAGTAAGGATAAGTGATGGTAATAACAACTTGCAATAAAAAATAACAACTGAAAAGCCTGGAAAAACAATGAAAATCATACTTAAGACAAGAAAAAAGTCGGAAAAACAGAAAAAAGTTGTAAAAAAAGTCGAAAAAAGTTGCTATTTTCGCTTGCATATTACAAAATGCGTTGTATATTAATAGTAGAGAGTAGGATAAGGGAAGATAAAAACCAAAAATTAAAAAACAGGAGAACAGACAATGAAAAAACAGACAAAAGAAACAGTGCGTGTAGTAATTGACTATGCCTGGCGGAATGACATGGACATGGAAATCGTGTCGGGCGAAGGCGAAAATGGTACTGTCGAGGTATACGATGGCAAGCCATCAGTGGCGGCAATCATGCGCCGCTTGAGCCGTGAGCGCTGCGGTGGTGATCGATGGGCACTGATCCAAGCCGAGGATGGCTACAGGGGCTAATCCTCCACCCGCCCCTGAAAAGAAAACCAGCAAAAAAAATTAAAAAAAGGAGAAACAAGAAATGACAATGAACACAAACGAAATTATCTACATCGATGCCGACATGATCGGGAGCGACTGCACATTTGAACAGTCGCAGGCAGTTGCTGAAAAACTGACCGCCGCCGGGTATCCGGCACAGGCATTTGACACGTGCGGATCAACGCCGCGAGGCTATGCCAGTGCGGACGACATCCCCCAGGACGTTTGGCTGGCCGCAATCGCAGAGGTTTTTGAGGCATAAAGAAGAATCCAGCAAATGATTTACCCGCCCCCGAAAGGGGGCTTTACCAACAGCAAAAAAAGGAGAAACAAGAAATGACAATGAACACAAACGAAATTAGCTGCATTACCGCGGAGCATATGGACGATGCCCCTGACAGCATCAAAAAAGTCGATGAGCTCCTGGAGTGGGGAGAAGACTATGATGGCGATATGCCCATCGCATCGGGCATCGAGGGCTCAGGCACTTATGATATGACGGATTATTAATTCTCACCCTAGGGGGGGGAGAAACAAACAACCACCATAAAAGCAAGAAGGCAAAAAATGACGGCAATTGAAATCATCACGACACTAAAGTCCCTTGGGTGGACAACAACCAAAATCGCAAAGGCGATCAATATGTCACGGGAGCACATATCGTGCATCCATAGCGGCAAATATATTGCCGGCAAAGAAGCGAGCGAAAAACTCAAGCGGCTTATGGAAGTGGCGGTTGCCAACAATCGGCAAATCACGGAAATCAAATCCCAAATCGCAACATCGGATATTTGCCGGGAATGCAAAGGCAAGGCTTTGACCATTGTCGAATCGGCAAAGCCGCAGCCATAGCCAGCAATCAACAACCAACAACCAACAACAAAAGCACCATGTTCCGCACGGTTTGCAAATCCGCATGCCGTGCTTTTTTTACCCCTATCCATACCAGCCAATTTGCATTTTCTTTTCCGTGCTGTATAATTANCCATGCCTAATTTATTAGGCGCGTCTAATTTGTTAGCCATGCCTAATTTCAGGACTTGAGAATGCGACCGAACNGACAAGGCGAAAACAACAACGTCCCGGCGAACGAACAAAGAAAGCTTGTGACTTCGCACCTTGCAGGATCAATCCAGGCAACAAACGCACTTTCGGCGCTGGCGATGAAAACCGCATATGCCAGGGCGGCGGCATTGCGAATCGCATTCAAAAATCTTTTGTCCCTGGAAGACCTCCAGGACATAACGACAATTACAGCGGCAAAGGCAATCGCAAGCATAGACCGACATAGGTATAATCATTCACGCGGATCCTTCACGACTTATGTTTCAGCCATCGCGCGAAACGAAACCNTNACGCGAATACGGCAAAACCAAATCCACTTCGACCGCTTGTCCCTTGCCCGCACGCTGTCGAGGCACGGGCAATCCAGCTGGGTTGACAGATGAAGCGGCATTGACGATTGATGATAGCTAATAGCGCATGCATGATTGACCATGGAGGAAAAATGAATTCATTAAATGTATTAATAAATGTATCAAAAAATGAAACGAGCCTTTGCAAAAATCGAAGGGTCAAAAGGTACTACCTACCTAAAAATGAAAGAAAAGTGACCGCACGGAAGACTCAAGAATCTTAATTTAGCTTGGTTATTTATAATAAATAATTTCAGGGTTTTTGGAATGGCTAGCAAAATCTTGTTTGACACATCGCCATTTGAGCAAAAAACAGCAATCGGTTGCAAGGAAATTCTAGGCAAAGAGGAAGTCAAGTGGTCGAACAAATCCGACACAATGAAGAATTCGATTGGGGAGCTGGAGAAAGGGAAGGTAATTCATTTCGTGACAAATTACGGATGGTCGTTTTATGAGTTGCTGGAATATTTGCTGAACCAGGTTGGCGCGTCCGATGTCGATTNCTTTACCTGGAACGTTTCGTTGCCTGCCGTGCGGAGTTTTTCACGGCAAATCGAGCGTGGGTTGATCAAGCGTTTCAGGTTTTTATGCCATAGCGTCATGCGGTCGTTTTCANCCGAGGCGATAGCGGTTTTAATGAACATGGCTGATTGCGTCGTGCTGTTTCCCAATCATGCCAAGGGATTTTTGCTTTCGAACGAAAACTGGAAGGTGTCAGTAATCGGGTCGGCGAATTTTTCGAACAATACGCAAATCGAGGGCGGCACGATTTCCTGCGATCCTGGCGTTTGGGAAATGCACAAGAAGTGGTTGAATCCGATTTACGAGAAAAAGGAGCTGCTTGCATCGAACAACCTTGAGGCGCGCGAAATGCCCGTTGATGAAGTTGGCGAGGATATCCCGACGCTGTTTATTGTCCGTGGATTGCCAGGGGCTGGGAAGACGGCAATGGCAAAGGCGATAGCGGATGAATCTTATGAAAACGATCAGTATATGACGGTTGACAGCGACGGGAAATATAAATTTGATGCGAACGAGGCGCGATATGCGGCGGCGCAATGTTATGCGAGCGTCAAGAACGCATTTGAAAGGGGTGTTTCGAAGGTTGCCGTTTCAAATACGTTTGTCGATGACAAATCCGTCGAGCGATATTTGGAGCTTGCGGCGGTTTATGGATACCGTGTGCATACGGTCGTTGTCGAAAATCGGCATGGCGGCATGAATGTTCATGGGGTTGACGAGGACAAAATTGAAGCCATGAGAAAGCGTTTCAAAGTACGGTTATAAAATATGACGGATGAACAAATCAAGGTCTTTTCCGATTGCGGAGAAGCTGAAATGCCCGTTGACGAGGCGTGTTTGATTGCTGGTTGCACGGAATCGGAGTTTTTCGAATCGGATGCGGCGGTGATTGCGTATCGAAAAGGACAGCTGGAGACAAAGTTGAGGATCCGCCAGGGCGTGACGAAGTTGGCGAAGGAAGGCGTGCCGTCTGCGATTAAGATTTATTTTGAGAAGATCGGCGGTTCGGTTGATTTGGCTGAATCCGTACGGGAGTTGAGCGATGAGCCTGAAGGACAAGATTCTGAAGACGGACAAGCCGAGGAAGACGGCGACGGCGAAGACAACGAAACAAAAGAGTAAGCTACCACCGTCAGCCGTCAATTACTCCGACTACGAGAAACACAAGGCGGCGGTCAGGAAACGTAAAAACGAAATGTCCGCCGCTGGTCGTGACATTGGCGCAATTCCAGAAGTTGTCAGTCCAAAGCGGCGGTCGGAATGTGAAAATGACTTAAGGCTGTTCCTTGAAACATATTTCCCGAAGAAATTTACTTTTGCCTGGGCTGATTGCCACCTGGAGATTATTCGGATTATCCAGGTAATCACGGAAAAAGGCGGTCAATATGCGCTTGCGTTGCCCAGGGGAACAGGCAAAAGCACAATTCTAGAATGTGCCGCGATTTGGGTTGCCGTCTATGGCAAGCGGGAATACATATTGATCATTGCCGCAACGGACGACTTCGCAAATGCCAGCCTGGAGAAAATCAAGACAGAGATCGAGAAAAACGATTTGCTGTTTGAAGATTTTCCCGAGGTTTGCTATCCCGTGCGGATGCTTGAGGGAATTACGATTCGCGCAAATGGGCAAACATCGCTTGGAGTGAGAACGGAAATTACATGGGGAAAGGATGGGGAAATCAAACTTCCGTGTGTAGAGGGTTCAAAGGCATCCGGGATTCCAATTCAAACGGCTAGCATGACGGGAGCTATCAGGGGACGCAGTGCCACGCTTGGGGATGGGCGCACGGTGCGCCCCGAATTCGTTTTGATTGACGACCCGCAAACGCGCGAAGTCGCAATGAGCACAACTCAGGTTCGGAAGCGGCTTGAAACGATCTCCAATGACATTTTAGGGCTTGCCGGTCCGGGTGTGCCGATGTCTGTTGCAATGCCTTGCACGGTGATTACAAATGACGACGTGGCAGACCAGTTGCTTGATTTTCGAAAACACCCGGAATGGAACGGGACGCGGGTCAAGATGCTTGAAGGCGAGCCAGAAAGACCTGATCTCTGGGATGAGTACGACGAAATCAGGAAACCAAAGAGCGATGAAGAGCCGCTGGAGGAAAAGGAAAGGCGCAAGTCGGACGCACGGGAATTCTATAGGAAAAACCGGGCATTGATGGACGCTGGGTTAAAGGCATATTGGGAAGATCGCAAATATCAATGGGACGTATCGGCTATACAACATGCAATGGATATTAAATTGTCAAATCCTGGAGGCTTTGCGGCCGAATACCAAAACGAGCCGTTAAAGCCCGAACAGGATGTTTCGGAAAAGCAATTGACCGAAGAAGATATTGTCGCGAAGTTGGTTGGCAGGCGCGGGGAAGTACCATTCGGAATGCATCGGCTTGCGATGTTCATCGACGTCCAAAAGGAAGTTTTGTTTTGGGCGGTTTGCGCGTCAGATGATCAATTTACATGTCACCTGGTTGATTATGGAGCGTATCCTGACCAGCGAGTTGCATTTTTTGATTTGAATACATTGCGCAAGACCTTGTCCGATGTCTATCCAAAGTCGGGAGGATTCGAGGCGGCGATTTTGGCTGGCTTGAACGATTTTGTCAACGAGCAGATGAAGCGTCAATTCCTTGGAGTTGATGGCGCACTGCACAGGATCGCCAGGATTCATATTGACGCTGGATGGGGCGAAGTTACGAACATCGTAAACAAGTTTTGCCGTGAGACGGAATTTTCGTCTTTGGTTTACCCGAGCTACGGGCGAGGCATTACGGCGGCGCAAAAGCCAATGTCGCAATACCAGGACAAGCCAAACGAAATAAAGCATTACAATGTAATCGAGAAAACATCCAGTTTCAGGGCGGTTCACAACGTCCAGGTCGATGTAAATGCATGGAAGGCGATATTTTTGTCAAGGTTGACTACGCCGAACGGGAATCCCGGTTCCATGACGATTTTCGGGAGCAAACGCACGAATCACGATATGCTCATAGACCATTTGACGAGCGAATATTTTACAGTGACAACTTCGTCAAGCGGTCGTGTTGTCAAGGAATTTAAATTGCGTCCCGGGAGGGTGCGCAATGACTGGCTAGATTGTGTTGTTGGATGTTTGGTTGCGTTGCATATGACGGGAATATCGTTGCCCGAATGGGAAATCCCAGTGCGCAAGGTAAAAAAGGTATCTTTGGCGGCGATGCAAAATAGGCAAAAAGAAGAGGAACGGAATATGAATAATGCTGCCAAAGGCGAACAGGTAGGGAAAGGCGATGAAAAAGACAGTAAAACAAATGAAAACGAGCAAAAAGACGGGATAAAAACAGCAAAAATAAGAAAAATTAGTTTAAAGGCACTTTTGGAGAAACGGCGAGCGTATCACTAGATAAACACGATTTTTATGTTTGTCGAAGATGGTCGGAGATAAAGGATGTCCGAAAATCAAGAAAAACCAAACATCCAGGACGAGCAGGGCGAAGGCACGTTGCAATCCACGGAGACCAAAACGGAAAAGTTGATTTGGGAAGCCGCTGGAAGCCTTGCGTCGGGATCGGTTGACGGACAATCGTTTACGAATCGTTCATTGAAAGAGCTGATGGAGCTGGACAGGTACGAGAATTCCAAGAAAGCGCAGCGGAAAGGAAAAATCGGCATTCGTTTTGCGCGCGTTAGGAGGGGAAGCGTACATGACTAGCTTTTTGAATAAGATAATCTTCGCTTTGGCAGGGAAGCCAGCTGGCGTGTCAAAGAATGCCGTCAAGCTAAGCCAGAATCGAATCGAAGATGAATTGCAGTTGAAAGCAATGCCGATGCACAAGCGTTTGCAGTGGTTGCAAGGGCGCTATGATGCTGCTGTTACGGACGAGAACAACAAGCGGCACTGGGCATGGGCGGATTGGAAATCCGCAGACCTTGACGGGAATTTTGAGGTTAGGCGAATCATCCGCATTCGAGCGAGGTACGAGGCGCAAAACAATGCCTATGCTCGTGGGATAGCGCAGACTGTTTCCGAGGACACGATTGGGGCTGGCGTAAAGCTCCAATTGGATGGGGATACTGCGTCAGAGACCGAGGCGGCATTTGCGCTTTGGGCGGACGAAATCGGGTTGATGGAGAAAATGAAACTCGCACGATATACGAAGCTGATTGACGGCGAGGCATTTTTGGTTTTGACGACAAATCCCGAGATTGATAATTTAGTAAAATTGAATGTCGTGTTGATTGATGCGGATCGCGTCACGGATTCGATTGATTATTATGACGCAACAAATATAACGGACGGAATCAGGCTGGACAAGCACGGGAACCCTGTTTCCTACCATGTTTTGAACCGTCACCCAACGGAATCCGTGCATGATACGTCCGGGACAAATGTTCCAGCCGCAGAAATGATTCACTTGTTTACGACTTTCAGGCCGAGCCAGCATCGTGGCGTTTCGGAATTGGCACCATGCCTTGATTTGTTCGGGCAATTGCGGGACTACACAAATGCAGTTTTGACAGCCGCGCAAACGGCTGCGAGCTTGACTGGTGCGATTGAGACAGATCAACCGCCAATCGGCGAGGAAGACGAAGTAACGGTTGAACCGATGGAGGAAATCAAGCTTACTCCCGGAACAATCCTTACCATGCCGAAGGGCTACAAGTTGAACATGACGGACGCAAAGCAGCCGTCAAGTACATATGCCGCGTTCAAGCAGGAAATTTTGAGCGAGATAGCAAGGTGCTTGCAAGTGCCTTACAATATTGCCGCTGGCAATAGCAATAACGCAAGCTATGCATCCAGCAGGCTGGATTGGCAAATGTACCACAAGGCGATCGAATCGGAGCAAAAGCGGTTTGCGAGGGCTTTAACGAAAATTTACAGGGCTTGGGCTAGGGAATGGTCGATTGCGACACGGCGAACGGCTCCAGCAAAGCCACGTTGGATATTCCCTGGGGTTGTTGAACACAGCGATCCAGCAAAGGCGGCCAATGCGAACGCTACGGCATTGGCGACACGGACAACTAACCTTGCCACGATTTTTGCCGAGCAGGGGAAGGATTGGGAGGAAGAGTTGGCGCAATTTGCGCGTGAGCAGAAGTTGATGAAGCAACTTGGCATTGATCCAGTTGCGCCAATTCCAAAGAAAACGCCAAATCCACCTCCAGATAATCAAGGCGAAGGCGAGGATGAAGGCGAAGGTGGCAACAAGGCAGGAGATGAATAATTATGGGCGATGAATTGAAGGCAGGCAATGGCAAGGATGGAACAAGCGGGCAAAAGATCGATATGCTCAATCTTTTGGCTGATGTTTCGCTTTCCGCTGCGGAAGGCGGTGAAAAGAAGCGTCCGAAAATTTCTGGCGTCGCCTACAATGGCGGCATGTTGGATGTTGGCTATTATCGTCCCGTCATTATTGCGCTTGACGGGTTGGAAATTCCCGAAACGATTCCGCTTTTGGCAGACCATGAAAATACGGTCAATTCCAAGATTGGCGAAGTTACGGCGCGAATCGAAAACGGAAAAGTTGTTTTTGAAGGCGTAATTACCGCTGAATCATTTACCGCTCAAAATATCATCCAACAGCACAAGAACGGCTCAAAATGGCAGGTTTCGATTGGCGCAAAGGCTATTGTGATGAATTGCGAAGAGGAAGGGACGGTCAACGGAATTACATTCGGGTCTGAAACCTATGTTGCACGAAAAAGCATTTTGCGGGAAATTTCGATTATTCCCGTTGGCGCGGACAAGGACACAAGCACGAGCATTGAGGCAAGGGCAAACCAAAAAGGGCTTGCAATCCCTATTATAAAGGCAACTGGCGGAGTTGAGAACAACAAAAACGGAGAAGAGCAAATGGATGACGAACTCAAGAACAAAGACAACAAGGGAATCGTGACGGCTGGCGGTGGTGCAGGTGTTGCCACTGGCGAGCAGGGCAAGCAGGAACATGCGCAGGGTGCGCAAGGCGAGCAGAAGCCCGTCAATGCCGAGGAAATCAAGGCGAAGGCGGTCGAGCAGGAGCGCCAGCGCGTGAATGCCATCGGCGAAATTTGCGGCGATGATGCTCCTGAAATCAAGGCGAAGGCGATCAAGGAAGGCTGGGACGCGGCGAAGACGAGCCAGGAAGTTTTGAACGCCATCCGCGCGAAGCGTCCGCAGATCTCTATCATTGACAACGGCAATGTTGCCCAAACCGATGCAATCGAGGCGGCTTTGTGTCTCAACATCGGGGTCGATGAAAAATATCTCGACAACAAGAAAGCGTTGGAAATTGCCGCAAAGCAATACAACGGCTTGGGGATTCGCGATGCCGTCCGAATCATCGCCAACATGAACGGCGGGAAATTCACCACTACGACAAAGGACTGCATTCGCGCTTCCTTTGGTTCGACTTTGACCAATCTCCTGGGCAACATCGCCAACAAGCAATTGATCCAGGCGTTTGATTCATATCAGGCGTTTGCACCGCAAATCTGCCGCGTTGGCAGTGCGCAAAACTACCTGGAACACAAGACGCTTGGGATTATCGAGGGTGATGAAAACGGGCTTGCCGAGGTTCCCGCAAGCGGTGAAAACACTGGACANCTCACCCAAACGACTTTGTCTGAAAAGGGTGGAAGCACCACGGCGAAAATCTATGGCAACTATATCAGGTTGTCGGAGTATGATATTACAAACGACAGCCTGGACGCATTTTCCCAAATCGCCAGCTTGCTTGGCGTTCGCTCCGCGATGTCGCTTGATTCCCGGACGCTTGCGGTGATGACCAACAAGGCGAATGGATTTTGGGATACGATCAACGGCTCAAACATCTGGGAGGCCGCTTCCGAAGGTGCAAATGACTTCGGATTCGACAATCTCGAAACGGCTTGGCAGGCGTTTACCGCCATGTCCAACTACAAGCCGCGTTTCCTGGTTGTGCCTTCTGCATACGAGCTTGACGCAAACAAGCTCATCGGGTCGCAGGAAGTCAGGTCAACCATTGACGGCGTGACCTATCCAACTAAAAACTTCTTCTACAACAAATTGACGGTCATTCCGTCCAAATTGTTGACTGCAGGCTGGTTCCTGGTCGCAAATCCCGCCGAATGCCCCGCGTTCGATCTGCGCTTTGTCGGCGGTGAACGGAAGCCGCGGGTCGAGACTGGCACGGAATCTTTCACAAACCTTTCTATCACTTGGCGTGTGACCTATCGCTTCGGCGTTGGCTGGATCATGCCGGAGGGTGCGTATTATTGCGCCGCGTGCGAAGAATCTTCCAGCGCGAGTGCGTAATCACAACAATAACGGCTAGCGGGCAAATCAACGATGAACGCCATTGAGAAACTGCAAAGATTTGTAATGGATTCCCGAAGGAAATCCACGGATTGTGAAGTGGTGCTTGATGGCGTTCCGTTGATGGCTACCGTTGGTTCGTTTTTGTTTAAGCTGGACAGCGAGTTCGGCATTCAATATCAACGCACGATTGATTTTATTTTTCGCACGGACGAGCTTGAAGGAATGGTGGTTGGCGTTGGTTCGGTTGTGGAATTCAACGGGCGGAAATACCAAGTTGTTTCCCCTGGCGGAGAGGAAGCCGTAGTCCCGTCTGGGTCACACGGGCTTTCGACGCGGATCCACACAATGGAGATTAAAGGTTGATTAAGGGCTGGTTGAGGTTTATGAGGTTTAGTCAATGGCGGCGAGCAAGACAATCAGGAATGCGGAAGGCATAGCTGAAAAGCTGGCTGGGTTGGCTATGAATGTTGCCGTTGAATGCAGCCCAAAATATGACTTGTCCGATATTGTCGATCCGACGATCATTATTGTTCCGAAAGATCGAGTTTCCGAAATCGAGACAAAAGAAGCCAATAAGGTAGAATATTTCTATGAAGTTGGCTTTTTGAAGAAGATGGGTGAAACGGATACGGTTGACGTATTGCTTGCTGTAGTCGAGGAAATTGAGGATAGGTTGACTAGGGAATTGGTTTGCGGGATTTATTCTTGCGTTGAAGTAGATCATACTCTGCTTTATTCCATTTCCGCGCTGGCGAACAAAAGGCAATTTGTTTCGGTGATGACGGTTCGGCTGGTTGGATTCGAGAGGCATTGATGGCAATGGGCGATTTTAACATTAGGTCAACCATAGCTTGGGACAAGGGCAAGCTTGACGCAAAGACACGCCAAGCCGCCATTGGCTGGCTTGGTCGTGTCGGTGCCTATGTTTGCCGAGCCGCTCACAACTCGATTCGTAATGTGTCGGTTTTTGGGGATTTTTACAACAAGGAAACCCGGCAGGCAAAGGAAAGGGAAGGGCGGCGAGCCGCAAGGGAAAAGCGATGGATCATGAAGCATGGAAGGGAAAAGACGGCACCGTCAGGAAAGCCACCTTATGACCACGGGCGAGGCTATCCGCGCTGGAGGAATTCTTTTATGTTTGCCATTGACGAGGCGAGAATGTCGGTTGTTATCGGTCCAATTGGCAAAGGCTATAAGGAAATGACGCAACTGCACGAGTTCGGCGGGTCTGGACTGGCTTGGGTTCAGAATGAGGAAACTGGGAAGTGGGGAATTGAAAAAGTTACTTATCCCGCGCGTCCGACAATGGCGCCGGCATTGCAGAGGTCAAGCAAGTTTTTGAGTCGGTTTTGGAAAGACGCGATTAAATAAATTGCGGGTCAAGGCATTAAATAAAGGAGTTTTGAGCAATGTTTAAACTTGGATTAAATGCAAAGTTGATGCGTGGTGCAACGGGCGCGACGGGGACAACGCTTGTCAAGAACATCAAGGATTTGGCGGTGTCGCTTACAAAGGCGACTGCCGACGCTACCACGCGAGCCGCCGAAGGCTGGGAGGTCTTTCTTGCCACGCTCAAAAGCGCGAGCTTGACTTTCAACATGCTTTATGATCCAGAGGACAGCGATTTCGTTGTTTTCCTGAATGCGTTTCTTGGGAATGAGGGTCTTTCCCTTTTTGTCACCGACGGCGAAGGGAGCGGCATCGACGCGGACTGGGATGTTTCCAAATTCGATTGGAACCAGGCACTTCGGGAAGGGCAGGAATTTTCCGTTGAATTGGTCTTGATGGCATCCGAACGCGCTCCTACTTGGGTTGACGGGACGGCTAGCTCTGACGGGACGGCTAGCTCTGACGGTGGCGGCGAGTAATTCGTAGATTCAAAGTCGATTTTGAAATTTGAAAGTTTCGGAGAAAGGCTATCGGAAGTAAAACATGAAAATCTGGACTGACAACAAGGGTAGGCAGTGGCGAGTTTCCGTAACGGTTGCGACAATCAAGCGGGTTCGTGATTTGACGGGCATTGACCTTATGGGCATTTGTGATGGGACGCTGGTTGCGAAGCTGGCTGGCGATCCTATCGCGCTTGTCGATGTGCTTTATGCTGTTGTACATCCTCAGGCGATGGAAAACAAGGTTGACGACAACGAATTTGCCGACGGCATTGGCGGTGATTGCATCCAGGCTGGTCTTGATGCTTTGATGACAGAGCTGATCGATTTTTTCCCAGCCCCGAAGAAATCCGTGTTTGCACGGGTTTGGGAGGGGCTGAAGCAAGTGGAAGCGAAGGCGATCAATCAGGCGATGAGCAAGGTGGAGACAACATTGGAAAACCTGACGGAAGGAACAAACCAAGCTTGAAACGGCTTTGGCTTGACGTTTGGGAATATGCTGGAGTAATCGGCATTGATCCAAGCGGGTTTACCTATCGCGAGTTGTTTGTCATGTATCACGCGCGCGAGCGAAGCGATTGTGAAAAATGGGCGAGTTTGTTTGCGATGTTGGCCAATGTTTTCCGAGGTGAAAATGACGAGGTGAAGACGGCGGACGATTTCAATCCGTATAAGGCGAATGAAAGAGCAAACGCCAAAAAGCCAATGCTGAAGGTATTGTCTGTATTTGATTTGAAAAAGGTCATGTTCAAGCGCAAGAGGCAAAAATAAATTTTCAAGGAGGCGTAAGCAGGTGTAGGTGATGGCTGGAATAAAAGGCAAACCGGGAAAAATCAGGGCGGGTCAAGCGTTCGTAGAACTTTACGGCGATGATTCCGAACTCCAGCGCACGCTTGCGAATACGAAGAAACGGCTTCAATCTTTTGGGACGGCGATGGCTGGAATTGGTGCGAAGATGGTTGGTGTTTCAACCATGCTTGCAACTCCATTCGCATTTGCCACAAAGAAGTTTGCGGATTTTGACGATGCCATGCGCATGGTCAGGGCTGTTAGCAGTGCAACAGCCGAGGAATTCAAGGTGTTGACTGCCACCGCTGAGCGTCTTGGGCGGGAAACTTCGTTTATGGCGAAGGATGCCGCCGAAGGCATGATTTCGCTGGCGCGTATTGGCTTCAAGCCAATGCAGATCAACGCCACGATTGGGGCGGTTTTGAATTTAGCCAGAGCCACGGGGACGGATTTGGGACAAGCCGCCGAAATTGCGGCTAACAATATGCGCGTTTTCGATATCGAGGTTTCGCGGATGACAAACGTTGTGGATATTTTGACCGCAACGGCGAATAATTCTGCGCAAACTTTGATCGACTTGTCGGAAGGGCTTAAAATGGCAGGGCCGCAGGCGGCGGCGGCTGGCGATGACATTCGCAATGTTGCGGCTTCGCTTGGTGTGTTGGCAAACATGGGCATCAAGGGAAGTTTGGCTGGAACAGCCTTGCGCAAGGCATATAGCCAATTCGCCAATGTCGATATCCAGGGCAAATTGAAAGCAATTGGCAATATTGATACCATTGACAAATCTGGCAATCTTCGGGCTATGCCTGATATCATGGCAGATATTGCCGAGGTCATGAATAAAATGCCCAGTGCCGAGCGTCTTGCATTCGCCGAGGAAATTTTTGATTTGCGCGGAGCTTTGGCGGGTCTTCAGCTGGGCGGAAATATCGAGCAATTGCGGTCGTTTATTGCGATGCTGAAAGATGTTGACGGCGTGGCGGAAAGAACAGCCGCGGAAATGGAAGACGGGATTGGGGGCGCGTTCAGGATGCTTGAAAAAGCCGCCGAAGGTGTCCAAATTTCTGTTGGTCGGATTATCGGCGAGGCGATGACCCCATATATCAAAAAAATATCAACCATGCTTACAAGTGTTGCGGAATGGGCGGCGGCAAACAAGGATGTCGTGATATCCATTGCAAAGGGCATTGGCATTTTGGGCGCGGCTGGTGCTGGTCTTATTGCGCTTGGTGTTTCTGCAAAAGTTGCGGCCAAGGCGATAGGGCTATTGTCAATATCGCTCAAGGTTGCTAGCTTTTCAATGTCGATGTTGGCAACCCCGATGGGCGCAACGGTTGCCACGATTGGGCTGTTTGGCATTACCGCAGGCAAAAGCCTAGGGGCATGGCAAAAATTTTCAAGTAGCATGAAGGGAATTTGGAAAGATTTGTCAAAAGGGACAGACGAGGCATTTGGAGCTATTTACAAGGCTTTCCAGGCTGGGGATTTGACCAGGGCTGTAAGTTTGTCCTGGGAGACGATCAAGACAATCTGGACAAATGGAATTACGGTGATTGCGAACAAGCTTGATGAAATGAAGGTCGGGACGCAAAACACGCTTGACGCGCTGCGAACGGACTTTTTTAATCTTGGGCATGAGATAGGGAAGTTTTTTGATGGCGTTGCCGTTGCGATTGCAAAGACGATGTACAAGGCTGGCAACATCGCAAAGGCGATGACACCGCTATCGGGAATGAATATGCACCAGGCTAAATTGCTGAATGCGAATGCGGATGGCAAATTTCAGCGATCGGGAGCTTTTGACAGGTTGATTGCCGAGAATGACGAGAGGCTGACGGGCAGGATTGGCGAACGGGATAGGGCGTTGCGGGAACGCCAGGGGAAGAGATTGGCAAGCGCGGAGGCGCAACGGGAAAAACTTGCTTTGCTGACGGATGAGCAGGTAAAGGAGCTGGCGCAGAAAATCGAGGGTGGAATTGCCAGGGCGGACAGCCGAGGCGGCATTGGCGGCAAGATTTCGCAAGCTGGAAGTGTTTTTGCGTCCAGCGTATTGTCAACGCGTCAACTTGCTGGATTTGGCGCAGGTCAACGGAATCATGTTGAGGATATTGCAAAGACGGTCAAGCGGGTTTTGGACAATTCAGAAAGGACGGCGCGGAATACGGCTGATATGAAAATCAATCTCCAGCAGGTTTTGACGGCTGAATAATGGCTGGATAGCGGGATAAAATACAATGGCGCAAAGTTTTAGTTTCGAGCAGGTTTACAAGGCGGCGATGGTCGTAACGAATGAAAATTACGACAGGGTCGATTACGCCGATTTGGAATTTCTTGTTCGCGCCACGGAAGACACGGACGAGCAGGGCGTAATCGAGGCGGCGCGGGCTACGGGCGGAATACCCGTGAAATACCTTGGATGCCGATTGATGCGTGTGCAGGTTGTCGAGAGGATGACGGCGCGAAGCTGGAAGATCGTTGGGTCATATGAATACACGGGCGGCGTTGGATTAAGCAGTGATGACGAGGTTCCGCCAGAGCGTGAGGTTTTGAGTTTTTCAGCTGAGAAAGTGCATATCGAGCGATCGTTGCAAACGCTTATGAGGTATGGCAATGCGCCAGATATGGGTGGTTTGATTGGCGTGAATACAACGGACGGAAATATTGCTGGTGCCGATGTCTATCAACCCACTGGCACATTGCGGATTACAAAATGGTTCAAGCCGTCTGAATTCACGGATACGATAAGGCGCAAAATCATATATCGCCATTGCAGGGTTAATTCAGGCACGTTTCGAGGCTGGCTTGAAGGCGAGTTGCTGTTTTTGGGTGCGGATATCGAGAAGCATGGGACGGGAAAGAAAGATTTGATTCCCGTGACATATAATTTTGTCGTTGCGCAAAATGTCGAGGATGCCGTGATTGGCGGGAGTATATCGAATGTCGATTATGAGGGGCATAATGTCGTTTGGGTGAGGGCGATTGACAAAGTTACGGAAGAAGGTGGCAAAAAATATCTTGTAAAGGGCATTGACGGCGTTTATGTCGAAAAGGTGTATCACAAGGCGGATTTTTCCGAAATGGGGCTTGAGCCATGATTAGACGAATGATTGAAGGCGGTTCGAACAGAATCAAGGCAAGCGATTGGAACAAAATCGCCGAAGCGGTCGAACGCGCCCAAAATCCCTTGGCTGGCGGGGCAGGCAAGCCGATGAAGGGAAATTGCTGGCTTTGGTATCAGACTTTAGGATGGGAACCGCCTGTCATTCCAGCGTTTTCGTTGGTCAAGATTTATCAGCCAATTATTCCGCCAACTTTGGACAATTTAAGTACATTGTATGAACCAGTTTTTATAATCAATAATCAAACAAGCGATTACGCAAATGATAGTTATGACAAATACATTCGGTATAAATATCCAAATTCGGCAAGTTATCGCTATGCCGTTACGCTTTCTGATGTCAGTTCACCTGGCGATGTTTGCCGTGGTGTCATTGGTGGGATTGTGCCGATTGTAACTACAATCCACGATGCAAATCACAAGTATATTCGTCCTTTTTATGGCAGTGATAGATTGCGGACGGAATCCCACCACGAGGGATTTCCGATAATTTGGAAGGAAAGCGGTGTTGGGGGAAACAAGATTTGTTTTATTTCGCTAAATCATGATCATGTTACATATGAAAATCCATATAGGGGATATTTTAGCCTGCAAGTAGAGTATAAAAAGGTTGTTGATGTTCCTGCTGATCCCGATGCGAATCCGCCTGTTGAGGAACAATCTCACATAGGAGTATTTGTAAAAGTCAATTCCGGAAGATGCATTGTGAACAATCAACTTTTTAGTGTTTCCGAGAAAACATTCGATGAGGAAATAACCACTAAAAATAATGAAATAGAGGTGCGCTTGAGATATGACGTCGCATCTGGGAAGCCAGTAATCGAAAAAGGGACAGTGCAATACGCTTATTCGGCGACTGAACCAGCTGTATATATTGGTTATGTAAGCATATACAACGGAATAAAACAAAATTTTCATGGTACGCCGCACCTGTTCAGGCTTGAACAGCGGTTCTGTTCCGTGCTTGACAAGTATATTTACTGCATAAATCCATAATCACACAATCGACAAAATCGGAGGCGAAGTCCAAAATGGCGAAGGCAAGGGCGAAAATAAAAATCAGGTACAACGACAACATCCCACCCGTCACAGTTGATACAAAGGCGGACGGGACTGTTTACATGCGCAATTCGTCAAGCGAAACTTGCGCAATCAAGAAAATTGTCACGGAAGGCACGGAAACGAAAATATTCCACGGCTATGGAAAGTGGTCGGAAAGGACGACTTTGGCGAACTATGTATCTGTTGACAAGGATATCTTTGTCGAGGTCGGCACGGGGACAGGGGAATAAGGCAGGGCAAAGGCAAGGAGGTAGATAAAAATGCCACCAATTCAAACAGATTTGATAAGCGGAAAAGAGGTGCTTTTGCACCCGCCTTCAAGCGGCGGCTCCGCTCCGTCCCCGTCTCCGCTGACGGACATCGAGGTATTGACGGGGACTTCGGGGTCTGTAAGCCCCGGGGGATTCTACGATTTGATGACTTCCGGCGCGTTCACCTTGGGCATCCAGGGTGCGGCGCAGGGCAAGGGGGGGAGCGCGATCATCGACATCACACTCAGCACGGGCGGGAGCGTTACGGGTGGTACGGGACTGGAGATTAAGTCTGAACTGAAGGCGGGCAAGCTGAACCGCTGCTTTGTAGTGTTCAAGAATTTGAGCGCCGAATTGTGGGCATGGGCTGACGGGGACGCAACATGATAGGACTGAACAACATAGTCCCGATGATGGGAAAGATCGCGAACGCTGAATCAGGCGGCGGCGGTGACACAATGACACCACTGACGCTTACCGCGCTTACGAACGGCGCAAAAGTCACCCTGAACAAGGTAGGTTCACCGCCTGACGTATCGCTCGAATACTCTACCGGTGGCGCATGGACTACCTACACGATTGGCACGGAAATAACACTTACTTCTGCTGGCGACTACATAAAATTCCGTGGCGACAATAGCACGTTTAGTACGACTTTTAACGACTACTATCAATTCTCTATGTCTGGAACTATTGGGGCATCGGGTAACGTAATGTCGCTGGTGGATAGCACGTGTAAATCACTGACAATACCGTGCGATTTCTGCTTTCGTTCCCTGTTCTACGGCTGCAGATCACTTACTACCGCGCCTGCATTACCCGCCACGACGTTGGAGGCAAGGTGCTATGAAAACATGTTCCGAGGTTGCACATCCCTCACTACCGCTCCTGAATTACCAGCCACGACGTTGACGATGCATTGCTATTACAACATGTTCAACGGTTGCACAGGACTTACATCCGCTCCTGAATTACCAGCCACGACGTTGGCGGGATATTGCTACCAGTACATGTTCAACAGCTGCACATCCCTCACATCTGCTCCAGCCTTACCCGCCACGACGTTGGCGCCATATTGCTATTCAGGCATGTTCGAAGGCTGCGCATCACTTACAACCGCTCATGCATTGCCCGCCACGACATTGGCGACAGAGTGCTATAGAGGAATGTTCTTCGGCTGCACATCCCTCATTACCGCGCCTGCATTGCCGGCCACGGAGTTGGCGACAGAGTGCTATAGAGGAATGTTCTACAACTGCACAAAACTCTCGTCAATCGAGATCAGCTTCACGTCGTGGACTCAAGCAACGAATCAAACCTACAGCTGGGTTGGCGGCGTCGCATCTTCCGGCACATTCACAAAGCCCGCTGCGTTGGCAACGGAATATGGGAATAGTAGAATACCAACAGGCTGGACGGTCATCGACAAATAAGGAGTTACCATGCAAAAAACAGTTTACACGCATGCCGCTTCCGGGCAGAGTTGGGATTACCTCCTGCCGAAAGTACTCCGCCCTTTGCCTGGATGTCATGGCGGAGTCCGGCATGACTTTCACCAAAATCCCCGCTTCGTGGGGAGGAGCCCCAGACTAAAGGAGACAACCAATGAGCAAGACCCTGGACAAGTATGGCCGCTACGAAAACCGAGCGGGGTTCCGAAACGGGGACCTCGACCCCTACATCGTGGAGGAGGATTCCTCGACCGGGATTACCTACATCTGCTATGACGCGGGCGCGAACCGGGCCATCCGGAGGATTACCGAGGTGGCTGTGGGGGATGTCACCACCACCACTATCGAGATTGCCTACGGGGCTTGGGCCGACCGGGCGACTCTGACCTATCAGCCTATCAACCAGGACCTTTCGGTCTAAAGGAGGCCGCCTATGGCAAAGTTTGACA
>JGI24710J26742_10001842_pt1 | contig 19162 bp, 20 predicted proteins | sample BioPla2DNA2_FD_26742 | JGI IMG/M metagenome (IMG submission 26742) | reverse complement strand
TGTAGGGGGCTGGATTATATGTACATAATCTTCAACAGAACCTCCGTCAGAAAAATATTGGGGCTCCGGACCGTCAACTATATTTGCGGCAAAGAAATCCCTCCGTCCTGTTAATCTGAATAGTTCATCTGGTATAAAGTTTTTTTGTTTTATCCACTGCCTTATATATGGATGCTTGTGATACCAAGGGTTTTTAACCCACCTTCCATTAAGAGTTTTGATATTCTGTTCCGTGGGATAATCAGGTGGAAATGCAGGATTTGCAAATAAATCTCCATTAAGAGTGTAGCCTAAACATCTGTATTGAGGAACTCCTTCTTCATCGGGTCTTTTAATCACTTTAATCGCAGCTTTTTTAACAGCATCAATACTGGCTCTTTCCTCACTGCCATATACAAAAATAGGCATATCACTAAAAGCCGGAGTACCTTTAACAGCTAATACTTCATTTATTTCATCTCCATTAATACTCTTTTTTCCAAAATAACCATAAAACCCTAGTACTTTTTCTTCTAAATATTTATTGGCAATATCCAGCGATTCCTCAACTGTTTTTATATTAGTGCTACCTGATAATATAGTAGTGTTAATCATTTGCAATATAATGAATATAGCTAGTGTTTTAATTATGTACTTTTTCATTTTCTGCACCTGCCGTTCCATAATTAATTTTCCCACTCTACAATAACATCGTCATATTGACTTGTATCAGGTACATATCCGGGAACCATTATAGCAATTGGTATACCTTCAGTTATTGACTCTGATATCCAAATATACTGATTCGTTTCTTCTACATATATGTATTTTTCAGGCAAGTAATGCCATCTGCTTTTCTTTTGCTCAACATGTTTTCTCACTTCATTTGCTATATCTTTACCAAATTTATTTTCTAACGCAAATGTTAAGTCTTCAATTTGCTTTTCAAAATTTGGTCTCATAAAATTTATAGAAATATGTGTATCCACAATTCTACTTTCTTGAGCCTTCGCAATTATTATATTTGTATCATTTGGCACTAAATACCCATCTACTTCAATAATACTTCCATCCTTTGGTATGTCATCCTTAGAATCGCCTTTTTCCCTCGTATCAATATAAACCGTCCTTACAGCCGGGTCCCAATCCACCCTTGCACCTAACCCCTCACTTACAAACCTCACCGGTACAAAGGTCCTGTCTTCCTTCAGCAGCGCTTCTGTATCCATTAGATTCTTTTCACCGTTTATTGTATAGTCCTTTTTTCCGATTACTATCTTTATTTCTTTATCTCTCTGGGATATTGTAACCGTCTTTGTGCTTCCTTCCCAGCCTACTTCTGCCCCTAACGCTTCACTTACAAACCTCACCGGTACCTGTGTCCTGCCGTTGTCGTCTATAAACGGCTCTGCATCCGGGAAATTCACCCTATCNCCGTTTACCACTACACGAAGAGGCAATTGGGCAAAGGATGTTGTTGTAAAAGCCATTAGCATAATAACCGATACTGTAATAAATAAAATTATTTTTTTCATCTCATTTCCTCCTGTTTAAAAAAGTTTATATGTTATTTNTTAAATATTATATTACTTTAATTTTCTAATTTCCACAACATTTATTTTGCTTATATCTTTAGCATGTGATGTATCTTTTCTCCACATTCCCTAAAAATTCTCGTCTTCCGATTGGGTTGTATTTTTCCTACTCTACTATAACGTCATCATATTCACTTGTATCAGGTACATATCCAGGAACCATGATAGCAATTGGTATACCTTCTGCTATTGACTCTGATATCCAAATATACTGATTTGTCTNTTCTACATAAATATATTTTTCAGGTATATAATCCCATCTGCTTTTCTTTTGCTCCACATGTTTTCTTACTTCGTTTGCTATATCTTTACCAAACTTATTTTCTAATGCAAATGTTAAGTCTTCAATTTGCTTTTCAAAATTTGGTCTCAAAGCAGTGACATTCTTGTTTCAANAATGTCACTGCTTTGAGCTTTTTCAATCATTATATTTGTATCATTTGGCACTAAGTATCCATTCTTTTCTATAAAGCTTCCGTCCGCTGGTGTTCCATCCTTTGGTGTGTCATCTTTTGAAGTATCACCATTTACCATCACACTAAGAGGCAATTCTAATTTTCACAACACTTATTTTGTTAATTTATTAGTGTTTTAAGGTTCTAAAGAAAATAAATTTTTTAGGACTTGTCTTTATAGGTATATTTTGATAAAATATTAGTGAGGTTTTGGGTTTTTAGTAAGAAGATATAAATAAAGCTTGCCATAATAAACGGCATAAAAGCTACTGATTCAAGGTATTTACTTGAACAATAACTTATATAAACAAGGGGAGAATTGCAGGAAATCACAAAATGTTTTTATTACACATCTACTCCTCTCATTTACCTGTAGTTAATGGTAGTTTTGTATCTTAGAAAACCAATTTATTTTAACTATTAATTGAATGTATTATGTGTAAAATTGCAGGCTCTATTATTAACCTGTATTAATAACAATTTAAGTATTTTAGATGTTGTAAATATATTATATGTAATGCTATAATAATGGTTATTACGTCAATATGTATAATTAAATGATTTTAAAAAGTTTTTTTTAGCAAATAACGCATTAATTTTTAATTAAAATGGTGGTCAAATGATTGATAAGGGACTTTTTGATGGAAAATACAAAATAATAGACATTCTTGGAAAAGGCGGTATGAGTACTGTCTATTTAGCCGAAAATGTTCGCCTTGGCACATTGTGGGCAATTAAAGAAATATCTAAAGAAAATAATTCTAATATAGATATTTATGTTGAACCTAATATTTTAAAAAAATTAAACCACCCTGCTCTTCCAAGGATTTTTGACATTCTTGAAAACAATGAGAATTTTTACATAATTATGGACTATATTGATGGATCCACTTTAAATGAAGAATTAAAGCAGCGTGGAAGGTTTCCTGAAAGTACTGTAATTGATTGGGCTATTCAAATATGTGATGTGCTAATATATCTTCACTCTTTTAAGCCCAACCCTATAATATACAGAGATATGAAGCCTTCAAATATCATGCTAACAAAGGATGGAAAAATAAAACTAATAGATTTTGGAATAGCTAGAGAGTACAAAATGTCCTCTACAACTGATACTGTATATATAGGAACTAAAGGATATGCAGCTCCTGAGCAGTACGGCAGTGGTCAAACAAACGAAAAAACAGATATATATAGTTTGGGAATTACTTTATACCATTTTCTAACTGGTATAGGTCCTAATGACCCACCTTATCAAATAAAGCCTATACGATCCTTTGATCAAAGTCTTTCAAAAGAATTAGAAAAAATAATTGATAAATGTACTCGTCAAAATCCTGATGAGAGATATGAGTCAGCTAATGAACTTTTAAATGCACTTAGCTCTATTAAGTATAATAGTGTTGAGGAAAATAATTCTTTTTTGGNCAAAATGTCAAAAGAGTCTGATTTTTTAAACAAAGATGCCTCCATAAAGAAAAGATCCATTTTAAATCGTTTTCGAATAAAATCAAAAGAACAAGACAAAGTGGCATCTATAAATGAATTAAACAAGCATTTTAAAAGCATAAATAAAAACACAAGCAGGGTTATTGCAATTACTGGACACAGAAGCTCAGGCGTAACTAGCTCTGTTGTTAATTTAGCTAGCGTAGCTGCAAAACAAGGCTTTAATACAATAATAGTTGATATGGATATTGACTATAGAAGCACAAATATGTATTTTAGTTCATTTTATGAGAATACAAAAAAAGATGAGCAAATAAATACTTCTCTTATAAGAACTCTTGCAAAACCACAAAATTATATGACTACTGCATTTAATATTAAAAACAACTTATGGCTAACTTCATTAGGATATGAATTTTGTGATTTACAACTTATTGATAAATTTTATAATAGTCTAAAGCTTATTGGCATGTTGTCTGTTCTTAGGAGCAAATTTAATCTGATAATTTTAGATATACCTTTAGATTTACTAAAAAGATTTAAAGAAGTACTTATACATATAGATGTATTTGGTCTATGTGTTTCAAATAATCTTTATTCTGTACTTAGTTCTTTAAGAAATATGGAGGTGGTTCTTAAAAAAGAGCATATGTCGTATGTAAATATAAAATCTAAATTGTTAATAACCAAATACAATAATAGAGCTAGATTTCACGAAAAAATATTTACGCAGGAAAAGGTTTGTGAACTTATTACTTCTGGTTTAAGCGAGTACTTTACAAATCAAATTTCTTCAGCAGGGATTATTCCCTATAGTCAAGAATTTGACTTGCAAATTGAAAAAGATATTCCCATAATAAATGTTATAAAAGATTTTGAAGAAGCATTTGGAAATATATTATTGAGATTAATGGAGGGGGCTAAATAAATGGATTTAGGCAATATAAAAAGTGTTTCACCAGGTAAAAAATTTTTTAAAAAAGTACTTGCTTTTATTTTTGCTATAGGGGTTATTGTAGTTTCTTATGTTATATTAACCAATGCAGATAAAGCTGCAACTGATACAATCGAAATTTTAAGAGTTAAATCAGGAGATGGAATTCCTGCTTTTGTAGTTATGACAGAGGATAAAATCGAAAAATATAACATTATCAAAAAAGAGTATACAGAAGATATGGTCTTAGCAGAAGATATGTCTACTATATTAGATAAGTATACAAAATATTACCTAAGGCAAAATAGCATACTTTACAAAGATCAGTTTACAGACGAAAAACCATTGCGAAATAAATGGCTCTATGAAATGAATGAAGAAAATGAAGTACTTACTCTTCCCTACAATCTTTTAGAATGTGGTGGTGATATTCTCATGCCCGGTGATAGAGTAAGAATACGTGTATCATATGAAACCGAAACAAAACCAGCTTCTAACAATACTGACAATCTAAATCAAGTTGTAACAGTAACTAGAGGAAAAGCAATTCAAACAGATATTTTGTTTGATAGCATTGTTGTAAAGGATATGTTAAATGCAAACAGTCAATCTATATATGAGGTATATCAAGAAGTTATTAAATTAGATGAAGATACTCGACAAGAGGTTATGAAAAGTGATGATTTTTTAAAAAACATTCAGCCAAGAGCTCTCTTGCTTGAGGGTACAAAGACACAAATGAATAAATTTTCTGAATACAATGCTTATTCAGGCAAAACCTTTTTAATAACCATATTAAGTAGAGCAGAGAGTGAAGTTATATTAGATTTTAAAGACGAGGTGGGGTTATATGGGATTGAGAGGTAAAAACAGATTATCTAGCATAATAAGCAAAATATCTTCAAAAGAACTAATTGGATCAGAGCTTCAAGAAAATAAACTTATATATAGTGTAATTGGGTTTCTTCCTTCTTGTGACTTTGTTGATAACTCACTTTTGATAAGTAATTTAGGTTATCTCCTTAGCCAAAAAGGTTTAAACACTTGTATTTTGGATTTTAAGGTTTTTTATCCAAATTTATATCAGCTTTTAGATGTAAAACCTAACAAGAAATCCGATGGATTAATTAAAGTGTTAAAAAGTGACAAGGTTGATATTAGAGGGGAAATACTTAGCACAAGATATGAAAGACTCTATCTCTTATCCCCTAGTCCTCATGATTTAATGGAGGAATACTATGATTTTGATTTTGAAAACGTTGAACGTGTAATATCTACACTTAAAAACATGTTTGATATTATACTTATTGATATTCCCAACAATCCTCCTTTGGAATTTTGCCTTGCAACAGTAAAATACTGTCACATGGGGTTTTTTACTGCCACTGAAAGAGTAGAGTGTGTTGGAAATATGATAAAATTTTTGGATTATGCTGCTTCAGTAGGAATAAGTACTTCTAAGTTTTCAAGTGTAATATTTATGAATCTTATGGGATTTGATTATGACTATAAAGCTATGGAAGAAATGGGTTTTAATATTGTAGCAAAAATTCCTTTTGTTAAATCTGCAATTACATACGCCTTAGAAGGAAGAATTTATGTTAAAGACAATCCATTGATAAATAAATTTTTTAGAAAAGAATTACACGAACTTGCAGATAGTCTTGCAGAACAGTAAAAGTGAGGTGAAGAAGCTTGCTAACTAGAGGTAAAATTAGCAATATGCAACAAAAATTATCCTATAAATTTGATACAAATGAAAGTAGTGAAACACTAAAAAATAAATTTACAACTATTAGCTTTGATGAAGCTTTAGAGTTGTGCCAAAAGTATATTACTAAAGTAGCAACAAATGCTTTTAGACGAGAAAATGACCCTGGAAGAAAGAGAGAAATGACAAGGTCATACATATATGAATTTGTAGATTCCCAAAAACCTAAAGTAGAGGGTTTTGACGATTTAGGAGACTTAAAAAAAGCTCTTACTAATGAGATAACTCATTATGGACCAATTACAAAAGCTATGCAAGATTCTACAATAGATGAAATACGAGCTAATGCTCCTGATCAGATTTTTGTTGAAAGTGGAGGTAAAACTCTTCGATGGGATCAACATTTTACTGATAGAGATCATATGGAAAGAATAATATCAAAGCTCATAGGTGTGTCTAAAGTTCGACTTACACCTAAAATACCTATGGTTAATGCTCGTACAATTGAAGGCTACAGAGTAAATGCAACCCACGCAGAGATATCTCCATATAATATGCCGGCTTTTTTAATTAGAAAATTTAACAAAAAAAGCATTACTCCAGAAGTAATGATAAAAAACGAAACTTTTTCAACTAATATGTTTAAATTGCTTTCTCTTATTCCAAAGGCAGATTTGTCATGGATTACAGTAGGACCTACTGGAAGTGGAAAAACCACTTTAAATGAGATTTTAGTAAAAGAAATTAATCCTTTGTCTAGGATAATAACTATAGAAAATCCTTCAGAAATGAGACTTATACGTAGAGAAGGCAACAGTGAGCATGGTAGAGTAATTAATGACGTTTTACAGTATGAATCTGTTCCAGACGAGGATGATTCTAGCCCGGCAACTATGGAAAACCTTCTTATAAATGCTATGAGACAGTCCCCTCATTGGATTGGACCTGGAGAACTTAGAACTCCTGGGGAATTTGCAACGGCTCTAAGAGCAGCACAAACTGGCCATTATTTCTTTACAACATTACATGCAGAGGGAGACAGAGAAGCAATATATCGATTTTTGACAGCATACCTNATGGCTTCTAATGAACCTGCAGAACTTGCTCTTCGAAACATATGTAATGCTGTTAAGTTTGTAATTTATCAAGAAAAATTAGCAGACGGAACTAGAAAAGTAACATCCATTTCTGAAATTTTAGGGTCAGAAGGCTTAGAACCAATAATAAACCCTATTTACAAGTTTGTATGTGAAGATGTTTTAGAGGAAGAAGGAACTCATAAGGTGCTCAAAATACTAGGAAGACATGTAAGAGTTGGTAAACTTTCTGAAAAAGTTCAACAATCCATGCTCAAAGCAGGAATTAAAAAAAGTAGATTTAANTTTTTAACAGAGCCACCAAAAGATTCGGAAAAAGAGGTGTATGAACCAGATGGACTTAACATTAGTTATTAGTATTATGTTAGGAATAGCAGCATTTGTCGTAATTAATATAGTTTTTGATATTAGATTTTTTGAGGGAAGCTTAAAGACTTTTCTTGATGTACTTGATTCATTAGCAGAACGTTTAGGAAAATATAATACAAAAAGATATATTGAACGTATAAAAAAAGAAAGAATAGTAAAAAGAAAGGAAAATATTTTTGCTAAGTATAATAGACTGGTAGAGGGACTTATACTTGACTTTAATATGCCATTTACCCTTGAAAGTTTCACCTCTATACTATGTATACTTTTTGCAATAAGTGTCCTTGTTATTGTTATTTTTATGCAAAACATAACTCTTTCTATAGTTATCTCAGTATCTATTTTCATAGGTATTCTTACATACTTTGTTATGCAGTCTAAGTCCATTAAAGCAGAAAGACTTGAAAATATAATGGATGCAGAAGATTTAATATGTCCTTTAGCTCGTGAAGGCGTTTTGGTTGCAATAAAAAAAGTAATGGAAAGTGATGAATATATAAACCCAAATATAAGACCATATTTCCAACAATTTATAGATAACTGTGAAAACAACGGATACTCTTTCAAACAAGCTATAACACTTTTAAACAGACAGTTAGGTCCTAAGTTTGACAACTTTACAAAAAAGGCAATTGTTTTTGAATATAACGAAAGAAAAGGTATGGCGGACATATTTCTAGATATCGTTGATGAAAATGCAGTTTTGAGAGAAATAAACTCTAGAAAAGACAGGATTTTTAGAAAAATGAACAGAGATTTCATTATAAAAACAGTAATTATCATTCTATTTTTTATATATTCATTGACAGTTGAAGGGTTTAGAGAATTTATGCTGTATAACGATTTAGGAAAAGTAATAAACACTGTGCTTATAAGTGCAATATGTTTAAGTTTTGCAAGATGTCAAGCACTTCAGGGCAATCTTGGCCCAGGAGGTGAAATTCGATGACTTTTTTAGCAAAGCTCTTTGCCTTTATTTCAGTTTTATATTTAATTAAAACACTTATTTATCCATTTTTTAAACCAGTGAGTAAAAAGCAAAAAAAACGTATGCGCATTTATGCAAAAGAACGTCAAAATGTAAAGTTTAAAGAAAAGATACATAATTTAAAAAAAGATTTAGCATTTAAATATGTGAAAAATTTGATTGGAAGTTCTGAAAGACAGCGATTTCAGAAAATAATTGATAGACTTGATCTTGGAATTAAACCAGAAGAAATTAGGCTAAATCAATTTCTTTATACAATTGCTGCAATAATTTTAACAATATTTATGCTAACTGCAAATAAGGTTTTAGGACTTATAACTGCAATTTTTATCATACTAGGCTGGTTATATCCAGTTGAGGAACTTGAAAAAACAATAGAAAAAAAGGATAAAAATATTTCTCTTGAGTTTCCTTCCTTTTATAGTATGGTATATTATCAGTATTCTAAATCTGTAAACATTTATCTTGCAGATGTTATAAAAGACTATATTCCAAATGCTGGACCTGATATGGCAGAAGAGCTTGGTGTTATGTTAGATAATATGGACTATGGAGAGGAATTTGCTCTAAAACAACTAAAAAGACGTGTTCCAGTTCACCATATAATAAAGTTTTGCGATATAATGGAAACAAGGCTTAAGGGTTATGATAATATATCACAGATGGCCTACCTTAAAAACGAACTAGATGAATTTAGAATTAGAGCATTAGAAGATGAACTTAAAAAAAGACAGAATAGTAACTCAAGAATACAACTTGTACTTATTATAATCCTTATGATTTATATAGCTTTATATTATTTATTTATGGTTTTAGCATCTTTAAAGATGTTTCAATAAAAAGCAAAAAAAAATGGAGGTATTTAGTTATGAAAATTAAAAGCAAAGTGAGAAACTTTTTTAAAGACCAATCTGGAGAATTTGGAATTAAGCAAATTGCCATAACCGTTGCAGTTATAGTAATTATAGGTTTTTTAATTGCAATAATTCAAGGAAATCTACCTACTTGGGTTGATGAAATATGGCAACTATTTATGGACCTAATTGGAAAATTTATATCTTAAGGTGGTGAAATAAATGCAGGGGGTAGCTAAGGCTTTGCTGACAACAATACTTGTCACTATATGTGTAATGTTGTTTACAAACTTGGTATTCTTTTTCCCCTGGTATATGACGCTAGTGGTTGAGACTTTTAATATATCACAAATTGCTGCTAGTGATAATTACATAAAGCAGTCCTATTATGATGATGCAATGGAAAGACTCAGCACTCGCCCTATATTTAGGGAAAAAACAGGCGATATAAAAATAGTGGCCACAAACGATAGTGGTGGAAGTGCTATAGGAAATGATGATGAATCATATTACGAAGATTTGTCAGAAAATCAAAAGCCTTATAGACAGCGTGGTAAACCTATAAAAGTTGAGATAAGTGCAGTGTATCCCTTATCAGTAACTTTGTGGGGAACAAAATATGAAAGGGACTTACCTGTTTCCTTTTCTATTACAACAACAGGTCTAAAGCACTATAAAGATTTGGAATACTATTTTGAATGAACAGGAATGAAAAACATTGAAAAATATTGCAATAGGAATATTATTAATAATACTTATGTCCATAATTATAGAACCAATGGTGGAAACTGCAAACATCTTAAGAGAAAAAATACTCTTAGGATCTGCACTTAGCACCTCTTTTCGTGCAGCTAAAGATAGGAGTTTTATCGTATCTGATGGTAGCGGCGAAGCTCTATATGATAGCAGGAGAGAACTAGATGCAATTGTTGATAAAAATCTTTTTATACAACATTTTTCTGAAGCATTTGAAGATGCTATGGATTTAGAGTTATCTTCTGCTTATGGAAATGAGTTGGTTTTTGTTTGCAAAAAAGGTAAATATAACGACTTTACTGTTACAATTGAAATAACTGAAGATATGGATATTACCACTGGTCAAATAGTAAGTGAAGTTATTGTAANNGCAGANTCAAAGTATANTTTTAAAACAAAATATTTAAAAATTGCTGAAAGCTCTTTAACTTCTGATTATATGCTAAAAGGAGAACGAAAGTTTTTACTTTTTGTACGCAACTAATTGAAAAGTTAATATTACCGATTATATATACTTATTATATTACCCTCTCTTTTTATAAGGTGGGGTTCTTTTATATTTTCATGAAAAATTATAATAGAACTTAAATATCAAAGATTTTTACTAATATAGCAGATATGTTGTCTTTTTCCATTCTTTCTTTATTTAAATTTATAAGCATTTTTGCTCTAGACTTCATAATTTCCTCATTATGCAATTCTTTGCTCTTTAAATTAGAGTATATTTCATCCTCTGTTATTAGATTATAAAACCCATCAGAACAAAGCAAGTAAACCACATCACCCTTAGCATCTCCTGTAATAAATTCTGGATATACATCTTCATTTGCACCTACACATTGCAAAAGTATATTTTTACGTGGATCCTTTCTTGCCTGCTCTTTAGTAATATTCCCCATCTCCAAATCTCTTGCCACTAGGGTATGGTCTGTTGTAATTTGATGGACAGAGTCTGAAATCTCATAAATTCTACTATCTCCTACATGAACTGCATAGTATGTATTATCTATTATCATAAGGGCTGTCACTGTAGTACCAAGCCTTATTCCCTTGTTGTTGCCATAATGTATTAAGTAACTGTTTTGCATCTTCACTATATTAGCCCATTGTGATTTTATTTCATCAAAGGATGTCTTTTCTTCAAATAATAATGACTTTTGAATTTCAAACCATTCAACAAATGCATTTAAAACTTTTGCACTTGCATATTCTCCTTCTGCTAGCCCTCCCATGCCGTCACATACTATAGAAAAAGATACTTTTTTATTATCCTTTTCTACTACAGTCGTATAAATAGAATCTTCATTTTTCTCTTTTACTAACCCTTTATCTGTAACTGAAACTGTGAGAAAACTCATTTCAACCTACCTCTTATTTAGTATATTCTAAACTCAAATTCTTCATTTGCAAGTTTTATTTTATCTTCATGCTTTATTTTAACTTCTTTGTTTCCAATAATTCTAATTCCATTTACATAGGTTCCATTTGTAGAATTGTTATCTCTTATAAAATATTCATTGTTTTTTGAAAGTATATCTGCATGACTCCTGCTAACATGACTGTTAGGACAAACATAATCTACATAGTTCTGTGCTTTTCCTAATCTAAAAATTTTTTTGTTAATTTGTATTTTTTCTGACGTAGATAGTCTTACTAAATACGGTAATGTTTCCAGTACCTCAGTAAAATTATTTACACCTGATAACAACACAGTATCATCTATTTTAGGTTGATTTATACTTGGTTTTACCTGTTTAAGTTTTGGCATTTCAAATGAACTTGAAGTATTAGCATTTCCACCTTTTTGAACCCCATCAGTTGGAGTTGAAAAACCTTTTCTCTCTTTATTTAGTGGAATTTGAAATGCTGGTTTTTCTGGACTTTGAGCTTTAGGATAATTATCTTTTATATTAAAATTACCTGTTTCCTTTTTCTTTTTCCCCAATATTTTATCTAAAAAACTTTCTTTTTTTGAACCTTTATCTAATTTGTTTTGCTCATCAGGTACATGTAAATTATCTGCCTTAGGCACTTCAAATCCTAAATTTAGATTTGGAGCTGGAGCTTCTTTAGGCTTTAATTGTTCCTCAGGTTTTTTAACTATTTTATCTTTTAAATTTTTTAAAGAATCTTCACTCTTTTTTAATAAAGATGGTTTACTTACATTCTCTAAAGGCTTATTTATTGAAACAACTGGCTCTTGTTTTTCCTCTTTTAGAACTTGCTTTTCTATTTTTATAGGCTCAGGATTAGAAACCATTTCGTTTTTAAACTCCGAATTAGAAAGAAGCCCTGAAATAAGAGACCTAAAATCAACTATTGAAAACATGTTATTATTATTTAAAAAACTAATTATTTTAGCCACATAATCACAATTTTCAGATTGGTCAAACTTTACTCCATAAATTATATTCTTTATAAATTCACCAATTGAAGCACTATTTTCTTCTTCTCTCATAATAGGTACACATACTAAATAAGGTATATTTCTTGAAATATCTACGAAAATATATTCTGTGTCAAATATAAAGCTATTTATATTAATCATATATTCTTCTGATTCAATAATAGCAGTGGCTATTCCCTGCATAACAGATAAAAGTCTTTTTCTTGTCACATTTCCTGCAATGAAGCTTTTAAGTGTTACCTTTGAGGTTACATTGTACCTAAAACTCCTTTGTACATCCATCTGAAAAAAGGTACAAGGCAAAACACTAGGTATTTTATTATTTATCAGCATACCAGATGTGACTGTGTCTACTTTATCATCGGGTTTTAAATTTAAAACAAGAAAATTTGTAGTCCCTTGATTTTCATATGTAAAATCTAATTTATTTTTCATATTCTCCTCCTAAGTTAATGATTTTTAACATTTAATTTTTAACCTTTTATAATGTTAAAATTTCCCTTAGCTTATAGTCTATCAATTTCAGAAATAAATTATAATATGCTATTATCATCAATCATGTACTTACAAAATTTTATGATAGCCCATCTATTGTCGGCTTTTACAAATGCTGCTCCGTTTTCTGTAAAGGCCTTTGCATCTTCATACATATCAGAAATCACAAGCTCTCCGTCTAGATTTATATATCCCCACAATTCGCCTACTTTTACAGCTGCTAGTCCATTATTAAATGGCTTTGCATCATTATATTTTGGTTCTATAGTAATGTTGCCTTTTTCATCTGCAAATCCCCATTTATTTCCTATTCTGATTGCTGTAGGCTCTAACCTTTCAAATGTTTTTGCATCATCATAGCCTGTTTGAGATACTTTTTCACCCTTTTCATTAAACATGTAGTATTTATCATTTTCTTTTGCGATAAAAACTCCATTTCTAAAACAATCACCTTTTTCGTCTAACGAAATTTCATCATATATAAATCCAGTTATCTCATTACCTTCAATATCAATGATACCCCATTTTCCTGAATTTTTTACTGCTGCAATACCATTACTAAAGTTTCCTGCAAATTCATAGTCACCAAACCTTTTTTGAAAATCCTTATCTACGTAAAAATACTTTCCATTTTGTGATACTGGAGCTAGTGTTCTAAAAATCCCAATGTAGTCATAATCTTCATCAGGAACCAGTTCCTTATCTCCTTTTTTATTTATATAAAACTTTTCTGTGTCTGTACTTACCGCTGCAATGTTTTCCACAAAGAATCCAACATTCTCATAATTAGCATTAATTACAGCTTTACCTTGTTCATCAATAAAACCCCATTTATCTTTTACCATCACTGCACATAAACCACCACTAAAAACTCCTACATCGCTATATGTACCTGATAATCTAATATACTTATATTCTATATCTTTTTTTAATCCATTTAAATAGTCGGATTCAATATTTCTTCTAGCTGCAGTGCCCATAACTTTAAAACACTCAATATAATCACTTTTATTATAATAGTATTCAGCTAAAAGATCGTATGGTTTCTTTTCTTTAGGAAATTTTCCTATAATATTATCCATATATCTTGTATATACACTTTCATCACCCATTTTAAAATAAATGTCAGCTACTTCAAAATATATGTCAATATCATCATCTTTAAGCTTCATTGCTAAATTATAATTTTCGATAGCCTTTTTATAAATTCCTTTTTCTGCTTGTCCTCTCGCTTCTTCTATATAGTTATTATACTGTTGTGGTAATTCAATAGCTTTTGTTCCAAGTGTATACCAAGATATTGCATATAGAAATATAATAGCAACTACAATTAAAAATTTGTTATTCATAAATCATTACCTCACATTTAATAAATTTTAGTAACTTCCTAAAAATATAGCAATAAATGTTCCTATGTAAACAAATGGTGCTAAAGGCAAAGTGTCTTTTCTGCCCTTTTTTCTGGTTATAAGTAAAATAATTGATGTTATAAAGCATATGAAAAGACTAGCCATAAGAGAAAAAATCGTTCCATAGTATCCCATAAATATACCAATTACAGCATACATCTTCACATCTCCCATTCCTATCCCGTTTTTTGTAACTAAGGCTCCTAGGAGAAAAATTCCACATGCTAGCAGTAACCCTTTCATATCTGATTTAAAAATATTAAGTACAGCTTCATTTTTTACAAATATCTCTATAACATAAAACACAATCCTTGCAAAAATTCCTGTAACCACAAGCATATTTGGAATTATGTTGCTTTTTAAATCTATATATGCTATAGGAGCTAAAAGCATAATTAAAAATGTAAGCTTTGATGCTCCTATATATTCTTCATAATAATTATACTGCATAGAAAAAGCTGTTACACCAAATATAAATGCAACCACCAAAAATATAATGCTTTTAGGGTCATTAGGGATAATTTTCTTAATATTAACTCCCTCTTTTCCCTCTTCATATATCTTGTCCTTTTGTAAATAACCACTTACTAATATTGTAAATATTAAAACCATCGGTATAGAAACCAAAAGCCACATTTTCTTCGCTCCTAATTTTTATTTTATTACTTATATTTCTACTCTCCCATCAACCAAGGTATTGTAGAAGCAGACTGATAAAATGTAAATTCATTCTTTACAGGTAAAAGTTGAACAGTCTTAACTGTATATACTACATTTATTTCAATAATGTGTTCTCCATCCCTCAATAATCTTGAATTAGTAAAATCTAATCCATTCATCCCATTAACTACACCTAGTTTTCTTAGGTATTCGTCTGCATTGTCATATCCTTCCGATATAAAATGCTTTTGAAATAATTTTTTAGCTATTACTGGAACTATTATTTTTGATGTAGCTTCATTAATAGCTTCATTTGCCAGAATAGAACCTATTCCCAGCATAGTTTTTTTAGGGTCCTCAAATAAAGCTTCTATTTGACTTTCAAGTTCTGTTAGACTACCCCCTACGCCCTCTACCATTGTATCTATATCTTCTAAAAAATTACCTATGTCTTCTATGTTTGTACTTTCTCCAGTTTCTGCATTTAATTGAATTGAGTTATATAAATCATTTACTGTTGACATTATACCACCTATATTGCTTGATGCTTCTTCTGCCCTTTTTGAATTGGCAGCATGAAGGTCACCTAACCCACTAACACCATAAATGTAACTATACTGTCCTATCTCCTTAGCAGTATAATTTAAGGCTGTTGCCATTCTAGCTTGCAATCTTGCTATATTTATCAACAGCAAAATTGTAATTATAAAAAATATAAAAGCTGTAAGTGATATTGAGGCTTCTACTGTTATTGAACCCCTTTGTTCTTTTAATCTCATATTAATTCCCCATTTCAACATCTTTTAATGTTTTTATCATATCATCTACTGTCTGGGTAACTTCTTATATATGCTTTTGGTCTTGCTCATTGTCTGTCACTGTTCCTAGAAGATATCCGGGTTCTTCTTTTATAAAGAATGTATATCCCACTATATATCTGTCATTTACAGATCCATCACTTGATGGACAATCAAAATATCCTACAAATCTATTTGTTTCCATGCCATTTACTGTTACTTTTTCCTGTTCTGTTATAACAATATCTTCTATTTTTGCATATGACTTCCCTTGGCTTGAAATAATTATAGGTTCTTTCATATTTGGTATAATATCTTCTAAAGTTTTTATTGCTTCCCTATCAACTAATTCTAATTCATGCCAAAAATCTTTATATGCACCAAAAACAATTAAAAATCTTCTGTCTGCATTCCATACCTGAGAATATTTTTCAAAAAAGGATTGATGATTTGGTCCATCTATTGCAACTTTATAATCTGGTTCTCTATATGTTCTTCCTAAGTATGAAAGTTCATCATTGTTTTCTTCTTTCTCTGATTCTTTATTATCTTGCTCTTTTGTGTTTTCTTTCCTCTGTTCAGTTTCATTTATCTTTGTATTATTATCCCCTTTATTTTCTCCTCCACATGATGAAAATGTAACAAGCAATATTGTTAATAGTACTAAATATATAGCCTTTCTCATTATACATACTCTCCTTTTTCTAAAATAAAATTGTTATAATACTTCTCTGCATAAATGCAGTAAAAATCATTAATATCCTGCTATCTCACTATAATTAAACTTATACCACCTAGTGTCTGTCTCTTCATCTTTTATTGTATCTGCTATTAATGGTATAGTTATTAATATTGGTTTTACTTCTACATCCACACTTATTCTAGCATATGTATAGGCTTCAGACATTTTAAAATTCTCTGCAGTATGGTCTGACTTTTGATCTATATTTACTTGAATTACATCTGCCACTCTTCTCATAACAGTATCGCTATTTGTGTACAGTCCAATCAAAACAAATAACTTTAGATAGTCACTATATTTAAAACTATATATGGATGTAGCTGGATTTCCTGCATTAAGTCCACTAATATCACTTCCTACTGACCCTGCAAATTCATCAAATATCATGTTTATGGCATCTTCTCCCATTGCATTTGCTCTTTCCACTGCTTTAGAACATTCCTCTGTTACCATAATAACAACCCCACCAACTGCATCATCAACTATTGCACTAAGGGCACGATTTAATGACTCCTCTAATGTTCCTATCTGCTCTTCTGTCAATTCAGTAAGCTCCTGGTCGGTTTTGTCAAGAATCTCCTGCAAGTAGTTAGCACTTTCATCTATTAGTGTATTTGCCGCGTCTTTTGCTACACTAACTGCTTTGTCAATTGCAAAATTAGCTGCTGAAGAAGTAAAATCACTTACAATAGAACTAGCAGACATTCTCCATGTATCTTTGTTTTTATATATTGGCACTGGCATACCATTTTTTAATTGTAGCACATCATGAGACGTCTCTGCAAGAGCAAGACCTAGAAGTTCCATCTGAACTTTTTACAGTATAATTTCCTCCTGATCCCGTTATAGTGTATTTAATAGGAGCAATTTCTAAAGAATTATCATACAAATCCATAACTAACTTTTTATTGTATCCCTTATAATTCTCTTCAATTCCTTTAAGTTGATTAGCTAAAAACTCAAGGTATGCATTTGTTATTCCTACACCTTCGCCTCTTTCATTATGGCTAATATCTAGGTATTCTTCTATTAATTCATATATATCTTTACATATTTGATTCACATCTGACTGTGCCTCATAATATTTTGTTTTCTTTTCTATCACATCATTTTTCTTATCTAAATTGTTAAAACTTTTTAAAGACTGAAAAAATCCCATTCCCATACTTATAGGGCCGCGGTATTTCATAAAATCAACAACTTGTTTTTTTAATATTTTAGGATTGCTAAGCTGACTATTAGGTATTTTCTCAAAAGAAAAATTTGAATAATCTATTTTCATAAAATCACTAAAACCCTCATCATTCAGTTGAGGATAAGCTGCATGCAGTGATTCCATTATTCCTCTAGTATATTCATCTGCCTCTTCTTCTGGGATATTGCTTCCCATTATTGTCTTTTTAAAGTGTGTCTCAAGGTTTTTATTTAACTCTTCTATTGTTTGAGACATAGCAAACAAACCGTAGATTTCCTTTAAAACACCATCATAATTTGTTAATGCGGTATTTAATGTTAAATCAACAGCAGAAGAAACTACTCCTTTTCCAAGTTTTATTCTACTAGAATCAACTATTATTCCCGAAATAGTAAGCATTGGTACTAATATTATAGCTAAAAATATTGATATTGAACCTTTGTTTTTTAAAAAAAATCTCACTTTTTTGTCTCCCCTTTATAACCTCTACTAAGGTTCTCTGCCAAAAAGATTAAAATAATCTTTTACTTTATTCATTAAATCGTTTATCTTTTTTTCTAATCCAGATTGTACATAAAAATCTACTATCATATCAGTATTTTTAATAAATTCAGGTGCATCATTTAACGGTACCTCTGCCCTAGATGACAAAGTGATAACCGGCGGCAATTCCATTAATCCCCATGAAAATGGCAATTTATAGCTAAACACAATATCTACTGAAAATGTAGAGTAAAAAACATAATTATTAAACTTTGCATTAACAATAGGTTCATTGTTGATTTGAGATACAAAAATCCTTGTGGAATCATTGTTAATACTTCTTTCTACAAGTCTTTTAACCTCCTCTTCAACCCCTGCAACTCCAAAAAAGTATCTATAAGGTTTGGAATCCCTAAAGGAAAAGTCAGGAGGCACTACTTGAGACTCCTCAGCTACACCAGCATTAATTAACTCCATATAGAAAGGATCTTGGATTGAACTTGCACCATATACTGCCGCCCGCATAGCAATAGAGTCAATCTTTGATTTTTCATGAAGAGCGTTTCCAAAAAATAGTAAGAATGCAATAGTAAAAAACACGACGGGATATACTATTGCACCTTCAACTATAGGAACTGCACCCCCATCATTTTTAAGTGCCCTAATAATTTTTTTTTTCATTTTGTCCCTCTTTATCAAAATGTTTTTTGTTTTTTATTTATCTAATATAATTTTTGTTACTNAAAANCTTTTGTTAACTCNTNTNCTTTACCNCTAATTNNANTAA
>JGI24710J26742_10001837_pt1 | contig 19208 bp, 13 predicted proteins | sample BioPla2DNA2_FD_26742 | JGI IMG/M metagenome (IMG submission 26742) | reverse complement strand
AGTGCTAATCTTGCCGAATACAATATCGAGATCAAAAGCAATCAGGGAATTCGTGATACCTTTTATGCACTAAATCCCAATGATCCTCAAAATTTAAACTCCTATCGATCCGTAGAGGGAGAAGGAGGTTTTTTCAAAAAATCTATACAATTGAAAGATCTGGCATTAATTCCGGGGAACAATACTCTTTATCTCTATACAAAAACTTTATTCGGTAATTCCAAGCCGGAAAAAATAGTCTTAACCCGCCATGTAGGTTATTCAGCTCGTTTTGAAGATGATGCCAGGCAAGAGCTGAATCAGGACACTGCTATAATTGGCAATGAATTGATCGTAATTCTTAATGAGGATGCTTCAAGATCTGATGCAGAGAGCATTGCAGCAAAATATGGAGCTGAAATTGTCGGAGAGATGCCGCTGCTCAATGAATATCAATTGCGTTTCTCAGATCCAAATATTGATTTAAATGCTTTGCAAGATAGTATTTCTGCAGAGCCGGAAGTGGAGCTGGTTATCTTTAATTTGCTCCATAAATTTGAAGGTTCCAGTTATCCCAATGACAGTCTTTTAGATTCATGGGACGAAAATAATCCGGAAGGCAACAATTGGGGTTTGGAAGTCATGCGTGTTTCTCAAGCTTATGCAGAGGATCCGGGTTTTGCTAATGTTAAAGCAGGCGTGATCGATGGCAGTATTCAATACGATCATGAAGATCTCCAAGTACCTCTAGAAAATGTATATATTCATCCTTCACCAAATATTAGAAATATGGAAGATTTAGTTCGTTATCGTGCCAAAGGTACCAATGAACCCGGAGAAAATTATATGGGTCTATTAGAACACGGAACTCACGTTGCGGGTACTATCGGTGCTATTACTAATAACGGTCTGGGTGTTGCAGGTGTGAACAGAGATTGTGAACTGTATTTTTTCCATTATTGGCATTTTATTATGGATCCGGAAACCCGTGAAATTGTCTATTATGAGGATCGTTCACCTGAAATCAGCACATTTGAATTTCATGTTTCAATTGCAACTTTGGCTAGTCAAGGTTGTAGAGTAATAAATTTCAGTATAGGAAGTGTAAATCCGAGTACCCCCGAAGACTGTCCATGGGAAGGTCCTGATGCCCAAGGCTATGGAGAGATTTGTTCGCGCTTGGAACAAGCAGGTTTCGATTTCTTATTCTGTAAATCTGCCGGAAACGAAACTGATGATGCTGCACGCTATTCATTTAATCGTACTTTGGTCGGAACAGATGCGGGCAGGAGACATACCTTGATTGTTGCTTCAATTGAGAATACGCCGGTTGCTACGGGATCGTTCAACGATACACCCTATCCGGCTGTTGCAGGATATCAATTGTCATATTTCAGTAATTATGGCGAGATGGTTGATGTAGCAGCTCCCGGATCTGATATTTTCAGTACATTCCCTTATGACGTATATGACAATCTTTCAGGTACTTCCATGGCTTCACCGAATGCGGCAGGAGTTGCTTCACTGATCTATGCGGCCAATCCCGGATATACCTCAGAACAGGTCAAAACCATCTTAATGAATGAAACAGATACATTTTCACCTGATTTTGACGGCCGGCCTATCCCTGTTGTCAATGCAGCTATGGCAATAAAAGCCGACGCGGAAGAAAACAATCTGGTCAAAGCCAATGTCCTGGATGCAGATACTCGTGAACCGATTGCTCAGTTTAAGGTTGTAGCTACAGGAGCAGAAAATCCGCCAATTAGCGATAACTTTACCAATGGGAAATTTTCCATGACTGTGCCGGCTGATTCTTACAGCTTTACTTTCAGTGCTGAAGGATATAGTGATGAACAGATCACACAATTCACAGCGCCCGGTGATGGAAGTACAATTGATTTACCGGAAGTTTTGATGAAATCCGGTTCGGCAGTCGGAACAATTTCCGGCCAGGTCGTCAATGCTGTGGATGGCTCCGGACTGGCTGATGTAATGCTTACATTCTATACAGCAGATGACACAAAGATCGGAGAAGCCAATGTTGATGCAGACGGTAATTATCTAATCGATTTGCCTCAAGGCAGTTATAAAATGATTGGGCAGAAAGAAGGATTTATAGAGAATGAAATGGAAGTAAATTCTGTTGCTAATACCGAAACAGAAAATCAAAATCTGATCCTCAGTCCGAATATTACTTCCGATCAAGCAAGATTTGTCTTAAGCTGGGGTGAGGAACCATGGGACTTAGATCTTCATATTAAAGGCCCGGGCGTAGGTGATGACCCATACGGCCATGTTTATTGGTTTAATAAATATTATCCCTCCAGCTATGATGATCTAATGTATGAATTAGATGTTGATGATACAGGAAGTTATGGTCCGGAAACTATCACTTTATTAAAAGAACAATCCGGTGATTACATTGTCTATGTCCACGATTATTCAAATGCTCTTTATGATACGTCAGATGAGCTGGGTAAGTCCGGAGCTAAAATAACCGCCTATACAGCAAATGGGGTTCAAACCTTTGAGGTACCAAATCAACCCGGTACTTTGTGGAAAGTCTTGAAATATTCAAACGGGGTAATTACTCCGATTAACGAGATGCTTTACGAAGTATTTGAGAGTGATGTACCTACAAGATGATTTAATTAAAGAATTTATCAACAAACAATGAATTAAGGTAAATCTATGTATCAAGTAAACCCAAAACAAAATAATAAGCGATGCCTGATCTCAAAGTTCAGGCATCTCCAACTGATTATTTTACTATTGGTAATTTTGGTGTTTTGTTTTATTTTTAGCGGATGTAATAAACAGAATAAACAGACAGAGGAAACACAGGAATTGAAACTAATAGGAACTTGGGAAGGAAAAAAGCCCGGCGACACTAGTCTTATTACTTTAACTTTTAAAGCTTCTTCAATTAAAGATTATGATTATGATCTCGAAGTTGATAGTCCTGATCAAGATTTATTTTCTATTTCCGGCCCTAATATTAATTATGTAGGAAAAGTTCTACCGGATGGTCAGATCTCAGTAGGTTATTGGAAAACCGGTGTCTCAGATTTTAGCGGGACAAATCAGGATGATAAATTAGAGATGCAGGTCTCCGATATCTGCTTGATTAATCCAATAGATGACAATCAACTATATTTAACTGTACCTCCGATCACCTTTACCCGGACAAAACAATCCAGCCAAATCATATTTACTACAAAAGCTACTACAGAAGTTCCTACTACAACTGAAACAACAACTGAAACAACAATTGAAACAACTGCTTCAATTTCTACACAACCGACTGAACCTAACACTTCGCCATCTACTACTGCAACTCAACCACCCCGTCCCGATTATGAAATTGTGAGCAAGTGGGATACGTCGTTTGAGATAATCTACAATAGAAATCTTTTACAAGGAACTTTGATCGAAGAATGGAAAGAAGTTATCGAGTGCAAAGTAGAATTGGGCAAAATTTCTGAAACCCAATTCAAAATGTATCTTACGCCAATTTCTGTAATCCATAATGGACAAAGTCTTGACTCCAATCAGATCAGGCAGGAAACACTCGAATATGATGCTGAAATCTACGAAAATATCTTAATTTTTACGTTGGAATCAGAACTGTTTATTCATAAAACAGATTATGATTCCGGCTATATCAAACCCATGCGTTGCAAATTATTAATTGAAGAGGGTCAAAATTCTTTGATCGCCACAGAAACCCAAACACATAAAAAGATCGGTGACAATGAAGATGTAATTAGAGTAAAAATCAAAATGCAACAAACAGATTAGCTATTTCATCAACTTATCGATCAGGGATTGGATTTCAGCCAGTTTTTGATCCCGATCCTGATCGCTCGCAAAAGACTCCCTGACACAGTGGTCAAGATGAGCATGCAAAATAATCTTATTGGTAGATTTCAAGATGGATTGAGCAGCTAATAATTGATTCGAAATGTCAATACAATACTGATCTTCTTCAACCATCCGGATTATTCCATCAATTTGGCCCCGCACTGTTTTTAATCTATTTAAGACTTTTTTGGGATCAGCTTTCATTTTTACCTCTATTTAAATAATTTCTATTACTTGATAACCTGCATCACTGATTGTATCAATTAAAACCTGATCTTCAAGATCCGAGTTTAATTCTACTTCAGCCTGTTCTTTCTCTAAATCTACCGTTGCGGAAACACCTTCAATTTCATTCAGAACTTTTTCTACTCGNGCTGAACAATGTGAGCAGGACATACCTTCAATTTTGATTATTTTTTTCATAATATCTTTTTCTCCTTTAATATGATTATCGTTTTTTACACTACTAGCTAAACTATGAACTTGATCGATTACTAATTTTTGAATATTGACTTCAGCCTTTATTGTATCTCTTTGAGCTTGTTCCGGCGTAGCAACCGGGATTAAGGNTTTAAAATTGTTTAGACGCAAAGCGTTAGTAACTACAAAAACCGAAGAGAGCGACATCGCTGCTGAAGCAATCATCGGATTTAATGCGATGCCGAAAGGTAAGTAGAGGATTCCGGCAGCTACCGGAATGAGGATAATGTTATAAAAGAAAGCCCAGAATAAATTCTGCTTGATATTACGGATGGTACGGCGACTGAGCTCGATACTATTAACTACATCAAGTAAGTCAGATTTCATGAGGACGAGGTCAGCTGCTTCGATTGCAATATCTGTTCCGGCTCCGATTGCAATCCCAACATCCGCTCTGGCCAAAGCGGGAGCGTCATTAATTCCGTCTCCGACCATTGCGACTTTGCCTCCTTCGGCTTTGATTTGGCGAACCATTTTTTCTTTATCTTCCGGTAATACCTCAGCTACTACTTGATCTAAACCGAGCTCTTTGCCTATTGCTTCTGCAGTCCTTTGATTATCTCCGGTCAACAGATAAACTTTAACTCCTGCTTGATGCAATAGCTCAATTGCCTGTTTAGAATTCGATTTGACCGTGTCAGCTACTGCAATCATGCCCAACAATTTATCCTGATCTGCAAAGTAGAGAGTTGTTTTGCCGGCCACAGATAATTGATTGAAGATCTCTAGAGTAGGGGCTAGATCAATACCATTTTCAACCATGTATTTTTGATTGCCGGCAATATAGCGCCGATTATCGATTTTAGCTTCAATGCCTTTGCCCAAATGATTGAGAAAATTAGTTGCAGGTTTAATTTCGATTCGGTTTTCGGTGGCATATTCAAGAATAGCCAAACTGAGCGGATGCTCGGAAGGAGCTTCGAGTGAAGCCGCAATCTGCAAAAAGCTTTCTAACTCGATCTCTGCAATCAGTACCAGGTCAGTGACTTGAGGTTTGCCTGCTGTAACTGTTCCTGTTTTGTCCAGAATCACGGAATCTATATTGTGGAGAGTTTCTAAAGCTTCAGCTGATTTAATTAAAATACCGCTACTTGCACCTTTTCCTGTACCGACCATGATTGCAACAGGTGTTGCCAAACCCAAGGCACAAGGACAAGAGATGATGAGAACTGAAATACCGATCGTCAGTGCAAATTCAAATGAATATCCAAGCAATAACCAAATGAGCGTGGCAAGCGTAGCGATCAAGATTACAATCGGTACAAACACACCGGCTACCTTATCGGCTAGTTGGGCAATCGGAGCTTTGGTAGCATTGGCATCTTGAACAAGCTGGATGATTTTGGCAATAGCTGTGTCGTCTCCGANTTTTTCGGCCCGCATCACAATAGAGCCCAGTTTCAAAATTGTTGAACCGATTACTTCTTGTTCAGGTCCTTTCTCGACCGGAATAGATTCACCTGTGATCGCAGATTGGTCAAATGCCCCTTGGCCGGAAATAATTATGCCATCGACAGGTACAGCAGATCCGGGCTTTACGACCAGGATGTCTCCGACCTTAACTTGTTCTAGCGGAACTTCAATTTCCTGACCATCTTCTAACTTGATTGCAGTTTTAGGACTTAAATCCATTAATTTTTTGATGGCGTCAGTGGTTTTACCTTTCGATTTAGATTCCAGATATTTTCCAAGTGTAATCAAGGTCAAAATCATGGCTGCTGATTCAAAGTAGAGTGAATGTCCATAATGCTGAATGATTTCCGCTTGATTATGACCCAGAGCGTAAGCCAAGCGATAAATTACGAAAATTCCATAAATAAATGCAGCAGAAGATCCAATCGCGACTAAGGAGTCCATATTAGGATTTCTTTTGCTCAATGCTTTAAATCCATTTTGAAAATATTTGTAATTGACGATTATAATCGGTAAAGTGAGTAACATCTGACTNAAAGCAAAGATTACTGCATTCTCAGGCCCTTGAAAAAGACCCAAACTTGGTAAACTGAACATCGGGGCCATTGCAATATACATTAAAGGCAGCATAAAAATTAAAGAGATAAGAAATCTTGTTTTCAGATTTTTTTCTTCTGCTGCGATCAGATTTTCCAGAGAGCCGGTCTGTTTAATTTCAGTTTCGGCGATNTGGACCGGGGAAGCACTATATCCTGCATCCGCTACTGCTTTGCTGATTTCTTGCTCACTAATTATTGCCCGGTCAAAATCAACTTGCATCGAGTGATTAAGCAGATTAACATTTACTTCATTCACTCCATCAAGTTTTTGCACTGCTTTTTCCACGGCTAGAGAACAAGCCGAACAGGTCATCCCACTGACAGTAAATTTATTTTTCATGTTCCACCTTTTTGGATTAAATATTACTATTACACTATCACCCCCGGGGGAGTGGTATCTATACTATAAAATGATCTGACGGTAGAGGCAAATATTTTTTTATTTTGTATGGTATTATGTTTCAGTAGTTACAAACAAAATCCAAAAATAAGGAGTAAAAATATGTCTGAAAAAGCTAAAAATCCAATAGTAACCATAGAAATGGAAAATGGAGGGATTATCACTGCGGAACTTTATCCGGATATTGCACCCAATACGGTAAATAATTTTGTTTTCTTGATTAAACAAGACTTTTACAACGGTTGTATTTTTCATCGCGTGATTCCAGGATTTATGATCCAAGGTGGTTGTCCTGACGGTACCGGTATGGGTGGTCCGGGATATTCGATTCCGGGTGAGTTTAGCAATAATCAATTTGCTAATGATTTGAAACATACTCGTGGTGTACTTTCTATGGCGAGAACGATGGATCCTGATTCAGCAGGCAGTCAGTTTTTTATCATGCATCAAGATTCACCACATTTAGATAATCAATATGCAGCTTTCGGTAAAGTTCTGGAAGGAATGGAAGTTGTTGATGCAATTGCTAATACTGAACGTAATATGCAAGANAAGCCTCTACAAGATCAAAGAATTAAATCAATTACAGTTGATACTTTCGGTACTGATTTCTCAGAGCCGAATAAAGTTTAAANTAAAAAAAGCCTGAAGTCATTGTTTAACTTCAGGCTTAATTCAGATTATATCTACAACAATTCTAGTGCTTACAATGCACATTCAAATAATATCTGGCTGCTTGTTCCATTAATAAGGTTTTTTCAAAGGAATCCTCAATACTTGAACCGCAAACAGCCATACCGTGTGATCCCATAATACAAGACCAAACTGAATCGGTAATTGCTGTTGCAACAGCTTTTGCAAGCTCGTTCGAACCCGGCATTTCGTAAGGACAATAACCGGAATGACTCCCTAAGTGGGGGATCGCTGCCGGCATTATAATCGGCAAAGCTTGATTTGCGGCTGCAAAAACACTGCAATTAAAGGAATGAGTATGAATCATAGCGTTTATTTCCTCATGCTCACGATAGATTGCGGCATGGAATCCCTGTTCAACACTGGGCTTTAATTTACCTTCATGTTTCATTGAATGATAATCTACACGCACCATGTCATAAGGGGTAAGCCTGTTATAGGCCATACCCGAAGGTGTAATCAACATGTATTGCCGGTCGAGTCTGGCCGAAAGATTGCCCCAAGTTGCTTGAGTCAGGTTTTCCCGGACCAGTTTTTTCCCGAAATCAACTAAAGCTTGCCGTAGAGAGAGTTCAGCCGNCGGGATTTTTCTCTCATAATCTTGAGCGGATAAAGATTNCAGCTCCTGATCCATTTTGGAATATCGATCTAGATAAAGCTTACGATAATTCTTGGATATCCTATAAGATAATTTTTTAGCACCGCCCAAACATTGAGCCTCGACCATAGCTTGGGCGCTTTTTTCAACAATTGCAGCAGTCGAGCTGATTAAGCCAAGAGAAGTTCCAATTGCCAATACTGCATTACCATATGTTTGATGTCCTGCCAATAAGCAGGCATCTTGCTTGCGCAATGCTCTCAAGATCGATTTTTGATCATTGCCCTGACAAAGTTTAGCTTTCAAACCTACGATTTGTGGCAAATCATCCAATACAGGTAAGATATCTAAATTTTTAGCTATTGCTTTTTGAGTATATTTTGGTTGGCAGGTCAGAATAACATCACGTTCGGCTTTTCCCTCGAAAATCTTAGCAAATAAAGGAGCTTTTTTAGTAAAATCTTTTTTATTTAAAGCCTCCGGCTGACTGTCATTGACCAGATAAAGGTAATTATCCGGATCAAGCCTTAATCCTACGTGTAAATTTTCCAAAGGAATATTTTGCTTAGCTAATACTCGTTTCAACTCTGCAAACTGCTTTTCAAACTCTGATACTTTTGTTTTGTACATACGATAATTTGCCTTTCAGCTGTTCAAATTATTTTACTCTAGATAAATAAATTCATATTTGAATTGTCATTGTCGTTTAACATTGATGCGACACCGCCAACCTCAACCCCATCAATCAACTCAGCTTGTGTAATACCCATCACATCCATTGACATTTGGCAGCCGGTCATTTTGACCCCTGCTGCTTGAGCTTGTTTGATTAAATCTTCCAAAGAGTCAATATTTTTACTTTTCATGACTGAACGAATCATTTTTGAGCCTGCACCCAAGAAATTCATCTGCGATAATTTAAGCTTTTTGCTGCCGCGGGGGAGCATCATCGAAAACATTTTACTGATAAAATTCTTTTTTACTTTTTGTTTTTCAGTTTTTCTGATCACAGATAAACCCCAAAAAGTGAAGAACATGTTAACTTTATTACCCATAGCTGCCGCGCCTGTCGCAATAATAAAGGAAGCGATTGCTTTATCAAGATCGCCTGAAAAAACGATCATAGTTTTTTCTTTTTGCGTTTGTTTTAAACTCTGTGCTTGATCTGCTGCGAGATTTTCAGTTGCACCCTGTCGATTGCATCTAAGCGTTACATAAATGTCATTACCTTCTGTTTCTGATGAGAGCAAAGTATTGCCTGTGTTTTCACACCAACTTTCAATATCTCTGGCAAACCCCGGGTCGGTGGCTTTAACTTCCAAGATATCGTTATCGGACATAGTTTCCATCATTTTACTGACTTGAACAATAGGTCCGGGACAGCTCAAACCACAAACATCCAGATTGAGTACATTGCCTGATCCGGTTATAGCAGATTCTTGTTCAAGATTTTTTCTGTCGGTAGAACCCGAATCTTTATGATCCAAATCTTGTTTCTTCACTGCAACCGGTTGTGAATTAAGATAAGAAGTATAACCGCCGGCTAAGTTTTTAACCTTGATCTTTTTTTGTTTTAAGATTCTTTCTGCTAGATAAGAGCGGTTACCTGTTCGACAGTAGACAATGTATTCTTTGTCCGGATCAAGTTCTTGCCAACGATCTCTTAACTCGGTTAAAGGAATATGCAAAGAATCGGGGATCGAGCCAACCATGAGTTCGGCAGGTTCTTGAATACTGAGCAGGACAGTTGACTCCGGCAGATTATCCAAATCAGATATTGAAACAGTTTCACTTAAACCCTCAATCATATTAACAGCCATGTAACCCGCCATATTGACCGGGTCTTTGGCTGAAGAATAGGGAGGGGCATATGCTAATTCCAGATTTTGCAAATCATAAACTGAGGCATTGAAATTCATAGCAGTAGCAATCACATCAATTCTCTTATCAACTCCGGAATAACCGATTGCCTGAGCTCCTAATATTTTTCCGTCCGGGATACAGAAGATCAGTTTCAGTGCAATTGGCATAGCACCGGGATAATAAGCTGCATGATCCATTGGATGCAATAAGACAACGGAATAATCTTTACCTTGGATGAGACCATCTTTATTCAGAGTNTTTTCATTTTGACCGGTTGAAGCGGCACATAAATCAAAAACTTTAGCAATTGAAGTTCCTTGGGTTCCCCGATATGGAGTTTTAGTATTACGCAGGATATTGTCGGCAACGATTCTGCCTTGCTTATTTGCCGGGCCTGCTAAAGGAACCATAGTCGGTAATCCGGAAACGAAATTTTCAACTTCGATCACATCACCAACTGCATAAATATGGGGATCTGAAGTTTGGAGATATTTGTCAACGACAATTCCGCCACGTTGATTTAGTTCAAGTTCGGCATCTCTGGCTAACTTACTATTTGGTCTGATACCAATAGATAAAATCACCAGATCTGTGTCAATAAATGAACCGTCNCCTAATTTTACAGATTTACCGCCATTTTCAATCTTATCCAANGCAGTGTTGAGACGTAAATCGACACCCTTGATACGCAATTGATTTTCCAGCATAATAGACATGTCCGGATCAAAAGGAGCCATAACCTGAGGAGCCATCTCAATCAGGGTAACATCCAGCCCTTTCTCGATCAGATTTTCGGCTACTTCTATTCCGATAAAGCCACCACCTACAATAACTGCTCTTTGCGGATTATTAGTTTGGATAAAATCAAAGACACTGTCTGTATCATCCATATTCCAAAGTGTAAATACATTAGCATGATCAAGACAATCCTCAGTCGGCAAAAAAGGACGTGAACCGGTTGCGAGAACCAATTTATCATAGGTTTCCAAATACGTTTCACCGGTTTGCAGATTTTTAACCTCAACTGTCTTATTTTCTTTATCAATTTTGAGCACTTCACTTTTGATACGGACATCAACATTAAATCTCTCTTCGATTTTTTGTTTATCCGAAACGAATAATAAATCTCGATTNGCTATTACTCCACCGATATAATAGGGTAGGCCGCAATTAGCAAAGGAAACGTGTGCTCCTTTTTCGAACAAAATAATTTCTGCATTCTCATCTAAACGACGCATTCTGGCTACAGCTGTCGCTCCGCCGGCTACTCCACCGACAACAATAATTTTCTTTTCCATAATTTTCCCACTCTCAAAAAATCAATTTAAATACTTTTAGATCTTAAAAAAATAATATTCCAAAACAATTATCTGTGGGGTAACATTAATCACCAATAATTTTGATCAAAGCTCTTTTGTCTCGTTTTCCATCCAGCTCATAGTAAAAGATTGCTTCCCAAGGTCCGAGATCCAATCTTCCATCGGTAATAGCAACTACTACTTCGCGACCCATAATTGTCCGTTTCAGATGAGCATCGGCATTATCTTCATATCCATTATGATCATATTGGTCGTAAGGTTTTTCCGGAGCTAATTTTTCTAGCCAACGTTCAAAATCGGCATGTAAACCGGATTCATTATCATTGATAAAAACACTTGCCGTTATATGCATTGCATTGACTAAACATAGACCTTCTTTGATTCCACTGTCAGTGATAGCCTGTTGAACATCCGGTGTGATATGAACTAAACCTCTTCNTTGAGGAACATTGAACCATAATTCTTTACGATAACTTTTCATAATTTATACTCCTTCATACATTTCAGATTTCTAATTCTATTCTAGATGGATTAATTGCATTTGACCATTAAAAAATCCGGCCAACAATTTGCTGACCGGATTTGGTTTATACCAGGAAATGTTTGGGATTATCCTCGTGCACCTCTACCTCGAATGAGGTTATATATAGCCAATACAATAACTGAACCGACTATNGCAACGAACAGACTCCANATATTAAAACCTGTGATACCTGAACCACCGATTGCATTGAAAACAAATCCACCTACAAGTCCACCGATAACACCTGCAATGATATTTGCAAGGATTCCCATACCGGCATCATTCTTAGTAATTTTACTTGCAATCCATCCTGCGATTGCACCGATTACTATCCATCCTAACCAACCCATATCTCATAACTCCTTAAGATTTGTTGATCTTCTTCTATACTTTCTATACTTTCTGTACTTTATGTACTTTAACGAGAATGAGGGAAAATGTAAATTAATACACACATTTTCTCATAAAAACGTATCATTTATTACTCTTTTTAATAGTATTCAGAAGCCCACCGTTTTTGATAACTTCAATTTGATCTTCTGACAAATCATGTTTAACTACAAATTCTAGATTCTTAGTTTTATTTAGTACTGTATAATTTTGGCCAACTGCCAAATTCTCAATTCCCTTGATTTCTAATTCATCTAATAATTCAATCGGCTCGTAATCCGCAAGATCATCAAATAATAAGGGAATGATACCTGAATTAATCAGATTCTGTTTATGAATTCTAGCATACGATTTGGCAATTACAGCTCGAATACCAAGATAGAGAGGTGCCAGAGCAGCGTGTTCACGGGATGAACCTTGCCCGTAGTTTTCACCCGCCACAATGATTCCACCATCATTTTGCAAACATCTCAAAGCAAATTCGGGATCAATTTGTGAGAAAGTAAATTCAGAAATCTTTTCAATATTACTTCTAAACGGCAAAACTGCTGATCCGCCCGGAATAATATGATCGGTAGTGATGTTATCATCAACTTTAATCATAACTTTTTTATCTATTGCTGATAAAGCTTGTCCGACCGGAACATCTTTAATATTCGGTCCCTTGATGATCGGTTTTTCCGGATCACAATCCGGCTCGATAATTCCTGAATCGTCAATCAAGAACTGATCAGGCAAAACGGCTTTCTCATATTCAACCTCGGTTGCCTCACTGATATAACCGTTGACAGCTGAAATAGCCGCGGTTTCCGGAGATACCAGATAAACACCGGCACTCATCGTCCCACTTCTGCCGTAGAAATTTCGATTAAAAGTCCGTAAGGAAACACCGTCGGTCGGAGGTGATTGGCCCATTCCGATACAAGGTCCGCAGGCAGCTTCTAAAAGTCTGGCTCCGCTGGCAATAATATCGGATAAACCGCCACTTTCAGACAGCATATTCAAAACTTGTTTTGAACCGAATGAAATTGTTAAAGAAACATCAGGATGTACTTTTTTACCCTTAAGAATATTTGCCACATTCATTAAATCGGTATAACTGCTGTTGGTACAGGAACCGATACAGACTTGATCAACCTTAGTACCTTGATGATCAGCAACTTTCTCTACATTATCAGGTGAATGCGGTGCTGCGAGCAAAGGCTCAAGTTCAGACAAGTTAATTTCAATTACCTCGTCATAATGAGCATCTTCATCTGCACTTAATGGAATATAGTCCTCCACACGCCCTTGTTTTTCTAAAAACTCTTTGGTGTTTTCATCGGAAGGAAAGATTGAAGTAGTTGCTCCAAGTTCGGCACCCATATTAGTAATCGTGCTTCGTTCAGGAACACTGAGTCCCTTAATACCTTCTCCACTATATTCAAAAATCTTATTAACCCCGCCTTTAACCGATTGGAGTTCCAGAACTTTTAAGATAATGTCTTTTGCACTGACACCCGGTTTTAACTCACCGGTCAATTTAACATTGACAACTTCCGGCAAAGTCAAAGTATAAGGTATTCCTGCCATAGCACATGCTACGTCCAAACCGCCGGCACCGATCGCAATCATTGCCATACCGCCACCGGTAGGCGTATGTGAGTCTGAACCGAGCAAAGTCTCACCCGGCTTATCAAAACGCTCTAATTGTACTTGATGACAGATCCCGTTTCCGGCTTTAGAGAACAAAACACCATAACGATTAGCAACGGATTGCAGATATTTGTGATCGTCAGCATTCATGAAGCCTGTTTGCATTGTATTATGGTCAACATAACTGACAGCTTTTGTCTTAACCCGGTCTACACCCATTTTTTCAAATTGTAAAAATGCCATTGTTCCGGTGGCATCTTGGGTTAGAGTATTGTCAATAACCAATCTAATTGTCTTACCGGCCTTTAATTCTGTCGGTTCTGCCAAATGATTTTTGATAATTTTATATGCTAAACTACTAATAATTATTCACCTCACTATAAATATTGTATAAGTGCTACAATAATATGGTAAACTTTTCGAGAAGTAAAATACAGACGTTACAGTATTTTCAAATGTATAACTATTCCTGTATAATAATAAACTCTTTAGATCTTGTGCATAAAGGAAGGATATTATCATAAATGAAAAATGGCAAAGAAATATTAGAGATATTTCACAATGCATCGAACAAAAATACGATCCCCAATTATCTCTATTCTAAATATGATGTAAAAAAAGGCCTGCGGAATGAAGATGGTACCGGTGTTGTAGTCGGTTTAACCAGAATTTGTGACGTTATGGGTTATAAAATAAATGAAGAAGGTAACAAAATAGATATTCCGGGCGAACTCTACTATAGAGAATTTCCTCTAGAAGCTCTATACAGTAAAGTTGCAAACCGTGAACGCAATGGATACGAAGAGGTTTGCTTCCTGCTCTTGAATGGCTATTTGCCTAACAATAAAGAACTATCCTTATTCAAAGGTTTTTTGCGTTCTGAATACAGTCTGCCCGAAGGATTTCTATCCAGAAATATTTTACGGGCACCGACGATTAATATCATGAACAAAATTCAAAGATCGATTCTTCTGCTTTATGGTGAAGATGAGAATCCGGATGATGCGAGTATTGACAACACATTACGCCAAGGACTTTCGATCATTGCAAAATTGCCGGCGATCTGTGTTTATTGTTATCGCTCCAAAGCTCACTTATTAGGCGATCAAAGCTTGGTTATTCATTCAATCAATGAAGAACTTGATTTGGCTGAGAGCTTTCTTTATCTCTTAAGAGGAGAGGGCAACTATACCAAAGCGGAAGTTGATATTCTTGATTTGATGATGATTTTGCATGCCGATCACGGTATCGGTAACAATTCGACTTTTGCCAGTTTGGTTGTCTCCTCAACGCAAACCGATCTCTATTCTTGTTTCGCAGCCGCAGTTGGTTCTCTTAAGGGACCTCGTCACGGCGGTGCCAATATTACTTGCAGAAATATGATGAAGACAATTATTAATGATATCGGTCTCGAAGCAAATGATGATCAAATATTAGAGATCATCAAAAAATTACTGAATAAAGAATATTTTGATAAATCCGGTTTAGTTTACGGTATGGGTCATGCGGTTTATACCGTTTCTGATCCGAGAAGTGTTCTCTTACGTCAACATGCAACCGATGTTGCAGAAATGACAGGCCATTTGGCTGAACTGAAATTTTACAAACGCTTTGCCGATCTGGCATGTCAATATATCGGCGAAACAAAGAATAAAAACATCTGTGAAAATGTCGACTTCTATAGTGGATTTATTTATGACATGTTGCAAATACCGGAAGATCTTTATACACCGTTATTTGTAATCAGTAGAGCTATTGGCTGGCTTGCTCATAATCTGGAAGATAAAATTAATATCAATAAGATTATCAGACCTGCCGGTCGTTATGTTGGTGATTACATCGACTTTTAAGACTTATATTGATCAACTAAACTTCAGAAAAAGCTTCTGAAGTTTATTAGTAAAAAGCTATTTATAGTCCGGTTTGTTCAAGAACCGGACTTTTATTATTAATTAATAGATTAAAAACTATTCCATTCTTTGCCATTTCATTTCTTCATTTTGAGCATCGAACTTTTTGCGTTTTGCTTTGATTGAATCAATTTCTATGGCATAGACAGCCATTCTTTCAAGACTCATTTCTAGAGCTGCTTCGAATAATATCATCTTATCGGGTACATATTTTTCACAAATTGCTCGCATTGCCGATTCATATTCAGGAAATTCTTTGGTCGCTGAGATTTGTCTTACAATTCCGGTGACAATAGCAGAAGAAAATTCAGTCGTAAATATCTTACTCAATTGCTTGCCGATTTCACCTGCTTCGGCTATTTGAACTAATTCTTGCTGATCAAAAAAATCCGGAACCCTTACTTTGTCTACAAAGACAACTCTTGCTCGAGCACCATCTTTTAACAATTCAGTTTTATGACCACTCTTGGCAGAATGAAAGTATAATTTATGCTCAATTCTCGCGATTGATAATGGAATAGCATATGGCAACTTCGGCTCAGTATAATCAATGATTGATAAGGTCCCGTATTCAGCACGGTCAATCACGGATAAACCGTATTCTTCAGACATTTCACGATCTTTTCTTCTCATATGAATAATCCTCTATTCTTAATAATTGTTAATTATTTGAATTTTTACTTACATATTTTAGCAAAAATAGTAAGATTATTAATATAAAACATTCTAAATTAAACTTCTTAGCTGAATTATTTTAGAATATTGATTATTCATAAGTGAAAGGAGTAAAGAATTTTTTTAGGAAAATTCCTATATATTATGAAAAAACAATTTATTTTAATCTTGATTATTGTCTCGATCAGTTTACTCTTAGGTGCTTGCACACCAAATAAATCTGATAGTGTGGATCAAGCTGGAGAAAAGCTTGAACAAGATGTGGAGGAACTAAACTCCAAATTGGAAGAGATGTCCGAAGCTCTTGTCGAAGAAAGTAAAAAACTGCAAGAAGAAAAAGAGAATTTGGAAACCGAAGAGAGTACAGAAGAACAAACAACGGCAGAGTCTGAAACTGAAACAGCTGAAATCGTTGAAGAGACAACTGAAACTATTTCCGCTGAAACAACGACTGACGATTCAACTTTTGAACTTGGAGCAGATGCAATTTCGCTGGATGAAAAAAGTGGAGGCTACAAGTTAAAGATTGAAGGCCACGGTGTACCGAACAATTCTGATTTTACAATTAATATTCAAAATACCGGAAAAAATGCTATGGAATCCAGTCCGGCAGACTTGACCACGGGTCATGATAATAGAGGACACAATCCTTTATATTATTTAGTAAAAGATGATGATATTTTGATCATTAAAGCTCAAGGCTTAGAGGGTAACCAATATACTATAAATATTGACTTGCCTATAAAAGAGCTGGATGTTGAAGGACGTGCACTGGTTAATCTAAACGCAAATGATATGCCTTTAGACAAAGTAGAAATTGAAGGTGCTGCAGAAGTAATTCTGGAAAATGTTAACCTGGAACATCTGGAAGTTGAACTTGAAGGGGCAGCTGAAATTTCGGCAAAAGGTAAGCTGGAAGATCTTGATCTTGAAGTTGAAGGTGCCTGTGTTGTGGATTTCAGTAAAATGCCGGCAACTAAAGCTGAATTAGAGATCGAAGGATCAGCCAACGTAATTGTTTCAGTTAGAGACAAGTTGAAGATTTCTGCAGAAGGTTCAAATAAGATCGGCTATTATGGTTCACCGACTACCGAAATAGAAACCGAAGGNAANTCTGAAATAGAACAATTGGAAGCANCAATTTCTGAATAATAATTTACCAACATTATAATTGAAGTTAAAATATTGCTAAAAATGTTTAACAAACAAATAAAAAGCTTGTTCACCAAAACTTTGAGAAATCTCAGTCCGAGTGGGCAAGCTTTTATTTAATGATATAATATCAACGATCAAATAATTTAAGGAAAAGAGATAATAAAATTTCTAAAGAACAAAGGCAATTATCTGCCAAAGATAAAGTCAAGAAAAGAATTTTAGTTTTAGCAACCGGCGGTACAATTTCCGCTGCCGGCAAAATAGGAGCTACCACCGGATATAGAGACGGTGCATTTGATGTAGACANCTTGCTTAAATCCGTTCCCGGTATCTACGATCTGGCTGATCTGCAAACTGAGACAATTCTTAATCTTTCGAGTACGGATATTACAATGGCAGACTGGCTTAATCTAGCAAAAAGAATAACCGAGACAGAGGATTCAGATCTGGACGGGATTGTTATTACCCATGGCACAGATACTTTAGATGAGTTAGCTTATTTCTTAACTTTAACTTCAATTACCTCTAAACCGATAGTTATCACCGGCTCAATGAGGCCGTCAACTGCAACCAGTGCTGACGGTCCTTTAAATCTGTATCAAGCGGTCCTCACAGCAATTTCGGATCAGTCAATTGGTAAAGGAGCATTGATTGTTTTCCAAGATGCAATCTATGCTGCACGTGATTGCCAAAAGATCAGCACTTTTAAAGTTGATGCTTTTAAATCTAATGATTTCGGTTGTTTGGGCTATATTAGAGATGATCAAATTTTTTATCTTAATCAATCGGTCAAAAGACATACCTTTAATTCAGAATTTGATCTGACAGATTTGGACGAGCTACCGAGAGTACCTGTTATCTACTACAGCCAAGATGCTGATTCCGGCATAATAGAATATGTAGCAGAAAATAGTGACGGTTTTGTGATTGCCGGAGCCGGTGGTTCCTCATTTAGCAAATCTTGGCGCACAGCTTTATTAAAAGTAACGAATCAAGGTGCAATTGCAATAAGATCAACTCGTACTTCCAGCGGAATTACAATTTACGATCAAGTTATGGATGGAGAATCAGGTACACTTCCTTCTTATACCCTAGCTCCACAAAAGGCTCGAGTATTGTTAATGCTTGCTCTGACCAAGACCAAAAACAAAAACGAAATCGACCGAATTTTCAGGGAATATTAGAACTCATAAAACCTAAAAACCAACAAGTTAAGATTTTTTTGTTTCAATCCGGCTAATGCTGAATAAAGCCAAAGCAAATACAATTGGTGCATAGATGAAGAGTGTCGCATAATTCCGGGTCAAATCTCGAATCAAGCCGAAAACAATCGGACTGAAAATGCTTGCGCTAAACGAGAAGAAATAGTAATAACCTGTATAGGTACCTATTTCAGCCTCTTCACCAATTTCTAAAACCATGGGCAATGAATTGATATTGACTAAAGCCCAGAAGAAACCGCCGATCAAGAGCAGAATACGAACTGCAATCAAATTCATCACAAAAATGATCGGGATAAAGACCACGACTAGACCGATTAGGCCAATCGTAATACTTCTTCGTCGCCCGATTCTGGTAGCAATGAAGCCGGAGGGAATTGCAAAAGCAACAAAGGATACGGAGAAGAATGCCAAGGTCATTGTAGCAGTGCCTTCCGCTACTCCTAAATTTTTTACAGCAAAAGTGGTAAAAAAGGTTTCGACAGCATT
>JGI24710J26742_10001835_pt1 | contig 19218 bp, 17 predicted proteins | sample BioPla2DNA2_FD_26742 | JGI IMG/M metagenome (IMG submission 26742) | reverse complement strand
ACGAACATGGTATCACAATCATGAATATTTACGACTTTTTGCTGGACAAAGACAGCTTGGAGCATTGATTTGCACCCAAAATTGAGTGGTGCACCTAAGTCATAATAATGCACCCGATTTTCATTTTTGCACCCAAATGCACCCATGACATTTCAAGTGGATTGTATTCGTAATGTTGTCCTTAGCCACTCAACAACTAAATAATAATCGTTTTCACCAGTGTATCAAGCTATTAAGAAACTTGTACAGGACGGAAGATACGACTATATCGAAACAGGTTCCCTTATCTCGATAAAGAAAAATGTACAAAATATCCTGGTGCCCAGTGAGGAAAAAAAGATCGAAATGTTTCCCATGGATTTTGAAGAATTTCTTTGGGCAACCGGGGACAATACCACAAATGAGCTTCTAAGAAAAATATTTAGCGAGAAAATTTCATTAGGACAAAGGCAAAACAGAGATTTAATGAGAAAGTTCAGACTGTATATGCTTGTTCGAGGCATGCCGCAAGCTGTGAACGCATATCTGGAAACTAATAACTTCAAGTACGTGGATGAGATAAAGCGAGATATTATCAATCTTTACAAGGCTGACTTTTACAAATTTGATCCTAGTGGCAAGACATCCATGCTTTTTGCTGCAATTCCTTCGGAGTTAAGCAGAAATTCTTCAAGGTACCAAGTCTCCAGCGTGTTGAAAAACCATAGAGCATCGGCAATATCGAACGAAGTTTCTGAGCTTGTATCCTCTAAAACAGTTCTCATTTCTTATCATGTGAATGATCCGGCCATCGGGATGACAACAAGTTTGAACACGGAGCAATTCAGGCTTTTTATAGCGGACACGGGACTCATGGTAACACTCATGTTTAAAGGATAAGGACTTTACTGACAACATCGTTTACGAAAAATTGTTAAGCGATAAGTTGTCAAAGAATCTAGGATTATTTTATGACAATATTGTTGCTCAAACATTAACTTTTAATGGGATCAAGTTGTTTTATAACACTTATTATGATGAAACTCAGAAGAGGATTTTCGAAGTGGATTTCCTATCAGCAGAAGGCCATAAAATCAACCCCTTTGAAGTAAAATCATCGAATTATCGAGTGCACAGGTCGATTGATGAATTTTCAAAAAAATATTCAGACAGGATTAATTCAAAGTACGTCGTCCACACCAAAGATTTGAAGAAGAGCGGCGATTTGCTTTATTTGCCATTCTATCTGGTTCAGTTCATCCGATAGGCTGTACAGTTCATCTCGCCGCCTGATCAATCATTTCAAACAGTATTTTCTCAAGAGCGTCACGAAGCAATTTGGCTCTTTGCTGTTGTTCTTTGTTTCTCATCTCCCCAATACTACTCATAAGCGGCAGCCGCCGTGTATTCTTTACCCTCCTTCTCCGCCACAATTTGTCCCAAAACGCCGTCATACCAGGCATTTTGGGACTTTTTTGTGCCCGAAAATGCAAAAATCAACCCCTTTTCCGGCGTTTTGAGAGACGTAAATTAAGCTCGGTCTAAGATCGAATAATAAATGAGTAGGTGTGAATATGAGGGGAACTGGTGAGAAGAATTGATAACAGGACAACCCTCGCCAATAGCCTTCTGTTTTCAGCGTTGTACGCGACCGCTGCCATCCCCGTCCATTAGGCGGCGTACATCAGCCACAGAGGCAAGGTTAAAATCCATCTCCATGGTCTGCTTTAAACAACTGGCTGCAACAGCAAACTCAACGGCCTGCTGCGGATCATACTCTTCGAGCATCGCATAAATGAGTCCGCCGCTGAAACTATCGCCACCTCCGACACGGTCTACTAGGCGGATGAGATATTCTTTGGAATAGTAGGCTTTGCCTTCTTGGTAAAGCATGGCGGCCCATTTGTTTTCAGAGGCTGAGACGCTGCCGCGCAACGTGAACGCAACAGACGTCGTGCCGAAACGCTCGACTATCTGCCGTGCAACGGTCTCATAGGCAGAGTAATCCAACTTTCCTCCGGTTACGTCGGTATTCTCAGGACGAATACCGAGACAGTTATCGGCGTCCTCCTCATTGCCTATCATCACATCTACGTACCGTGCGAGATGACTCATCGCTCGAGTTGCATCCTGACGACTCCACAGGGTGGCACGGTAGTTGAGGTCACAACTGATTTTGACGCCAAGGGCTTTGGCAACCTTGCAGGCGTCCTCACAGATATCAGGCATGGAAGGACTAAGCGCTGCCGTAATACCGGAAAAGTGGAACCAATCAGCGTCCTTAAAAATATAATTCCAGTCGAACTCGTCGCGCTTCGCCTCAGATATTGCCGAATACTTGCGGTCATATATAACCTTGGAAGGACGTTGTGAGGCCCCGCGCTCCAAATAGTATAAGCCAAGACGTTCGCCGCCATAGACGATGTTGTCCACTCCTACTCGATGCCGGCACAAAGCTCCCACCACAGCTTCGCTCATTTCTGAACACGGCAATTTCGTTATATAGTCGGTTTTATGGCCGAAGCGGGACAAGGAAACCAGCACGTTAGCCTCTGCTCCCGCGTAGCTCACTTGAAAAGTGTCCGCCTGCAGAAGCTTCAGGTAACCCGGCGGCTGGAGCCGCACCATTATTTCACCAAATCCAACGACCTTACCCAATTTGATTTTCCTTCTGTTCGGCAACATCTACAAACGCCTTTGCCCTAAGGGTAAACTCCTCAAAATTACCAGCCTCAATAAGCTTGCGCTCGGTAAGACGCCCGCCGATACCAGCTCCAACAAAGCCTAAATTAAGATATTCTTTAAAATTCTGCTCATTCACACCACCGGTGGCAACAAATCGGATGTGGTTGATGGGCGCCATGACGCTTTTAATATATTTGGTGCCCAAATCGCTCACCGGGAATACTTTCACAAAATCGGCACCGGCTTCGTGGGCGGACACCATCTCGCTGGGGGTCATAGCTCCGGGGATGGAAACAAGTCCAAGCTCTTTAGTGTGCGCGATGACCGGTAGAGACACATTTGGTGAAATGATGAATTGTGCTCCCGCCCTTTGGGCAGCATCTACCTGCGCAGTGCTCAACACGGTGCCCGCACCGAACGTCATGTCATCTCCCAGCTTTTCACTTAGCATGGAAATAGCCTCACAGGTCTTTTGTATGCAGTCAGGGTCGGCCTGATCGAACGTGATCTCCATCAATTTTATCCCGCCCTTGGCAAGAGCATCGGCCAGCTTAACGAGGCTATCACCGTACACCTTGCGAATGATAACAATAGCTTTATGTTTAAGAATATAGGGGATGAGATTGTTGCTCATAAATACCATTCCTTTCGTCTTTTATAAAGGCGTCATATCATGTATTAAATGGAACTGATTAAAACGTTGCCCGGAACTCACATTAGCACTGTCCCGCGTGGACACCAAGGTAAGCGCTGATCACCCGGTCATCATGTAACACTTCATCGGCAGTACCAGATATCTCGATACGCCCTTGGTTAATAACATAAGCGTAGTCCGATATTTCTAACGCCATACTGGCGTTCTGTTCTACCATCAAAATTGGTGTGCCTTTCTCGTTGATGGCGACAATCTTCTCGAACAGTTCTTCTATTATCAGCGGCGCCAAACCCATGGAGGGCTCATCCAACAACAAAATTTTGGGGCGACCCATGAGCGCGCGCCCAATGGCTAACATTTGCTGTTCACCGCCGGAGAGGCTCCAAGAAAGTTGATTTCGTCGCTCTTTAAGACGCGGAAACATGTCATACACATAGGCAAGCTCATCCGCATCACGTCGTTTGCCAAAAAACCCGCGCCAGTTGATAGTTCCCACCTCGAGATTCTCTTCTACAGTAAGGCCGGGAAACACATGTCGCCCCTCGGGAACATGCATAATACCTCGTCTGGCAATTTGCACCGAATTGTAGCTGGTGATATCCTCTCCATCCCATTCAACCGTGCCGGTGTGTTGCACCATACCTGAAATGGACTTCAGCAACGTACTTTTTCCCGCGCCATTGGCTCCGATAAGGCAGACGATTGTTCGCTCATGCACCTCAATATCGATATCATATAACGCCTGAATAGATCCGTAAAATGCGCACAAGTTTTTAATGTTAAGCATCTTTTCTTCTCCCCAAATACGCCTCGATAACAGCTTCATCGTTGGAGACATCCTGCGGTGAGCCACAGGCAATCACCTCACCGAAGTTCAGTACCGTGATGTTTTGGCAGCAGTCCATGATCATATCCATTGAGTGCTCGATAAGTACTATTCCGATGCCACGGTCGTTTGCAGCGAGACGCAACAGAGTCATCACACGGTCACGTTCGACGTTATTCAGTCCAGCGGCAGGTTCATCCACCAAAATCAACTTGGGGCTTGTAATCATACTGCGAACGATTTCCAACATCTTGCGCTGACCGTAAGTAAGGCTGCTGATGTTATCTTCCAAGTAAAAGGAAAAGTCAGCCACCCGTGTAAGTTCATCTAAGTGAGGAATGAAGGTCTTGCTTTTAGGCGAAACAAATGATTTGAAAAATGAAATCCGCTCATTCAAATCATTGGCCAGCAGGATATTTTCTTCGATGTCGGAACGATCCAAAAAGCGAGGCGTCTGAAATGTGCGTCCCAAACCCATACGGGCACGGTCATGCGGCTTCATCGTCGTTATATCTCGTCCAAGGAAAGTTATGGTTCCACTGTCTACCGGAGTAATTCCGGAGATTAGGTTCAGCACGGTCGTCTTGCCTGCACCGTTGGGTCCGATGAGACCATGAATTTCTCCGGCATACACTTCCATGTTCACGTCTTTCGCCGCGACAACACCGCCAAAGCGCTTATTCACTTGAGATAGAGTAAGCAGTTTGTCCATGCTAGACCACCTCCTTGGGAGAGGCATCATCTGCACCGATGCGGGTTTTGCGGCTCAGGTGGAAACGCTCTTTGAGACGAGTTGAAATCTGCTCGCCTAAGCCCCACAGTCCGGCAGGCATAAACACCATCAACAACATAACGCCTAGACCGTAGAAAAGGCGAATATATTCCTGCAGCGGTTTCAGCCATTCCGGCAACATCGTGATAATCATGGTGCCCAAAAATACGCCGCCGGGATGCGAGACTCCGCCCAACATGGCCATGATGACCATCGTCGTGCTCTGGTCGAACACGAACGAGGAAGAACCTACAAAGTGGTAGTTGTGCACCATGAGGCTGCCGGATAAACCGGACAATACACCCGCTATGACAAAGGCTGTCACTTTGGTTCGGTACACATCCACCCCCATGGTGGCGGCGGCAATCTCATTGTCACGCACGGCGGCGAGACGACGACCCAAGTTTGTGTACTTCAACCGATGAACAAACAATGCCGCTAAAATACTCGCTACGAACAGGAAGTAAAAGTTTTTGGGCGAGGTATCGGCAACAAAGGAACCAATATTAAATGGCGGGATGCCGCCCATGCCGTCCGGTCCGCCCGTGAGAGTGCGCAAATTGGTGAACAGGTCATAGACAATTAGCACCAATGCCACGGTTGAGAAGGTAAAAAACGTGCCCGAAAGTCGCAGCAGAATGGCACCGATAACGAGTGCACAAAATCCTGCAAAGACCATAGCACCCAACATGCAGATCAAAAACGGCATACCGGCTTTCAGTGAGAGGTTGGCACTCATGTAGGCCCCAAACCCCATAAACGAGATGGTAGCGAACGACACCATGCCGCCGTACCCCAACATCACGCAGATGCCAAGGCAACCCACATAGAACACCAGTGCGCCGTTTACCACCGTGATTACATAATGGCTGCTGAGGGTGGGCACAAGCACAGCTGCCAATGCCAAAATGACAGCGACAACCAGAAACTGTCTTGTCTGTTTTTTCATATAGCTCATACAAACATTCAACTGCATCCAAGTAATTATTTAAGGGTGCCGTTGTATTTCAATGGTTTCCTAGAAACCATTGAAAGGCTTTCGTTCCTTTATACTTTCTCAGAAATCTTCTGCCCGAAGAACCCGGTGGGTCGTACTATGAGAACGATAATGAGTACGCTAAACACCACAGCGTCTTTGAAAGTGGCAGTAAACAGCGTAGCAAACGACTCTATAACACCAACCAAAAGACTGCCGATCACGGCACCTTTCACATCCCCCAGACCTCCGATAACCATACCGGCAAAGCCCTTGAGCAAAAAGGAGCCCAACGAAGTCGACACCAGAAATAACGGCGATACCAGCCAACCGCCAATGCCGACAAGCGATGCGGAGATGATATAGGTGAGTGCCGTGGTAATTACAGTGGGGATACCGAGCAACTGTGCCGCATAGCTGTCCTGTGCGGCGGCTTGCATCGTCCTGCCCAAAAATAGTTTATCGAACAGTAAAAATACCGCTATGATAAGCAAGGAGCCGATGCCTATAATAAATAGGTACTGATACTCGATACGTATTTTACCTCCCATCACCAGCACACCTTTAATAATAGGTGGCTGCACTACCGGCACCGATCCCCAGATGAGCTTAACTACTTCTTTCAGCACTACTGAAGCACCCAGTGTGCTGATAATGATGGTGGCAGGCCATTTGCTGTTGCGTAACGGCCAGTACACCGCGAACATAAACAATGTACCAAACAGCACGAAGACAAGAAGGGCAATTATGAGCATGGCGTAGATCGGCATGTGTAATTGCACAGTGAGCGCATAGCACACATACGCGCCTAACATAAAAAGTTCGCCCTGGGCGAAGTTTAGAACGCCTACTGCCCGCACCAGAAGCACAATGCCCATGGCCAGAATAGCGTATATCATACCCATGGATAAGCCGATGACCAGCAATTGCAGATACAAGCCTATATTCACGGCCATTCCTCCCATTTTTATGTGATTGACATGATATATAAAACTAAAGGTTGCAATCAGTTTCTGACCGGCAAGTGTTAAGGTTACGTAATTATATTTCTCGTACACTCACAGCATACACTTGTTCCAGTGTGTACTCATCAGCAAACTAAAACCAAAACAGTTTTGTCGACTCAATTAAAGCGGGCTTTTGGGGATCCGGCTCAAGATGATTCCGGACCCAAAAGCCCCTGATCTCATGCAAAAATAAACTTAGCGGGTCACAAGACCTTTCAGTGTGCCTTGCAAATTCTCGGTCTGCACTAGGAAAATCGTAGTGCCGAGAGAGTTGTCACCCTGGAACGTGTAGGTGGTCATTGCTCCGGGCAGATCTTTCGTCTCTCCTAACGCTTTGTTAATGGCATCCGGATCATCGCTGCCGGCACGTTCGATCGCATCTTTCAGAAGGAACATGGAGTCGTATGCGGTGACGGACTGCATGTCGGGATCACGGTTATACGCCGCACGGTAGGCATCAACAAACGCCTTTCCGGTCTCAGTGTCAGTCTGCACGGTCCAGTCAGCCAAGGAATACCATCCGTTGGCAGTCTCGCCAGCGGTATCAATGGCCAGAGCGGAAGCATACTGTGAGCAGCCCATCAGCGGCAGTTCAATGGCCATGGCATCCACCTGCATCATTACAAGCGCAGCCTGGTCTTGATGCTGGATGGCAATGATTCCATCAGCATCACTATTCATGATCTGAGTAAGATAGGGAGTGAACTGTTGCTCGTTGTCACCTACGCCGATGCGGGCAGCGACCGTCATGCCTTCAACCTCGGCGATGGCCTTTTCCACGTAATCTGCCATACCTACGCCATAGCTATCGGTCACATGCAGGATAGCGGGATTCTTCATGCCCAGTTCTACGCAGGCATTTACCATAGCGGGACTGACGTACCGGTCAGACAAGCGCAGCATCCAGTAGTATGTATAACCTTTTTCCAGCAACGCATGGCTTGAGTTGCCGCCGATGTACGGGATACCGTATTTCTGAGCCTGTGGCAACACCAGTTCGATCTGGCTGGAATATCCGTTAGAATACACGGCACATACGTCATCACTGGATAGCGCTTTTACAGCAGCGTTCACGTAGCTCTGCTCGGTTTCACCGTTGTCCTCATATATGATTTCCAACGGGCGACCCAAGATACCTCCGGCATCATTGATCTGTTTTTTAGCCAGCTCTGCACCTTCTTTGGCATACTCGCCGTGTCCGGAGTTCGAACCGGACAAGGTAGTAACAACGCCCACGCGAACAGGTTCAACACTCGGCGTGACATCGCCACCGCTGCTATCCGTGCTCGGCGTATCCGGTTTTTCCGTGGTCGCAGGATCCGACTCCTTTTTGGCACAGGCAAGCATAAGCATAGACAGTACCATTACCATCGCTAATACGAAAAACAATTTTTTCTTCATCATAACCTCCTTGATATACTATTTTTAATTAGTCTATCTAACTTTCTCATTCGAGCTCTATACATACTATACTTCAGCCCTTAAAAATGCAATGAAATATCATGTTGATTCATTCCAACGATCTATATATTTTAAAAGATATGCATATTCTTGCACATCAAAATTTTTCTTGATATTTAAATTTTTGTGCCGTTACTTAATTTGCGAAATAATTACTTTATCTCTTTTATCTCTTTCAAGGCGATTCTTCCAAGATTCTTTTCTCACACTCCTCTTCTTCATGCTCGCTGAGAGCAATAAAATGACACATTGTTGAGAAAAGACTTATATTCAGCGCATGTATAAGATAAGGCGCTGAATTACACTCGTTGACACTGCCGACCACAGATCATGTTTAGATGTAGATTCGGTTATATAATTAAATCTCGGACAAAGTCTGATTCTCGATAATATCGGCATCATGCGCGGTTCCTTCCTGCCGTAATGGTTTGTTATCTGCAACATAATATGCAATAATACGTATGATAATTATGAGTTTATGAGGACGTGATTCTTGTGGTTTTTCAGCCTTTCAATTTCAAATCTTCCGAAGAACTGCAGCAGGCGGCAGATGATTGCGGTATTTTGTTGCCTTGGCAGGATTCATTAGAAATTCTTGCGCGACCGGTATCGCTTGGTAAAGCATCCATTCCAAACCGCATATTGGCTCAGCCTATCGAAGGTTTCGATGCCGAAGCAAGCGGCGCGCCCAGTGGACGCAGTGTAAGCAGATACTGTGAGCTGGCCCGCGGCGGATTCGGTTGTCTGTGGATGGAATCTATCTCGGTAAATCTGGAAGGACGATCGAACCCCTACCAGCTGTGGCTACATGATGAGACAGCAGATGATTTTGCCGCCATGCTGCGCGAAGTCCGTGCTTCGGTGGATGAACCGGTTTATTTGGTTGCTCAGTTGACACATTCGGGCCGATACAGTACTGCCAACGGCAAACCTGCGCCTGTGTGCGCGTTTGAAAATCCCCTTATCCCCAAGGAAAACGGACGAATAATCACTGACGAAGAGATCGACCTGCTGATAGAAGATTACCTTTACAGCGTACATTTGGCGGCACAAGCAGGATTCGATGCTGTGGACATTCGCGCTTGTCACGGCTATCTAATCAACGAGTTGTTTGCAGCCTATCATCGCCCCGGACGCTACGGAGGCAACTTTGAGAACCGTGTACGCATGCTGATGAGCATCGTACAAAAGGCAATAGATGAAGGCGAAATTGAGGTTGGCGTACGTCTGAACATGTACGACGGTTTGCCCTGGCCCTATGGCTGGGGCATGAATGCTGCCACGGGTGAGATGGATCTTGCCGAACCTTTGCGACTAGTAGAAATGCTATACGAAGTCGGGGTGCGTCTTTTTAATATTTCCAACGGTATTGGTGCTACGACACCTTTTATGATACGCCCATATGATACCGGCGGTCCGCTACCCTCCGAGCCTCAACTGGCAGGTGTTGATCGGATGCTGCAGTGTGCCAAAAGCGTCAAGCAGATAGCACCAGAGGCGTTAGTCGTGGCTTCCGGATTCACTTGGCTGAGGGAATATGGTCCCTATGTGGCTGCGGGGTGCATCGAAGCAAACTGGTTTGATTTCGCCGGCTGGGGGCGTCAGTCCATTGCGTGGCCATCATTCGCCTCTGCCGTGCTACACGACACAGAAGTACAGCGAGAAGGTTGTTGTACCACCTGTTGCGGCTGCACTAATCTCATAAAAAAGAGCGGAAAAAAGCTGCGTTGCGTAATGCGTAATCGTCTTGAAAAGTCACAATAATACTAAACATCGCAAGATGCTATGGCAGGACACTTACTAATGTAAATATTTAGAAAATATTACGTTGCAAGACGCTTGTTGTCATGAAAGGAGTCAAAATGGACTACAAATTAGGACTTGTTGCCAAGGACATCCAAAACTCGGTGACACCTACAGTGTACAGTGCGTTCGCGGCGGATCTCGGACTCGAAATCAGCTTCGATATCATGAATATTCCGGAGGACAAACTTTCCGACACACTAGAGTATGCCCGGCAAAATTTGAATGGCTTTAACATCACAATGCCATATAAGCAGGCTGCTCTAGCCTACATGGATGAACTGGATGAGACTGCTGTACAGTGCGGTTCCACTAACACCGTGCTGGTGCAAAGCGGTAGATTGATTGCCTACAATACCGACGGCTGGGGACTTATCCGCGCGCTGAAACAGCGAGGCGTGGAAGTGGAGAATGCAGACGTTGTGATGTTAGGTGCCGGCGGAGTGGGGTATTCTATCGCCTACAATCTGATGGTAAACCGCGTTCGCAGTGTAAAGGTGGTAAACATTTTTCTTGATCAGGCTGAGGCACTGTGCCAAAAATTCGGCCCTGTGTTCACACCTCACCCTCTAACCTACGAAAATTTGGCTAGTTGCTGTGAAAACGCTGACCTGTTCATTAACGCTTCGGTAATGGGGCAAATCGGTTACGATGAGTTCACTTCGTTTGATTTTCTGAAAGAGCTAAATCTCGACGCAACGGTATTCGATGTTAATTACTCAAATCCCAACTCAAAATTGGTACCTACTGCTGGTAGCATGGGTATTCCGGCTTATAACGGCAAAAGCATGACCGCCTGTCAGGGCATCCGTGCCATGGAGATCTGGACCGGCAAAGCGCCTTCAGATGAAGCGGCCATCGCCCTAGTGGAAAGTTTTAATTAAGTACTCGTTTTGGATCGTCTGAAATATATAGTCACTCACTAATGTAATCAAAGGAGCTGCAAAAATGATGAAAAAAAAGATTGCGTTTTTTCACTCTACGTTAAATACGCCGGCAGTGATGAGCGAGGCCTTTAAAAAGCGCTTTCCCGGTGTCCCACTCATCAATGTGGTGGATGACAGTATCCTGCCGGAAGTAACGGCAAACGGCGACAAACACACCCCCGGTATCGTTCGGCGACTTGCTTTCTTCGCGATCAACGCCCAAATGCAGGGCGCCGCGGCTGCCGTCTGCATGTGTACCACACTGGGTGGCGCCGTAGCAGAGGCCGCCAAGGCTGTGGACATCCCATTTGTCACCATAGACGGGCCGATGCTGGAAAATGCTGTGCAAAGCGGGGAAAAAGTTGCCCTAATTATCACCGCGCGAACGACACGCAAGGCTTCAGGTGACGCCGCCCGTGCAGCTGCCTGTCGGATGGGCCGTGATGTGCAAACCGATGTGATTTTAGTAGAAGGCGCATTTGAAGCGCTGAACGAGCAAGGTGATAAGGAACTGCATGACGCTCTTATTGAGCAAGCTGCGCGTAAGGCAGCCGAAGACTACGATGTCATTGTGCTGGCGCAGGTAACGATGGCGTTTATAGCCGAGCGTTTATCCGATTTGCCCGTGCCGGTGCTCACCAGCATCGAGTCCGGGATAGAGCAGCTGACAGCTTGGTTGTGATGTCGCTCCGACATATTTGACATAACTATACATAAGTATGGAGGTGTGAAATGAAAATAACTGACGTATCTGCCATGATTCTTCGCTACGAATATGATGAAGCCATTGCCGATGCACAAAACTACTTTTCCGAACGCAACGCGGTCATCGTAAAGGTGAAAACCGACGAAGGGATCGAGGGTATTGGCGAAGCGGCCTCTTTCGGCGGACCTCCCGAAAGCACCAAATTTATCGTGGAAAATGAACTCGCCCCTATTGTCATCGGAGAGGACCCCTCCAATATTGAACGCGTTTGGAAAAAGATGTTTGACCGCACTCGCCAACATGGTCGCGGCGGCATCATTATTTCTGCCATGAGCGGTATAGACGTGGCTCTGTGGGACATACTGGGCAAGAAAGCCGGTCTGCCGGTGTACAAATTATTGGGAGGCTACACCGACAAACTGCTGCCCTACGCAAGTTCCGGTTTCTTCTCGCAATCCAAGGATACTAAAGCTCTCGCTGCCGAAGTGGAAAGCTACTATGAACAGGGATTTAAATATGCCAAAATCAAGGTTGGGCGCAATCCCGAGGTGTTTTTGTCGCCGCTATCCAACATGATTGAAGCCGATAAGTGCAACTACTCGCTGGAAGAGGATCTTGAGAGAGTAGAGGCTTGTAGCAAGGTCGCTCACCGTTACGGCACCAAACTAATGGTAGATGCAAATAATACTTGGAACACTTACACTGCCATACAGATGGGCCGCGAGTTCCAAAAAATGGGGGTGTTCTGGTTAGAAGAGCCACTGCATCTAGACAACATCGACGGATCGGTAGAGTTGGCGGCTGCGTTGGATATGCCGGTGGCGGGCTACGAGAGCGAGGTAGGTCTGTTCAACTTCCGCGAGTACATTCGTCGCCATGCTGTCGATATCGTGCAACCTGACGTGATTTGGAGCGGCGGTATCACTGAATGCGTAAAAATTGCAAATCTGGCAGCTGCATTCAACCTGCCTTGTTTGCCTCACGTGTTCTCTTCAGCGGTTTGTCTTGTAGCCAATATGCATTTTTTGGCCTCCATCAACAACGGCGGCATTCTGGAGTTGGATCGCAATGTTTATCCTTTGCGTGACGAGCTTCTTGAGGAGCCGATAACGGTGGCAGAAGATGGATACGTCTACCTGCCGCAACGTCCGGGGCTCGGCATTTGCCTGCGGGAAGACACCGTTGCCAAATACCGAGTTGATGTATAGAGCATACGAGAGAAGTAACATGATAGATGGATTGATTCATACGGGCATCTCCACGCGGGATATGGAGAAAAGCATATGGTTTTACAGCGAGGTGCTGGGCGGACGCGTCATCATGGAAATTGAAGAACCGAAAGGCACTCCGTGGATCGTGACGGTGCAATATCCGAACGGCACTTGTGTGGAGCTCTTTTATCCACGAGCCGATTTCCCGTTAGGCACCGAGCTGGGCCGCAACCATCTGTGTCTCGGTGTCAGCGATATCCATGCCCTTGAAAAGCGTCTTGATGTATATGGCATCAAGGTGACCGACCGTGCCAAAAAAGTACGTGACGGTAATATGCAGGTGTGGTGCATAGATCCAAACGGTTACCACGTGGAGTTTATCCAATACATGCCCGGCGCGCCGCAACTGATGCGCGGCAAAAAAAAGGTCTTCTGGTAAAGTCTCTCTGCTACGCCATCAAATGAAGTTTTGGCAGATACGTAGTTCTGCCTGCCTTATGTTTTGCGCAATAGTGAGAATAAAAAAGAATTATTACAGATAGAAACAGAATCCTATTAGATCGAACACTCTGCGTCTGTATTACTGAAACCCGTAAACCGTGTTGGTGAGCGGATTTTTAGTTTTTGAAATAAAACTGATTTGTACTCTCATTTTTGAAATAGTGCCCACCTTTATAAAGTGTCTTAATAAGATAAGGACAGCTATACGGAGAAACAAATATTTTAGAGATCTAGATTAACGCATAGTGTCACATTTTGGTATTCTTGTTAATTTTCTTGCTAACAAATATATTATATAAAAGGTACCCTCTTATTTCCTAATTAGGGGTTACTGCTCAAAAGCGTATTTTGGCTGAAGTCTCCAAATGAGATCTTGTTGCCATAGCTGAAAAAAAGTCAATAAACGATCCCGCAGGCTCTTTTTCAGGTTCATCACGATCGTAATCAGGTGGATGACGGACGCGCTGGTGCGGGACAGACGGGTCATCACCCGATTCAGTCCATAGCGGCGCTTGGCTTCGCCAAACTTGCCTTCGATGGCGTTGCGTTCGCCTGCTTCCTGTCGCTCCAAGCGTTTCTGGGCATCATATAATCGTCGCTCCTTTGGCGGTCGGCCAAGTTTAGGTCTGTTCAGAGTAATACAGTATTCTGCATAGCACTGAAGGTTCTTACGTGTGCGATAGATCTTGTCAGCGAGTACGGGTTCCGGACAGTACGCGTTCCGGACAGTACCCGTTTCGTGCTTTGTATCGCTCACAACTGGCTTGGAGAGTCGTCGATTCATAGCCTGCTTCCATGTGCAAGGGTTTTTTTCACAATCATGCATTTTGCTTGCATCTATTATAATGGAATGACCGCTAATCACCTTATCCAAAGGCTTTGATGCCTGCGCAGTAGGCTCTAATTAATTTCAAATGAGAAGAGAAGTCGAAAGGTTTAGCTTCTCATTCATCTTAATTGTCACTTTAAGCAGGTTTTATATTATCTCCCTGTTGTGATAGTCTTTTCCTGCATATTAAAACGATTAATCCGCCTGCAAAAACGAACAGCAACGCTAGCCCTGAACAATGTCTGCTGCCCTCTCCTGTTTTTGGGGTGGTATCGCTCAGTATTGTTGCTTGTTCGGTTTGCTGAACATTCCGTTCTCTGATTTCAGGCGTACCGCAGGTAGAAGCAAATGTAGAAACAATTCTTGCAAAGTGCTTACCATCTAGCAGAATCTCAATTAATGTTGGTTTGAAAACAACACTTATTGAGCCTTTTTTCACACAATAGTTGGATTTATCTACTAATGTATCCGTTTTTATCCGATCCAAACATCCCCTTATATGCATCACTTCAAGATTATTTTAACTAACATTCCATCAAATAGGGACTCTATAAACAGTTCGTCCGCTTGTAGAACATTATCGCTTATACTATAAGAAATATTTGCTTAGCAAGTGGATTTACTCTTGTTAGGAACTTGAAAAAGATGGTGCTTCCGAAGTAGATGTAGAAGGATCCTTGAGGAGGAGATATGCTGCCTATCACATTTTGTCTTGCTGAAGCGATCAATCTAGCCCTTAGTTTCATCGGAGGCGCAGTAACGACCCCAGTTGTGGACTGGTTCAAGAGCCGAGGAAAAAAACAGCGAATCCTTACCGCCTTAACCTCTGCTATCCAAGATGATCAAGATCTGTCTCCTGAAATCAAAAATGAACTTACCAATCTACTTAAAGATAAGCAGTTTATAGCTGCCTTTTTAGATGTAGCAGCTGAGTTAGACTCAGGATCGATTGACATGCAATTTAGTGCAAGCAAAGCAACAGGCAGGATTGAGTTTGAGCAACGCTGGAAAATAGCCACTAGTAACTTAGACGAGGCCGTTCAAGCCAAGATTTGGGAGAAATTACGAACAGTTTCTGTTGAAACTGTTGTTAAAACTCTGCCGTTTGAAGACCAGCGCATACACTATATGCTGGATTACCTTCAAATGCGATTAGATCAACTACAAAAGATCGGCCAGCAAGGTAAAAAATACCTTGCTACTATAGCCGAGCTGAAGAGAGAACAGTATCGATATTTTGAGGATCTTCGTGTTTGGCTTGAACCTTATCGTGAGGAGATTATTGCTCAAGGGTTAGGAAATGTGTCGGTCGATCATCGAGTAGATGCTTACCTTCCGAAAATACTTCCTATATTGACTCGAGATGGCTGTAAAGGGCGCGAAACAGAGATACAAGAAATCAATGCCTTTGTACAGGATCGTAGTGCAAACTGTGACCAGTGGTGGTGGTGGCAGGCCGACGCATGGGCAGGCAAGACAACCCTAATGGCACATCTAGCTGCTCATCCTGAACCAGAAGTCAGCGTAGCTGCCGTCTTCCTCATCGGACGCCAACCAGCAAATTCTGACTCGGATGCATTCTACAACTACTTGATCCCACAGCTTGCTCAAATTGCAGGTCTCACCAGAATCGAAATTCCCTCTGATATTCAAGGCTGTATTGCTCAATTCAAACGTTTGATTGATGTAGCAGCAGCGCAGACGAGGTTAGAAGGTAAACGATTGGTTATTTTGGTAGACGGATTAGACGAAGATCAGAGCCCGTATTACACAACGAAGAAACAATCCGTCGCAGCATCACTGCCTGAATCGCTACCACCAAATGTCCGTGTAATCATTTCGTCTCGATTCAACTTACTTTTGCCCACAGATGTGCCAGACATCCATCCGTTGAGAAATTCTAAGTTCACTCATCTACTTGTGCAGTCAGAACTGGCAAAGGCTAATAGAGTTGCTGCTACTAAAGAATTAGAGGATATTCTTAGTTATAAAGACGCTCAAGGAATACGTTATGGTAGGGACATGCTTGCCTTTATGGCCGCATCTGGTGGCTGGTTAACTGCACACGATCTCAAAGATCTGACACATCAGGATCTCTATTCTATTAATGAAATTCTTAACAAAGGTGCTACTGCGCGTACTTTCGGAGTCATGCAATCAGCTGACGGGGAGCAATCCTATTCCCTAGGTCATGATTTGCTTGACCAACTGCTTGTCTGTAATTATCTTGGGAAGAAGATTCGTTATCCACTGGAGCAGGGAACCGATACCGAGAGAGTCTCAGACCGGGCTAGATACCAACAACAACGATTCCACACGCTTAAAGATTGGCGTCATAGGATCGCTCTCTGGGCCGAAGAATACACAAAACTTAAATGGCCGTTGTCTACAACACCAGATTATCTTTGCTCCGAATTTTTAGCAGAGTTGCTGTCTAACGATCCAGACTTGGAGGAAAGTGCGATTGCTACATTGACTGATAGTTCACGCATACGTCTTCTTCGACGCAAACACGGCAGTAACTACCAATCCATTTCGCAGCTACAAACCTGCATTGACATATTCGCTGAACGAGTTAAAACGATCCAAAGTAGAACTCTAATCAATCTAACTACGGCTCTACATTTTCTCTCTAAACTCTCACAACGAACCCATAATATCCCGTCAGGGCTACCGGCGGTCTTTACACTTATCGGAAGACATACGTATGCAGTCGAGCTTGCGCTTTCAGTAACCAATCCCCTGACACGGGCTGATGCTCTGTGTCGGATTGCAACTATTCTCGCGGAATCTGGCAAAATTAATGAAGCTAAAAGAATCGCCGAATATGCACTTAGCTCCGCGAATGCTATCACCGAGGCCAACCCACGCGTAAAAGCTCTGGTTCTTGCTGATATTGCAACTGTACTCACGAAAGCTGGCAACACAGCAAAAGCTTTCAACATCGCTAAAACAATCGACGATTCATACGATAAAGCTCTAATAATCGCCGCTATGGCAATTACACTCGAAAAATCAGGCAAGACCGACGACGCCGCCGACTTCGTCAAACGTGCACTTTGCATTGCCAATACCAGCTCAAATTCTTACGAAATAGTTCAAATCCTCACGGATATTTCTACCGCATTCGAAAAATCTGGCGATACCGAAGAAGTCTTCGACATCGCTGAACATGCGCTTAGCAACGAAAATATCAGCACAAATTCTTTTAAAAAGCATCTAGTCTCCGCCGTAACTGACATTGCACTCGCAAAATCCAGTAACACCAAAAAAACTACCAACATCAACGATTTTAAACTTGACACAGTGGATACTATTATCCATCCATACGAAAAAGCTCAAGTTCTCACGGATATCGCTACGGAATTGGCGACATCTGGCAACATCGAAGAAGCTACCGACATCGCCGAACGTGCACTCCGTGCAGCGGATACCAGCACATATCAATACGAAAAAGAAGAAAAAGAAAGAATTCTCGTTGATGTCGCTACTGCACTCGCAAAATCTAACAACTTCGAAGATGCCATCAAAATTGCGAACAGTATCACTACACCATATGAAAAAGACCAAGTCCTCGCTGATATCTCAATCGCGATTGCAAAAAACGGCAACTCCGATCGCGCCACTCGTATCGCGCATACTATCACTGAACCGTCCACAAAAGACCAAGCCCACGCAGGTATAGCTATCGCGCTCGCAGAATCCGGAAACGTAGAAAAAGCCACTATAATTTCGCAAACCCTCACCTTCCCTTACGCGAAAGATCGATATCTCTCTAAAACCGCTATTATGCTCATGAAATCCAGCAACATCGCTAAAGCCACCAACACCGCGAATGCCATAACTAACCCGTATACAAAAGATCAAGTCCTCGCTGATCTCGTCATCATCCTCACGAATTCTTGCAACATTAATGAAGCCACTGACACTGCGAATACTATCACCGACTTATACGAAAAAGATCGAGCCTTCGCTGCTATCGCTATCACACACGTAAAATCTGGCCGCACTGAAGAAGCCAAAGATATCGCGAATACCATCACCGACACATACGAATTAGTTCGAGTTCTTGCCGAGATCGCTGTTGCTGTCATGAAATCTGGTAATACCATAGATGCCACCAAAACCATCGAACATGCGCTCAGCACAGCAGATACCTATGTTGTACCATTCGAAAACGGTCGTGCCCTCGCTGCTATCGTTGCTATACTCGCGAGATCTGGGCACGCTGAAGAAGCCAATAGCATCGCGAATACCATCACCGACCCTTACGCAAAATGTCAGGCTCTCGTTGACGTCGCCACCGGATTCGCGAAATCCGACAACACTGAAAAAGCCATCGAAATCGCAGGTGATGCACTAATCATCGCGGATACCATCACTTACCCATATAGCCGTCCACTTGTTCTTGGTGAGCTCGCAATAGGGTTTTCCATGCCACAACTGGAGGCGTATCGAGTCAAAGCGACCGTAGCGATGCTACTAGCGGCAGAAAATCCTTGGAGTCAGTTTGATGTTTTACTTCATGTCGCAAGTGCCCCTGCTCTTGCGATTCTACCACTCTTACTATATGAGGAAGAAAACTAATTCGTGCTGAGCTTGGCAACTGTTGTACATTCAAACAACTTACAAATTGCACTCATCAAGTCGCATATATCAATAACAAGTCAAATAGATATCTATAGGCTCAAATCTCTGAATATGGCGGCTTTGATGATTGTCTGTTTTGTCCTAATCAGTGTAGATTATTGGATAAAGTACGCTAAGTTTCGCACATTCAAAAAGGGACATGGTTCCCGCCTTACTTGGTAAAATAGATTTTTCAACAAGACAAACCAAGGAGGAAAAGGAACCATGTCTGAGAAAATTATACAATTGAAT
>JGI24710J26742_10001827_pt1 | contig 19275 bp, 10 predicted proteins | sample BioPla2DNA2_FD_26742 | JGI IMG/M metagenome (IMG submission 26742) | reverse complement strand
TGGGGAGCGTGCGGATCCATCAGAGTCCACTTGAAATGGGTCGTCTGCAGGTAGCCGTCCTCCTGCCTGCCCTCGAATCCGCTCCGACCTCCGGAACGTCCTCTCGTCTGCGCGCGAAGTTCCTCCTGCGTGATCTTACCGGAAATAAGGTCTTTGTGCTGTTGCTCAAGCCTCTTGGCATATTCCGGCGCATTGAACCAATCCGAAGAAGGGATGTCATAGATCCACCAGTGACCGCTTCCGCAGTGGTTGAATATCATGTCCATAACCACCTTTATGCCTTTTGCATGGGCGGCGTCCACCATGCGGGAATATTCTTCATTGGTTCCCAGTCTGGGATCGATTTTGTAGAAATCGGTTATGGAATAGCCATGCGAGGCTCCGCTGTTGTTGTACTGCACCGGATTCAACCAGATGGCCGTCACGCCGAGGCTGTCGATGTAGCCGAGATGCTTTTCAATGCCTTCCAAGTCGCCTCCATGACGTCCGCCGCGGCTTCTGTCCACAGCGATGCCATCGTAGACGTCATTGTCGGGATTGCCATTGGCGAAACGGTCCGGCATGATCAGATAAAGCACGTCTTCCGTGGTGAAGCCCATCGCCCCCGGCTTCGTGTTCCTGGGGAGAAACTCGAAATCTTTGGTCGTCGTCTTTCTGCCTTCCTTGAATTCGATGCGCATGGTGCCCGGCTGAACGGAAGGGGCGATGGTGAAGTACAGGAAAAGATAGTTCGGGTTCTCGACCTTGGAAATCTCGCTGAGGGTGACTCCCGGATAGTCGACCGAGACGTCGCAACGCGCGATGTTCGGGCCATAGACCAAAACCTGAAGATTGGGATTGTTCATCCCTACCCACCAATTGGCAGGCTCGATCCTTTCTATTTCGGCAGAGAAGGCTACGATGGCCGGCACAAGCGCCAAGACAAGAAAGGAAACTGTTCTTTGAAGGATTTTCATGATCTGACAAGTTTGTTTACTTTGCATATTCCACGACAAGCGCGGTGTTGGCGGGGACAACGGTCCCATCGGAAACCGTCATCTTCTCTCCGGTAACTACATTCGTTCCTTCGCCAAGGTTGGCGGAAATCTCGGAATAGCGGGACCAGGGAACTTGCGCGTCCTCGTAGGAATTGTTGATGTACACGAAAACCACATCCGAATCATTGTAGCGGAAGTAGGCGTACGTGTTGTTGTCGGGAAGGAATTCAAGGGTTTTTCCGCTGTGGATGACTGGGGTTCTTTTCCTCCACTGGAAAAGCTTGCGAGCGTAGTCATGGAGTTCCTTGGCAGCATAATATTCCTTTGTGGAATCTTCAGAAGCCACGGCCGCGCGACCCTCCTCGGTGAAGAGGTTGATTTCGTCTCCGGCCCAGCCGCCCGGGAAGTCGAGGCGAAGTTCGCCGTCGCTCTTGCGTTGACTGTGTGTGGCGAACATCATCTCGTCGCCGTAAAATATTTGCGGGATGCCCCTGACGGTAGCAAGGAACGTGTAGAACAATTTCATCTTGGCAGGATCTTCACCGATTTCGTCGGCGAAACGAGCGTGGTCATGGTTGCCTCCAAAAACGAGAAGATTGGACAGATCATGAATCAGGAAATCCTTGGAAATCACATTGTAGAGCGAGCTGACATTGCCGCCGCGCGGAGCGCGGGCACGTCCGCCGCCAGGGCCCTGCTGGGTTTGAGGCTGCAGCGGCGTGTCCGTGTCCTTGTACGCACTCCGGAAGGCGCTGACCATGGCGTCACGGAGCGGAAAATCCATGATCGAGGGAAGCAGGGAGTTGAAACCATCGCTGTTAGGGTTACCCATCTGCCAGTAGGCGCAGCCTGCCGTGTTTCCGTCCCAGCATTCACCCACGATGTTGAAATTGGGATACTCGTCCGTCACGGCCTTGTTCCACCGGCTCATCGGAATCGGCTCGTTGTAGGGATAGGTGTCCACGCGGAAACCATCAAGGCCTGAATATTCGATCCACCAAATCGCCCACTGCTGGAAATATTTCAGCACGAAGGGGTTGTCGAGATTCATGTCGGCCATGTTGCCGGTGAACCAACCGCTTACGAGAAGATTCCTGTCATACTCGGAGCCGTGCGGGTCAAGCACAGTAGAGAATCTTCCGCTGGTTCTCGTGTAATTGTCGAAGACGTGTATCCAGTCCTTGAACGGGAGGTCATTCATCCACCAGTGTTCCGTTCCGCAATGGTTTGTCACGACGTCCATGATGACTTTGATGCCCTTTTCATGGGCTTTCGAGATAAACTCCTTAAAGAGTTCGTTGGTGCCGAAACGAGGATCGATCTGATAGTAGTCAGCCGCAGCATAACCGTGATAAGAGCCGCGAGGAGCATTATCGAACAGCAGAGGCGTAGGCCAGATGGCTGTCGCGCCGAGATCCGCGATGTAGTCAAGGTGATTGATCATGCCTTGCAGGTCTCCGCCGTGGCGGCCGAAAGCCTGGGCTCGGTTGACTCCTTCCACAGCCGCGGCAGTGGAGTCGTTCGAAGGATCCCCATTCGAGAATCTGTCAGGGCAGATCAGGTAGACGAGGTCAGCCGTAGTGAAACTTTCCCTGTCGGCGGATCCGGCTTGACGCTCGGAGATTTCATAAGGCTGTTTGAATGCATCCTTTCCGTCTTTGCTGAAAACCAGATAGTAAGTCCCGGGCTTTGCGCCGGCAGGAACTTGGATATCCGCGAAAAGGTAGTTGGGGCTGTCGGCCTTGTGAATCCCCTTCACGGAGACGCCTCCGGCACCCTCCATCCGGATGTCGTATTCGCTGATATTCGTGCCGTTCACCAAGAGTTGAAGCGGTGTTTTCATCCCTGTCCACCAGGAAAGAGGCTCTACGTGGGTCACCTGCTGCTCGGTGGCATCAGGAATCGAGTCTGCATCGAACGAGCTGTTGCATGCTGCGGCGAGACCCAATGTGACGATTGAGATCAAGATTGCTTTTTTCATATTTTCCGGTTATTGATGCGTTTATCTGTTCTGGGCGGTTCCCGTCGGTCTTCTTTGGCCGGCAACTCGTCCCCTGACTTCCTGGTTCGGATAACGGTCCACGGTCACAGCTCCGCCGGGAACGAATTCGATGCCTTCGGCGAATTCAATCTGAAAGTCGGCATCCTCCAGTCCGGTCAGGAGCTTGCCTCCGACATAGCAATTGGTGAAAGTCACATTCTTCACGAAACGAGTCGGATGGCCAACGATCGTGAAGGGTTTCATGGCATTCTCCCAACTTACGTTCTTAAGGTGCACTCCTTCCAGAGAGCCCATGACGCCATTGCCGTAGCGCTCGGCCTCCGTAAGGATTATTTCCAGATTCTTGTACTCTATGTCGGCTTCGACACGGATATCCTCGAAGTAGATGTTTCTGACCTGGGACGCTCCGTCGCAGACGATGCTGAAAGCGGAATGTCCCCCTGTCCTTCCGGATCCGCGGGCTCTCAGGATGTCGCAGTTCCTGACCAGCACATTTTCTACGATCCCTCCATTGAGTTCGAATCCGAGCGTCACTCCGTCCGCATGATCCCATCCGACCATGATGCTGTTCTCCACGGTGATGTCGCGGGAACTGAGATCGTAGTCTTCGGGATTGCCGTTGGACTTGACCGCGACGCAGTCATCCCTCGTGCGGAGGAAACAGTCGTTGATCAGGAAACCCTTGCAAGAGACGGGGTTGATTCCATCAAGGCCCCACGTCCCCGTGTGTGAAAAGACCTTTACATTGTCGTAGACCGTGGCCGTGCTGTTCGTGACCGTATTGGCCCAGCCGCTGGTGTTGCGCATGAAGATCCCTTCGACGCTGAAATTCTCGCAACCGGACACCCTTATGTTGCCGGTCAAGGAGCCGCGCCCGAAAATTCGCACGTTTTTGGCGGAGCCGGTGACGCGGGCGGAGACATGCGCTCCCCCGGAGATGTAGATGGTCTGGTTGTCATGGATTTCGATCTGCCCGACATCATGGTTTCCGGGGCCGTAATAGTCCACCCCTTTCGCGCCTTCTTTCGGAGCATCGGTTTCCAATGGATTGGCGAACAATGCAAGGTAAGGCTTGGAATTGACCTTGATGTAGAGTTTGCATGGCCCCGGGATCTCAAATTCGAGCCTTTCGCCTTTCGCGGCGCCTCTGATCCCCGTACTCTTGGGTTGTATGGAGTAACTTTCTATCGGTTCTCCCGCATTGATTATAATGCGCTGCCGGCCCTCACAAGAGAAAACGGCTGCGTTGAGGTTCTCCATACCCCCGGGGCCGATGCTTTCCACCCAGATGTCGTGGCCGTTGCTCGACACGGTGAAATCCTCGCTCGTATTCATGCCTGAAACAGGCGTGTAGGTAACGGTCTTTTGGACAGGCATATCCTTTCCCCCCTCCTGCGCGGAAAGCATCGGACAGAAGGTGAGAATGATGAAGGCCGGTATTGAACGTATGATTGTTTTCATGATGAGATCACTTTGTCAAGTCCATTACAAAGGTTCCTCTGGCGGGCACATGCAGGGATGTGGTTATGTCATGAATTTCTCCCGTGGAGACTTCGACACCCCTTGTAAAATCCTTGATCACATCGCTGTAGCGGGACATGTCCAGATCGGTGTCTTTGTCGGATCCGTTCAAGATGACAAGAACCGTCTGGTCATCCTTGATCCTGGCGTAGACATAGCAGTCCCCGTACTGTGAGAGCGGAGCGTACTGGATCATGCGTCCCCGGGTAACCGCCTTGGATGTCCTCCGCCAATGGAGGAGCCGGCTCATGTAGTTCCACGCCATATTTTCCGCCTCGGTTCTGCCTTCGGCGGTGAAGACGCTTCTGGTGTCTCCGGCCCAGCCGCCGGGCATGTCCTTGCGGATGGCTCCGTCACCTTCCTCCTTCGTGGCGGTGAAAAGCAGCTCGGTTCCGTAGTAGATCTGGGGAATGCCCCTGGTGGTCAGGATGAACGCGATTCCCTGTTTGTACTTGTTCAGACCCACATCCGTGACTTTGGAGAAGCGACCCAGATCGTGATTGTCCAGGAATACCAGAATGTTGTCCTGGTCTTTGTACAAAAAGTCGCTCGCCATCGAAACATAGATCGTGAACAGTCCGGTAGCCCGTCCGTCCGCCGATTCATTGGGCTCTTCGAATGCCCTGGGAACCAGGAAGGCCAAATTGAAATCCATAACCGTCTTGAGCCCGGTGTCGAATTCGTTGACTTTGGAATCGCGCTGCCACCAGGCAGGGAAACCGCTTCCGACAGGGTACCAGGTCTCCCCGGTAATGTTGAAATCAGGATATTCCTCGAATGTGGCCTTGCACCACTTCGCTCCGAACTCGGCGTCCATATAGGGATGGGTGTCCTGGCGCACGCCATCGATGCGAGCCGTCTCTATCCACCACATACTGTTTTGTATGAGATACTTGCTCACAAGAGGATTCCTTTGGTTCAGGTCGGGCATTCCCCTGTTGAACCATCCGTCGGTGAATGCCTTCTTTTCTGACGGAGCCGCGTGCGGGTCCACGGCTGTCCATTTCTGGTGGCTTGTGGGCACGAAAGTGTTGTCGTAATTCAGCCAGTCTTTCGTCGGCAGATCTTCCATCCACCAATGGGAACTGCCGCAATGGTTGAAAATCATGTCCATGACCACCTTTAAGTCCATTGAATGGGCCTTGTCTACGAAATCGATGTAGTCGTCCAAGGTGCCGAACCTCGGATCAATGTCATAGAAATCCGTGATTGCATAACCATGATAGGTATTCGCGCTGTTTTTTTGGACGGGATTGAGCCATATCGCGGTGACCCCGAGTTCCTTGATGTAGTCCAGATGATCCACGATTCCCTTTATGTCTCCACCATGCCGACCACCCGAGCGGCTTCTGTTGACTCTGGCCATCTCCAGGGTGTCATTCGCGGCGTCGCCATTGGCGAACCGGTCGGGCGTAATGAGGTAGAGCACGTCTTCGGGGCCGAATCCCAACGCTCCCGGTTTCGTGTTTCGGGGACGGAGTTCAAAGCGCTTCGAAACCGTGGCGCCGCCATCCGTAAACTTGAATGTCATCTCGCCGGGTTGCGCTGTATTGGAAATGTCCAGATAGACGAACAAATAGTTGGGGCTGTCCACCTTGCGGACCTCTTTGACTTCCACCCCCTTGTAGGGCTCGATGGAGAATGTCGAAGACGAGATGTCCTCGCCGTAGACAAGGACCTGAAGTTCGTTGTCTTCCATTCCGACGTACCAGAAAGGCGGTTCGACCTTCTGTATGTCGGCCGCCGGCAGAGTCCGTGCCGGCAGCAGCCCCACAATAGCGAGAAGCAGAATTCTCAGGATCTTCATGGCTATGAGAGTTTGAGGACAAGATATTCGAAGGGCATCAAAAGAAGTTCGGAGTCGGTGAGGGGAGCGCGGTTTCCGGTCATGAGATTGACATATTCTTGGTTCCGGAGATTCTCCGGGATGGAAATGTACTGCTGGGAATCGCGGAGGTTCGCGAGAACCAAAACGACTCCGGCTTTGTCTTTCCGCTCGAACATCAGCACGTTGTCGTCGGGATAAGGAACGAGATCTCCGCTTCTCAGACAGGAATTCGATTTGTAGATTTCGATGAGCTTCGTGTATTCTTCACGCAGTTCCCTGTGAGAATTCCAGTCCACCTTGGCATAGTTGAAGAACTGAATCTTTCCGGGATAGCCCACAACCTGACAGTCGTAGATGAGCACTCCTCCATGGATGAACGCTGTAGCTACAAAGGCGGCCATCGAGCCGTCCTCGCCGAAGAACTCGCGTATCGGAGACATCTTGGCATTCTCATCGTGATTGGTGATGAAGCGCAGTTTGACACGGCCCTCGGGAATACCGGCATATTCGGAAGAATCCGCGGAGAACAATGAACTTGCCGGGACCTGACGGGTCACCGTCCGGGCAGGACGGCGTCTTTCGCCTTCGTCGGGATTGTCTAGCCTGACCTGCGCCCCATTATAGACTCTCCGCAAGGCGGAGAGCCACTGCCAAGCGTAATTCATGTCGAAGCCGGCGGTGAAATGGTCTTTGCGCTGTCCCTCGGCCAGCAGCAGGAGAGTCCTGTCGGGGATCGCCCTCAGTTGACTGACGCAGTCTTCCCAAAAATCGAATGGGACGTAGTCGGCCGCATCGCAACGAAAGCCGTCCACCCCTGTTTCTTCAACCCAGAACTTCATGGCGTCGATCATCGCCTGGCGCATGTCCGCGTTGTCAAAATTAAGATCAGCCACGTCTCTCCATCCTGTTCCTTCCGGGAATATGATTTCACCGGTTTCGTCGGTCGTATACCAGTCAGGATGATCTTCAATCCACTTATTGTCCCACGATGTATGGTTCGCCACCCAGTCGATGATGACACAGATTCCTCTGTCATGGAAATCTTCCACGAGGGATTTGAAATCATCCATCGTGCCGAATTCCGGGTTCACTGCCGTGTAATCCTTCACGCAATAGGGTGACTTTACGGCCTTTTCGACTCCTATTTCACAGATAGGCATGAACCAAACGACGTTTACTCCGAGTTCTTTGATTTCGGCAACATGGTTTTTGATTGCAATGAAAGCGTTCTTCTCGGCAAAATTCCGAGGGTTGATCTGGTACATGACCACATCGGCGGGAGCCGGTATTTCAGGAAATACTTCAGATTTATTCTTGGTACAGGATGCCATAGCGAGCGCCATGGCGATAAGGATTATAAATTTTTTCATTTTAATGTTCATGTTTTTACATCAGCCAGGCAAGAAAGTCACTCACTCTTGACCTGGAAACTGTCATCTCCATGTTATTAGTAGAAAGCACGACCTTCAGTCTCCCTCCTTCAATGCGACTGATATCCTTTATCGCAGAAGCGGAAACGATATAATTGCGAGAAATCCTAAAAAACAGATGAGGATCCAGTTCTTCCAAAAAAGTTTCCGTCGGCATGTCGATATAATACTGAGTTCCGCTTCTGGTTACGATATACTTGCTTTTACCCTCCACATAGAAATAGGATATGTCGGATACGTCCACAGGGATTATTTTGGGACCAAGGCGAATGAGGAAGCGCCGCCTGCTTGTTTGCCTGGCGGCTTTGCTCTCATTATAAATTCTATCCACTGCTTCAAGAATTGTCTTGGCATCGAAGGTCTCCATGGAACTCTTGGATCTATTCACCGCCCTCGTCAGTTCATCTTCGTCAAAAGGCTTAAGAAGATAATCGACACAGCCCGCTTCAAATGCCTTGACGGCATATTTGTCGTAGGCTGTAGTCATGATCACCTTGGCAGAAATCGTTTCCTGACGAAAGATTTCGAAGCAATTCCCGTCAAGCAACTCCACATCCATAAAAATCAAATCCGGCTTGTTGCCCGGGGCGCGAAGCCAATTCAATGTGCTTTCTACGGAATCCGTCCTGCCGACGATTTCGATATCCGGGAAGCAGGACGCCAAAGCATCCACCAAAATATCTTGTGCCATCTTCTCATCTTCGACGATCAAGGCTTTCATATCGGTTCAAATTAAAGGAAGTTTAACCGTGTAACTTTCTTTGTCTTGGACAATGATAATGTCCTTGCCGGCTTTGTCCAAATACTGTTGGCTAATATATGTGAGTCCACGGCCGGTTGAGGGCTGCGATGTTTCCTTGGGGATGATGTTATTGGAAACGACAATGTAATCTCCATCGATGAACAAGTTGATTGTCAGAGGATTTTTGGTTGTTATGGCATTGTGCTTCGTCGCGTTTTCAACCAAGAGTTGAATCGCGCAGGGAACCACAAAATGTTTATATCCCTTGTCCGACAAATCCATAACAACATCGAATCCCTTCGGAAATCTCACTTTCATAAGGTCAACATACAACTTGACGAATTTTATCTCATCTTCCAGATAGACCAACGGTTCATTTTCATTATCAATCATATAACGATATAGTCGGGATAATTTTTTTACGAAACTTGAGGCCGTGGCCGTATCCTTCGTTTTGATCAAGCCATCGAGAGAATTCAGACTGTTGAACAGGAAATGCGGCTCTATCTGTTGCTTCAGGTTCTTGTAGCTATACTGAGCCTGATGCCTCATCTCCGCCTCTCTGTCCATTGCCTTCTTTGCTTTCAAGGAATATCTTGCCATATAGAAGACCGCCAAGAGCGTGAAAGCGTAATCGATAGTAATATTCAGACTTATGTTCTCTCTGAAAAGGTCGTCCGCTGATTTGAGGATCAAGGACATCCTTATTGTTATAACGGTCAGGAACGCAAAGAGAAGCCAAACGATATCGTTGCCGAGGTCTGTTTTGACATTTTTTTTCTTTTTGCTGACCAGCAATGCACAAGCGAGCTGAGCGAATCCGAGAACCGCGGTGGTAACGAAAGTGGAGGACGGGCCGATGAGATAAAATCGATACTTACAGCCTTGGTAGAGGACATGCCGCATCGTCCATCCGATCCATTTCCCGAGAAACAGGCCCCCGAAATTTACAAGGATAAGCCAAATCAACATGAAGGCCAAGTTCATCCTGCTTTCCAAGGATAAAAGAATGGACATCATCATCGTAAGCAGAGTCAACGTCAGTTCATCGTTGAAACCGGTGAACCTGGCGACTAGACTTAAGATGGCGTGAAGAAACGCGAAGATGACGATTATCTGTAATGCCCGAGCCCTATTCTTGTGCATTTTGCTGACAGCATATGAGAATTATCGCAATTATTACAATGAAATCGCGCCTATTCGCAAAAATCGACGGATACTAGTAATACGGATTCTGTGAAAGTCCGGGGTTGGCGGTCAAGGCCCTTTCCGGAACAGGGAACCACTCATATTTTCGGTCTCTCTTTGCGGGGAGGTCATAGCCGGTTTCCGTAGCGCGACCAAAGAACCACCATTGTCCTTGAGTAAATTTGTCAAAACGACGTAGGTCTGTCCTGCGTCTATGGCCCTCATCATAGAATTCGAGCCCCCATTCACTCAACATACGGTCCATGTCGAAGGCACTGCCGAACCCGCGCGGAGCTTGATCTTTGGCTCCTACATAGGTCTTGCCATTGATGGTCGTCCCATTGTTCCAGTCATTGTCCGAGAAGTAACGCTTCCTTACAAGGTTGACCTGTTCCTTCGCTCCCGCCTGGTCGCCTTCCCTGAGGAGGCACTCCGCATAGGTGTAGATCACCTCGGCAAGACGGAATTCAACCACATCGGGATCACAGAAGTCGTAAGGGGAGTCGCTGGTGTAATAGGGGTACTTCGCCGTGCGGAGGCCGCTGTTGGTCTCGCCCCAGCGGGGATTCTCCACGATCTGCAGCGGATGATCTCCCTTGCCCTGGAAGTTTCCTACCTGATCCACATAGACCAATCCCATACCGTTGCGGTCCGCGTCAGCCATCTGAACCTTTCCCGTGCCGTAATTTTCACGCATCACGCCTTCAAGAAACATTCCTCCCCAGTTTTCTCCGGTGTCGTCATTGTAGGGCTTCACAAGTCGGATGTCTCTGGGATCGAAACGCTCGCGGAATGCTCCAAGCTTGTCGTTGTAGGGCGGATCCAGGAAGCATGTGGCCAACTCCTTGTCGTACATTTCGTTCAACACCACCGGTTCATAAATCGCTTTCAGGCGATACGTCCCGTCCTTGCGCCAAGTAGTGTCGTATCTGACGATTTCGTTACGCATGCATTGGTCATAAAAGTTGCTGCTGTTGTCGAACGAAGGTGTGGCGCAGGTGCAATTCCATCCCGCATGACGCTGTGTCGTGTTGAAATAACTGGTGAAAACATAGCTCATGAACGGGCCGTTTCGCATGTTGGTGGACCTCTGATTGTAAGTCAGTTCGCTCGAAAATGCGAAGACAATCTCCTTGCAGTTCGTGTTGTTGTTGGCCGAATAGATGTCCTGGTATTTCGGGGCTAGGGAATAGGTTCCGTATTTGCCGTCGATAATGTCCTTGGCCAGGCTCTTGCATTCCGCGAATTTTGCTTCTCCGGTGAAGATCTCCGAATTCAGCAAGATACGCATCTTCAACATTCTGTTCATGGCCTGCGAGCAACGGTTGACGGAGCCGTTCACCGGGAGGTCCGGAAGGGTTTCGTCCAACTCCTGGATCATCCAGTCGCAGATATTTTTGTTGCCTTCCTCGAAGGTGATCCCGTCGCAGGCGCTCAGAGGAAGGACTTTGGTATCCGTGCTCGTGGTTAGAGGGATCGTGCTCCCGAAGACTTCGAAAACATTGTAATAGCAATAGACTCTGAATGTCCGGACCTCGGAGATGTAGGCTTGTTTTATTTCTTCAGTTATCCCGAGATCGGAGGCGGCTATCCCGCTTATGTCATCGATGAAGTTGTTGCAGAGACCGATTGCGGTCCAGGCCCCATTCCATATTCTGTTGACATAGGTTGAAAGCGGAGTCCACGTGTGGGTGGAGAGGACGAACTTGTCCCCGCTGTCCCAGCCCCAGCTGCCACCATTCCAGGAACGCCAGGTTATCTGGTCGGCCGAAAGTTCCTGGGCATACCAGTAAAGTTCGGAGAGGTCTCCTTGCTCCTGGGCATAGATGTTGGCGATGACCTGTTTGACGGAACCTTCATCCGTGAAATAGTTTCCGGCATCTAAAAGTGTGAAGGGATGCTCTTCCATGTCGAAGCAACTTGTAGCTGCAAGTGCAAGGAAGAGGCCGGATAAGATTATATAGAACTTTTTCATATCTGAGAATATCTTTGTTTGGTTTTCAAAGGATTAGAATCTTGCCGATACACCGAGCGTAATCTTGGTCGTGTATAGGGATGTGGATCCCGCGATGCCGGGAGTCAGTCCGATGGACGAAACGGTGGACGGGTCCACTCCGGAGAACTTGGTAAGAGTCAGAAGGTTGGTCGCGGCAAGATAGATGTAGGCGTGCTCGAATCCAAGCTTGTTCTGCTTGAAGTCGAAATTGCGGCCGAGGCTGACCTTTTCGATCTTGAACCAGTCTCCCTTCTCGAGGAAGAAGGAGTTCAGGTAGTTGTTGTCGGCGGTCAAATAAGGATAGTCCCTGTAGGCGCTCTTGAGAAAGTTCTCAGCCTGTACTCCGGGATAGCCGTAACTTTGTTTCTGGGAATTCCAGATGTCCATTCCGGCAAGACCGCGGCCGTTCATTGTCAGTTCCCACTGCTTGTAGTTGAGCGTGAGGTTGAGGGAGAAACTGTGTCTGGGAAGGGTGTTTCCGATGGTCACCTTGTCGTCATCTTTCACTCCGGTCTTGGTGGCGGTGTCTCCATCAGCCGTATGGTGAAGCAGTTGTCCGTCTTCGGTGTAGCCGGCGTACTCGAAGCCGCGTAGCGTTCCGATGCGGGTGCCTTTGTGGAGGCGGAAGAAGCTATCGCTGCTGCCCAGCCCTCCAGTGCTTCCCAGATCGATGTAGGATGCGGCATAGACATCGTCGCCGATGCTCCTTAGCGTGGCATCGCTATGGGAATACGTTCCGCCTATGCTGTAGCTCCAGTTTTTGTCGATTCTGTCGCGCCACGTAAGGGCGACTTCTGTTCCCTTGTTGCTGGTTGAACCCAGGTTGAGGGTGATGCTGCTATAAACATATGGAGGTTGGGGGGCGGTATAGGTGTAGAGCAGGTCTTCGGATCTGCGGTCGAAATACTCGATGGATCCCGTGAGTCTTCTGCCCAAAAGTTCGAAGTCCACGCCGAAGTCGTAGACCACCGCGGTCTCCCATCCGAGGTTCGGATTGGAATTTCTGGATATCCCATAACCGGGCACCCATTCTCCGTCCATTAAGTAATTGGATCCTTTTGAACTGTACGTGGAAAGGGAACTGTAGTCGTTGTTGGCGTTTCGTCCGGTGACACCGTAGGAAGCGCGGATGCGGATCTCGTCAGCCCAACTCTTGGTGGAAGACATGAAGCCCATGTTCGACAAGGTCCATGCGGCGGAAAGCGCGGGGAACAGTCCGTATTTTTTGTTCTTTCCAAACTTGGAACTTCCTTCGTAACGAAGAGAGCCGGTAGCGGTGATCAGGTTGTTCCAGGTGTAGGTGGCCCTTCCGAATACGCCGGCGATTTTGTTGAAAGACTTGCCGGAGCCCATATTGGCCTGTCCGCTCTTAAGATAGGTTCCGTCCCCAATGGAATACCACAGGAAGTTGTCATATTGGAAGTCATAGTTGGTCATGTTCATGCTCTCGCCTTCGTACTGGTTGTAAGAGTACCCCGCGACAGTCTTGAGGGAGTGTGTGTTCTTTTGCAGGTTGTAGTTCACAAGCCAGTCGAATCCCAGGCTCAGGCCGTTGTTGCTGGACAGTGACGCTACACCGGCGTAGTTGTTCCACATCTGGCAGGTCTGCATGGTGGAAGGGGTGTAGTTGTGATTGTAAGAGGAATTGTACCTCGCGACGACAGTTACGTTCATGGTGAGCAGGCTGGCCGGTGTGTAAAGCAGGGTGGCCTTCACGTCTTGTTGGAAATTCATGGTCGTAGAGTGACTCTTGCTCACGGGAATCTGGTTGCGTTCGACGGCGTTGGTCGAGCCGGTTGAGCTGGTCGGCCAATAATAGCCGGTCGGAGTGGTCTCGTCGTAGACCGGAACCGTCGGGTTCATAAAGACCGTTCCGCCAAGGCTGCCGCCGTTTCCTTCGCTCAGACTCGCGCGGATGCTGGCGATCGTGCTGGTCTCGATGATGTCGTTCAGCATTTTCTGCCCCATCTGGAAACGCAGACTGTATTCCTGGGAATCTTGGTTCTTGTGGAGTTGGTTCCTATCAACGTAGTCGAGGGACAGGCTGTAGTGACTCTTGTTCGTGGACCCAGCGAAGGTTATGTGCTGGTTGTGGTCGTAGGTGAGACGGTCGTTCCTGAGCGCATTCCAATAGGCACGATCAATACGGTTGCCGAAATCGGCTTTGCCTCTTCCGGTTTCTTCATTCATTTCGAGCCATTCGTCAAGGCTGTAGACCTCAGGCATCTTGTGGAGAGCCTGGATGGCGAAGTAACTGTCGTATGTGACCCTCAGTCTACCAGCGGTTCCTGAACCTTTCTTGGTCGTGACGAGTACGACGCCATTGGCTCCGCGAGTTCCGTAGATTGCGGCTGAAGCGCCGTCCTTGAGAATCGAGATGGACTCGATGTCCTGGGTCGAGACATCGCTTAAGGAGCCTCCGATCATACCGTCGATGACGACGAGGGGACGGTTGCTTCCGGTTATGGAAGTCGCGCCTCGGATTTGGAAGTTGGTACTGTTTCCGCTGGCTGCGACATCGATATTGAGGCCGGCCACTTTGCCGACCAAAAGCTGCATCGGGTCGCCCGATGCGGCCTTGTTGAAGTTTTCGGAAGTCACACTGACGATGGAAGAGGAAATTTCCCGTTTTTCCAACGTGCCGTAACCGACCACAACCGTTTCCTGAAGCATTTCCGAATCTTCCTCAAGAGAGATTCTGGCAGGCACTTGGTTGGCCGGGAACGTCATCGTCCTGTAGCCGATGAAGGTGATTTCCACGATAGCATTCCCGCTTGAAACACGCAGGAAGAAGGAGCCGTCTTCGCCGGTGGAGACGCCGTTGTTGGTGCCTTGTTCCAGTACCGATGCTCCCATTACGGGACCCATCTGATCGACAATCACACCTCTGACGTCGTAGCCGCTTTGGGCGAACAGCATAGAGGACATGGCAATGTTCACTGCCAAGCCTATCAGAAGAGAAAATAACGTTTTTTTCATGAGAAAATGTTATTGGTGTTATTGGTGTTAGTATTATAAGTAAAGTAACCAATATTTTAATCAAATAAGAACAGAGTGGTTGTTTTTTGGGAAAGAGGTGTCGAATCGGTGGCGTGAAAGGAAATAGCGACTATTCGAAAATGACTTAACTATATGTTTCTTGATGAGGAACAAGAAGGGGTTCATCCGCCGAATTTCGTCTTTGCAAAGATGTAAATATGCCGGTTTCGCGCCATGCGATGTCCCTGAATATTCGTACCTTTGCAGGTGAATCAACAGGCAAGTTATGAGCAAGAGCAATCGCCGTCAAGGTGGCGGCCGAAAAAGCGGCAGGCAAATCCTGCGGGACAGTAAATTCGGTTCACGCAAGGGAAGGCCGGCCAAGACGCCGCGTCTGCAGGTGACGGGCAAGGTCCAGATGACCCGTGAAGGATACGTATTCGTGGTGATTGCAGACGATCCGGACAATGATGTGTTCGTGAAGGCCTCCAAAACCCGAGGCGCGCTGAACGGAGACCGGGTCAAGGTGGTGGTGACGCGCGAAAAAGGCGGGAAAGGAAACGACAAGCGACGGGAGGGCGAAATCATAGAAATCATCGAAAGAAGCAGCAAGCCTTTCGTAGGTGTGCTTCACATCGTGGGCGCTCAGGCCTGGGTGCTGATGCAATCCCGGAACATGCCTTACGACATCTCGGTCCCGATTCCCGAAGATCAGGATCCGAACAAACTGAAAGGAATGAAGGTCGCTGCTGTGATCGACGGCTGGGATCGGGGAGAACCGAACCCGAAGGGTCATATCGTGGACATTCTCGGCGAACCCAGAGCCAATGACACGGAGATGCATGCGATCCTGGCCGAATACGGCCTTCCGTACCGGTTCGAACCGGCCGTCGAACAGGCGGCCGACGCCATCTCGGAAGCGATCACCGCCAAGGATCTGAAAAATCGTCGCGACTGCCGCGGCATCTTGACCTTTACTATCGACCCGGCTGACGCCAAGGACTTCGATGATGCCTTGTCCTTCAAGAAACTGGACAACGGCAATTACGAGGTCGGCGTGCACATCGCGGACGTGTCCCATTATGTGAAGCCCGGTTCGTTGGTGGACAAAGAAGCGCAAGAACGGGGCACCTCGGTCTATCTGGTGGACCGGACGGTTCCGATGCTGCCCGAGAAACTATCCAACAAACTGTGTTCCCTGCGCCCCGGCGAAGACAAACTGACCTTCTCCACGATTTTTGAACTCACTCCGAAGGCGGAGATTGTCAGTCGCTGGTTCGGGCGCACCGTGATTCGTTCCGACTACCGGTTCGCTTATGAAACCGCGCAGCAGATCATCGACAACGGCGCCGAAGCCATGCATATGGAACTTCGGGGCGGGACGGACGGAAAGGCGCCGCTGAAAGATCCGAAGATCGGTTCCAAGGCGGGGATTCTGGAAGGAACCTTGATCCCGGCTGAGCAAAAAGAAGCGATTCTGGCACTTAACGACCTGGCCGCCCTCCTGCGCAAGGAGCGCTTCTCCCACGGAGCCATCACTTTCGAACGCCCCGAAATGAAGGTGGAGGTAGATGAGGCCGGACGGCCGATCAATGTCTATGAAACGGTTTCCAAGGAGGCCAATTGGTTGATCGAAGAGTTCATGCTGCTGGCCAACCGGTCCGTCGCCGAATTCATCGCCACATCCGGTAAAATGGGCGGCAAGGCAGACAAGCATGCGAAGACATTTGTCTACCGCGTGCACGGTGAGCCCAATTCTGAAAAAATCGCCGGACTGGCTGAATTCGCCGGTAATTTCGGCTACAAGATGGGACCTACCGGCAGCGGTCGGGAGGTGGCTCGTTCGTTGAATACCCTGTTGGACGAGTCCAAGGGCAAGCCGGAGTCCGATGCCTTCCAGATGATCGCCCTCCGCGCGATGGCAAAGGCCATCTACACCACCGACAACATCGGCCATTACGGCTTGGCTTTCAGGTTTTACACCCACTTCACCTCTCCCATTCGCCGCTATCCCGATTTGATGGTCCATCGGTTGCTTGCGATGTACCTCGATTATGCTGACAGCCAAAACAAGGTCTATTTCGAAGAGCAGTGCCAGTATACTTCCGAACGGGAGGTGATCGCCGCCAACGCTGAACGCGACAGCATCAAGTACAAGCTCGTGGAATATATGCAGGACAAGATCGGGCAGGAGTTCGAGGGCAACATCTCAGGACTGACCGAGTGGGGCATGTATGTGGAAGTCCATCCTACGATGATCGAAGGCATGGTGCCCCTGCGTGACATCAAGTCTGATTTCTATGAGTTTGACGAAGCACAATACCGGATCGTCGGCAGGCGTACCGGCATCGTCTACCGCCTGGGCGATCGCGTGAAGATCCGCGTCAAGGCAACCAATCTGGAGCAGAAACTGCTGGACTACGAACTCATCGAAACCGGTCTGGAAGACCGGATCAAGGAGGATCGCGAAGCGAAAGAAGAGTGGGAGCGGTCCAAGCATGACCGCTACCACGCTCGACAGCGCGGCGGCCGCAACCGGCGTTAAGCCCCCCCCCTTTCCTCTTCCCGGTGCCCCTACTGCCTCTCTTTCCGGTGCCCCTACTGCCTCTCTTCCCGGTGCCCCTACTGCCTCTCTTCCCGGTGCTGCTTTTGAATGTAGCACCGGGAATGCTATTCATTGAGTTAATATATTCATAATGAATATGTTGATGTCCGATACACCATGCCCGCCACTTCACCCAAAAGCAGCACCGGGCAAGGAGAGCATTATAGAGCATTATATGGTGGGTCCCAGGGGCCAGCATCGGGCACGGGAAAAGCGGTGCCGGAAATATTCACAAAAAGAGAAATTTCATAAAGAAACCGAAAGAATTTTTCTCCATACCCCCACAACGCATCGCTTCCGGTTAGAATATTCATTTATTTTGCAAAAAAAGGGGGGGGGGAGGATGAAAGAGAAGTTTTGCCATGCGTTCTCGGACGGGACGGCGTTGAAGGACAGAATCCTGTTTCCGTCGAATGAATATTTCCGGCTGGGAATGAATGACATTCCCATTCTCGCAGCTCTGTTCGGCGTGGTGGTGATCGGTTTCTGTCTGATGGAGTCCCATGTCCATTTTGTACTGTTCGGAACGGTTGACAACTGCCGGTTGTTCATTGCCAGATTCAAGCAGCGGGCGGCATTCAGGCTGAAGAATTACGATGATTATCGGAAAGCGATGAGAAGGGTGAATGTGCAGGTGAAGCCTTTGAAGGACTTGGAAAATGTGAAAGACTGTCTGGCTTACGTGCTCAGGAATCCGGTTGTGGCAGGACTGGTGTACAGCCCGAATCAGTATCCTTGGTGTTCGGCCGGAGTGTATTTCAATCATCATCAAGATCTTGCAGGAAAAAAGATCGCCACGTTCAGCAGGCTTGCATTGCGGAAAATCTTAAAAACCCACAGCATTCCCGATCCGGATCTCATTCTCGACCGGGAGGGTTTTATCAAGATGGCAGGGTATATAAATTACCGGTTTGTCAACAACTTGTTCGGTACGCCAGGCAGTCTGAACTTTTATCTCAACAAGAAGGTAGAGAGCCTCTTCGATTCGGAAATCGCGGCGGATCGGAAGGAAATGAAATTCACCATCGCATCGATGAGGCGCGAAGCCCGGAAGCTGGCTAACGAGTCGTTCGGGAAGGACGACATCTTCAAATTGTCCATGGAAGAGCGGTTCCGGCTGGCAGGAATCCTGAAGGAAACGCTGCATATCTCCGCAAAAAAAGCGGCTCGCGTGCTCGAGATGCTGCCCGGGCCGATCGCTGAATATTTTTCTGCGATCGAAAGGAAGCGCTTCCAAGAAGTGGAAGATTTCTGATCATCCATTGCTATTCCCGCGCCCGCAGTTGTTTCCGCCGTTCCGCAGTTTCTGCTTCGGAGTTGCCCGGTGCTGCTTTTGAGTGGAGTACCGAGAGGGGCGACTATTGTGTTAATATATTCATTATGAATATGTTGGCGTCCGATACGCCATGCCCGCTGCTCTACTCAAAAGCAGCACCGGGCAAGGGGGCGGCATTGAAGGGACACCTGCCGATGCAACGGTGCCCGGCGGATTAAACCTGCCCTTGCCGAATGCCCGGCGGATCAGTAGCTGATAAGGGGTTTCCCGAGGGCTTCGCGGAGCTGATCGTCGTAGCGGAGGCGGACTTGGATGCCGGCCTCTTGGAAGTAGTACCGGACAGCGATTTCTTCCTCGATGAAGGGGATGATCTCGTTCTTCTTGAGATTCAAGAAGGTTTCTTTGTCCATTTCCAACGCTTTCTGCAGGGCGTCCAGTTCACCGGACATATTGTCCGTGAGTCCGTCCTTCTCCAGTTCCCGCTTCATCTGGTCGAAGAGGGTGCGGGCGGAGGAGCGGTAGTCGAACTCTTTGGTTTTGGCGAACGCTACGAAGTCCGCATATTCAGCATCCGAGAAGAAGAATTCCTGTCCTGCCGTTTTCCGCGCGGCGAGTTCCGCATCCGTAAGCGGCCGGCCGCCCACGATCGGCTTGATTTCGGGATGCTCCCGGACATAGGTCAGCGCATACTGGTCGACGATGCCGTTCATGACGAGGGAATAGGTCAGACG
>JGI24710J26742_10001826_pt1 | contig 19279 bp, 12 predicted proteins | sample BioPla2DNA2_FD_26742 | JGI IMG/M metagenome (IMG submission 26742) | reverse complement strand
TTTTTGCAAACACATCTTCTAAAATCAGAAACACTAATATAACCCACCCAATTTTAGTGATGTTGTGCTCGTATCTCATATAATTTGTATACGTTGTTTCATTAATGTCCTGATTAATTGATTCCAAGTGTTTCCTCCACATAGTTTTTAATACTGCTACTCCTGCCAATATATTTTAATTCTGTCACCGGATCTGATTTTATCAGTGTAGTTGGCATCATTCTCATTAAGTTTTAGCATAAGAATTCCTTTGGGCATTGTAAGATCGAAATCAATAAAATTAAACAGGTCTATGAACAAATAATCGGTATTTTTTGGCGGTAAGTTAATAGATTTTTCGTTAACAAATACAATTATTCCTTTTTTTTCTGCAAATTTTTGTTCTTTTCCCTTAATAACGTCCTTTTCCCATTCATATTCCGGATTATCCTCTATATTCTGGAATCTCTCTTTTTCATCACTATTATGTGATTCTTCGTCAGTGTTAACAGTATTCTGGTATTTCCTTGGAACAACCAATATCTCATCTCCCGGCTTTAAAACTGTTTCCATCCCGGCAGAACTGCCGTTTAGCATGAATTCTGAAACCAGTGGGTTAAATTCTAAAAGCCGCGCTACATCGTCAAGACTATAATCGTTAATAATATCAACCCTGTCCCCCTGCTGAACTGGAGTATCCAAAGAAGACTCTATTCCGTTAATCAAAACTTTTGGTTTTATAGTATAAGTCTGATCATTAAATTTGACATATACAGGCTCAGATTTTTCTGCCAAATCCCCTGCAGAAATTGCAGCGTCCTTACCATTTTTGGCCGGTACCACAGTAATTTTGTCACCCGGCTCTATAGGTTTATTAAGACTGGATACTTTACCGTTCAGATATATTTCAGCAGGCTTGCCCATACTTCCCCGTATGGTTCTATCTTTATTATTAAACTTAAACTTTAAACTTTTACCTGACCTGCATATAAGCTGATCCGGATTGAATCCTGCCAGTATCAGCGCATCGGATACAAGCATTTTTCTGGCATTATACATACGTATCTTTTTATCATTTACAAAAACATAGTAAAAGTCCTGCCCTTTTGTCAGAGCAGTTGTAACCAATATACCCAAAGGCGTAATTGAATCAGGCCCGTCAAGCATGGACACATCGGTATCAATATTTTTGGCTATGCTTCGGTTTCTTATAGCAACTCTCTCTCTGGGTAAACCTATAGAGTCGGATATTGCCTCACATAAACCGCTGGACTGGCTTCCACCACCAACTAAAAAAACAGCATTTGGAGCTTTTCCGCCATTGAGTTCCAATATTCTTTCAGCAATTGTTTTTGCAAGATTCTCCACTACAGGGTTTGTTACTCTGATAATCTCATCTGCTTTGGCAGTAACTTCATTATCAAGTATATCAGTAAAAACTATGTCCTTTTCTTCACCTGAAAGTGTAGTTTTAATCTTTTCTGCGGTTTCAAAATCCACAAGATAGCTTTGGGCAATGGCTTCGCTTACTTCGTCCCCCGCAATGGGAACCATAGCATATGCAGTAATTGTGCCGGATTTTGTAATTGCAATGTCGGATGTGCCTGCTCCGATATCCACCAGGGCAAGGTTAAGAAGACGCAGATCCTTGGGTATGGCCAGATTAAGTGCTGCAATAGGCTCTAAAGTTATAAAATTTACTTCCAGATTAATTCTTTCCATAACAGTATAAAGACTGTCTACTACAGTTTGAGGAAGAAAAGTCGCCAGAACTTCAACACCGGCTCTGTGCCCTTTATGCCCCACCAGGTTTGAAATAACATAATTATTTAAATAATATGTAACCACACTATATCCTACACAATAATACTGATCTTTTTCAGAAGAAGAAAGACTGTTCTCTATCTCTGATTGAGCCTTCTGGACACCTTCCATCTCAAGGGCACTGATAAGTTGCTGATCAATTTCTTTGCCATCTTCAATATCACGTTCAACCTTAATCTGACAGGTTTTTAAAACTCGCCCCGCAGCAGCAATTGATACTCTGGTAAGGTTATGCCCGATTTTTTTCTCCAGGGCATCCTTTACCTTGGCAGCACCCTGAGCAACCTTGGCAATATCATGAATCTGCCCATCAAGCATAGCACGGCTTTCATGAACTATCATTTCGGCGGCCTGTACAAAAAAGCGCTCTTCCTTTTGAACACCTACTACACCTATAATGGTACGGGTGCCTATATCCAGAGCAAAAATTACATCATCAGGCATAGGACTAGAAACTTCTTTTTTTACTTGCATTTATAGCCCCCATCTTTTGTTACTATTATTGTATATTTTTATTCGCATATACGCAATATGGCATAATGCTACAAATTTCGCATTTTGGCCTTCTGGCCTGACAAATTGCACGCCCATGGTAAACAAGATAATGAGAAAAGTTAGCCCATTCACTTTCTGGCAGAATCTTCATAAGATCCCGTTCTACAATATCAGGATTTTTTGACTTTGTCAGACCCAGGCGGTTGGCAAGTCTCATACAATGAGTATCCACAATAACGCCTGGCTTTGAGAAAACCGTTGATAAGACCACATTGGCAGTCTTTCTTCCTACACCGGGCAGACTTAGCAAATCCTCCATATTATCGGGAACTTTGCCCCCGTAATCCCTCAATAGTTTAATACAGCACTCTTTTATATTCCTGGCTTTATTTCGGAAAAAACCCGTCGATTTAATATCCTGTTCCAGCTCTGATAAATCAGCACCTGCAAAATCCTCGGCATTTCGATATTTTTTAAAAAGCTCCTTCGTTACAATATTAACCCTTGCATCGGTACATTGTGCCGCTAATTGAGTTGCTATAAGTAATTCCAGAGGTGTTTTATAGTCCAGAGTACATGTTGCATCGGGGTATAAGGATTTTAATTCTTTTAGTATAATTAAAGCCTTTTCTTTTTTTCTCAAATCATGTCCTTCCTTTGTTCTTCCGTTTAAGATTTACAGACTTCGCTTCACGGTAAAGTGAGAGATATTCCAAAGCGGAGCTTTCCCATGAATACTCTATTGTCATAGCTCTTCTTACGAGCTGCGACCATATATCCCGGTCATTATACTGATTAATTACCCTCTTTATTGCTCTGATAAAAGAGTCTTTTGAGTATGTGTTAAATACAAATCCCGTTCCTGAACCCTTATTGGTGGATTCGTCAATAACAGTATCTGCCAGTCCACCGGTTTTGTGCACCACCGGAACAGTACCATACCGCATTGCAATTATTTGGCTTAAGCCGCAGGGTTCATATCGTGAAGGCATAAGGAAAACGTCGCTTCCGGCGTAGATTTTTCTGGCCTTTTCTTCATTGAACTCAAGATTCAGAGAAACCAATCCGGGATATTTTTCGGTTAATTCAGCAAAGATCTTTTCGTAATATTTTTCCCCTCTTCCCAAAATAACCAGTTGATTATTATTTTTCAAGATATACTCAAATGCCGGTTCCATCAATTCAAGCCCTTTATTGGACACCAATCTGCTGATAACAGAAAATAAAGGAGCATCGCTATTCTTGAGGCCCAGCTCTACCTGAAGCTCTTGCTTGTTCTTCCTTTTACCGTCAATATCATCTTTATTATAATTGAAGTATATACTTTTGTCAGTTTGGGGATTCCAGTTGTCTTGATTAATTCCGTTCAACACACCTCTGATTGCAGTCTTCCGATTCTTAAGCACACCCTCCAGCCCAAACCCATATTTAGGAGTAAGCATCTCCTTTGCCGATGTTTTGCTCACGGCATTAATAATGTCAGCGTAATTAATTCCCGCTTTCATAGGGTTAAAGCAGCCATAGTATTCTACCCTGTCAACCATAAACACCACATCTTTAACCCCAAAAAGATTAAATATGCTGCGGTCACTTACTCCCTGGTACTCAAGGTTATGAATGGTATAGACAATAGATATTTCAGACAATTCATTGTGCTCCCTTTCGTTTTCCCGGAGCATCATGGCAATTGGTGCTGTATGCCAGTCGTTCAGGTGTACAATATCCGGCACAAAATCAAACCTTAGAATCATTTCATAAACAGCAGCACAAAAAAAGGCAAATCGCTCACCATCGTCTTTATGTCCGTAAACGCCTAGTCTGTCAAAATAATGGTAATTATCAATAATAAAAGTTGTTACAGGTGCATTTACAATTTCTCTGACGATACAGGTTTCTTTGCGCCATCCAAAGCTGACCGGAAAATCACCCTTGTACCGGGCAGGAGAATGAATATCTTTATTGCCGGGAATTACAACCCGAACATCTGCTCCCAGTTCTTTCAGTTTCAGAGGGAGTTCTCCGGCTACGTCACCAAGGCCGCCGACTTTAATGAAAGGTGCGCATTCTGCTGCTACATATAAAACCTTAAGCTTATTATTCATAATTCACCTCATACCTTAAGATTTTACCATTATATCGCAATAAATAAACATTATTCGCAGCGAAGAATCTTTCTGCTGTCATTCTTAGCGCTAACGAAGAATCTTACCAAGTTTACATAAAAAGATCCTTCGACTCCGCTGCGCTCCGCTCAGGATAACAGTGGGGGGGACTGCGTTCGCTCAGGATGACAGCTTTTATAAACATAATTAAGCGGCGTGGCTGCTGCGATTTAAAGCGGAGCATGGATTGCGTAGCGGGCGCGACTAGAAACAGGATGTTGGAAATGGAGCGCTAAATCGCAGCAGTCTACAGCCGCTAAACTTGTATACGCTCCGCTCAGGATAACAGTGGGGGGGGACTGCGTTAGCTTAGGATGACGGAGGGGACGCTGTACTTAGTTTAGAGCGGCACCAGTAGAAATTAAAAACTGACCGGAATCATGAGACTCCGGTCAGTGTAATTATTTCATATCAGGTTTAAATATTTATTATTACTTAGATTTATTGGCTTCACCCAGTGCATCTTTTCTTGAGAGGTTAATTCTGCCCTGTTTATCCACTTCCATTACCATAACTAAGATTTCATCACCGACATTAACTACGTCCTCAACTTTGTTGACGCGCTTGTTGTCAAGTTTAGAAATGTGTACCAAACCTTCTTTTCCGGGAAGGAATTCAACAAATGCTCCAAAGTTCATAATACGGGTAACCCTGCCGGTAAATATCGCACCAATTTCAACTTCCCCTGCGATACCTTCTATTATCTTAATGGCTTTGTGGCCTGCTGTTTCGTCAGAAGTAGCCACATAAACTGAACCGTCATCCTGAATATCGATTTTGACACCAGTCTCAGCAATTATTTTGTTAATTACTTTACCGCCAGGCCCAATAACCTCACGAATTTTATCAACGTCAATCTTTGTCTGATAAATCTTCGGGGCATATGGTGACAGTGACGGTCTGGGTTCAGGTATTACAGGCAGCATACATTCATCAAGTATCTGGAAACGGCCTTTTTTAGTTATTTCAAAGGCTTGATGTATAATCTCATAGGTAAGGCCTTCCACCTTTATATCCACCTGGATTGCAGTTATACCATTCTTAGTACCGGCAACCTTAAAGTCCATATCTCCAAAGAAGTCCTCAATGCCCTGTATATCCATGAAAGTTACAAACCTGTCGGGATTTTCCTCATCCACTACCAGTCCAGCTGAAATACCTGCCACAGGAGCCTTAATGGGCACACCTGCGTCCATCAGAGCCAAGGTACTGGCGCAAACGCTTCCTTGCGATGTCGAACCGTTTGACATCAATACCTCAGAAACAAGACGAATAGCATATGGGAATTCTATCTCGTTGGGTATTACAGGCTCCAGTGCTCTCTCTGCAAGTGCACCGTGACCAATTTCGCGCCGGCCGGGACCTCTTGAAGGTCTCGCTTCGCCTACCGAATAGGATGGGAAGTTATAATGATGCATATAGCGTTTTTCTTCTTCCATATCCACGCCATCCAGCTTCTGTCCTTCACCAAGCGGGCCAAGAGTAACATTGGTAAGAACCTGTGTCTGACCACGCTGGAACAGTGCTGAGCCGTGAGTTCTGGGAAGTAAAGATACTTCTGCTGAAAGTTGACGAATATCCATAAGGGAACGACCGTCAATACGTTTATTTTCCTCTAAAATCATTTCTCTTACAATTTTTTTCTGAAGTTTGTAAAGAGCCTCACCAATTAATCCGGACTGTTCCGGGAAAGTCTCGGCTAATTTTTCCTTAACATCCTTACATACAGCATCTACCTGATTATCTCTGGTTGCTTTGTCTGCGTTCTGGATAGCAACTTTCATATCATCCTTAGCCATATTGTATACCGCTGTCCAGATTTCTTCGGGAACTACAGCAGGTTCGTATTCAAACTTAGGAACTCCGATTTCTTCTACAATTGTTTCAATAAAACCAATAATGCGTTTTATTTCTTCATGTCCTGTCTTGATGGCTTCCAGCATTACCTCATCAGGTACCTGGTTAGCTCCCGCTTCAATCATTACGATTTTTTCCTTGTCAGCAGAAAGAGTAACATACATATCACTTATTGCTCTTTGCTCTGCCGTCGGATTTATAACAATCTTACCATCAACCAGACCCAGTATTACACCTGCGATTGGGCCGTTAAAAGGAATGTCTGAAGTACATAAAGCAATAACTGTACCAATTATCGATGCAAATTCCGGAGAATTATCCTGCTCTACTGACATTACCGTATTTACTATTACTACATCATTTCTTAGATCCTTTGGAAATCTGGGACGCATTTGCCTGTCAATGACTCGCGAAACCAAAACAGCTTTTTCTGTGGGTTTACCTTCACGTTTGATAAATCCACCAGGTATTTTCCCTACAGAATAAAGTTTTTCCTCATAATCAACACTTAACGGAAAAAAATCAATCCCTTCTCTTGGTTCTTTTGAAGCAGTTGCAGTAGATAAAACAACTGTATCACCATAACGAACCAAAGCCGAACCATTGGCAAGCTGTGCTAATTGGCCTACTTCCACAGACAGTGGCCGGCCAGCCACTTCAAAATTAAAGACTTTTCTCATAAATCTTCTCCTTTTCTCCGATTCCATGCACCTTTTTCGGTCTTAACAACCGAAAAGGACTATAGTCAGGGACAAAAGGTCAGGGAACAGGCTCCAAGAACCTTGTAACCTCTTCTCTGAACTTCTGTTGCCCTTGGCTATCGGAATCGTTATTCAATTATTATATTTCCACTATATTCTGAGGTTATTCCCTCAAAAATAGTTGGTTTTAATATTAATTAAACTACCTTACTCATCCTTATATTTACAGGAAATTTTTAGAAAGGCATATTATTGATAAAAAAGGGCGGAAACCCGCCCTACATTTATTTTGTTTTGCCGGGTATACCAGATAATTATTTTCTGATTTCCAGCTTTGCAATAATTTCACGGTATCTGTTTATATCCTTTTTAATAAGATAGTTCAACAGACCTCTTCTTGCACCAACCATTTTTAAAAGTCCACGACGGGAATGGTGATCCTTTTTGTGGATCTTTAAATGCTCGGTTAAATGATTGATTCTGTCTGTCAAAAGCGCAATCTGTACTTCGGGAGATCCTGTATCACCCTCATGCAGCGCATATTTAGCTATAATTTCTTGTTTAGTCATTCTTGTCATAAAAAATTCTCCTCTCTTAAAAATTGCCGTATGCCCAGTAAATGGTCGGAGTTCCATTAACCGCGCATTCGGTTCGATAGACTTAGATATTTTAGCATAGAATCCACGGGTTGTAAAGGAAATTCGGTTTTTTAACTTCTCAGGCTCATATATAGAATTATGTGAACTACAATGTCATTTTGAAGGTCGCACATTACCCTAACTGTCATCCTGAGCGTAAGCGAAGGATCTTAAACGTCAACGCATAAGATTCTTCATTACGCTTCGCTCCATTCAGAATGACATCTTTGTTACGCATAATTTTATTTATCGCTAAGTACTTTAACGTTTTTTGCTATATAGTTTACTCCTGAAATTATGGTTAAGATAACAGCAATGTACATTAATGTCATTCCCACAGGGAAATCTGTAATAAGTGATATTGGAAAATCTCTGACCAGAATAGCCACAATCGCGATAATCTGAACGACAGTCTTAGTTTTTCCCCATTTATCAGCAGCTATGATAACACCGCGGCCAGCCGCAATTATTCGAAAGCCTGTTACAATAAATTCTCTGGCTATAATTATGAAAACTGCCCAAACAGACAGGTTATCTGTCTTTATAAATGCTATCAGAGCTGATGTTACCAGCAATTTATCGGCAACCGGATCCAGAAACTTTCCCAGTTCTGTTACCATATTCTGCTTCCTTGCAATATTTCCATCAACCATATCTGTAACAGACGCAAGTATAAATATAACAGCTGCTGCGTATCTTCCCCATTGGTTAAGCCATAAAAACTGCCCGAACCATCCCGGTACTAAAAAGAATAAGAAAAAAGGAGTTGCCAGAATTCTTGAAATTGTAATTTTATTCGCAAGGTTCATCTTTATTCACCATTCCTACAATAACTGTGCTTCACCAACCAAGTCATAGCCGTCCATGCAAAGAATTTTTACAGGCACTATCGTTCCATTTTCCAATGGCTCCCCAGAGGTAAAATAAATGACCGAATCTATGTCGGGAGCTTCGGCATAGGTACGTCCCATATAAAAAATACCATCCTCAGCCACCCCATCGACCATTGTATCATATGTTTGTCCCAATCGTGAACCATTATATTTTTCAACGTTTTCCATCTGAAGTGCCATGAGCATGTCCCGCCGTTGAATTTTTAGTTTTTCCGGCAAATGTCCTTTCATTTTATAAGCAGGTGTTCCTTCCTCCTTTGAGTATGCAAACACACCAAGATGCTGGAAATAACCAACTTCTACAAACTCATACAGTTCAGCAAAATCCCGCTTTGTCTCACCTGGGAATCCGGTTATAAGAGATGTTCTTAATACAACATCGGGAATCTCGGTTTTTATCTTTTCCAGCAGGTTGTAAATATCTGATTTACTCCCCCGCCTTCCCATAGCTTTAAGCATATTATCTGAAATATGCTGAATTGGAATGTCCAGATATTTGCATAGTTTCGGATTATTCTTCATTTCAGTTATCAGGTCATCATCTATTAACTCCGGATAACAGTACAACAGCCTTATACGCGCAACCTCTTTGATCTCGCTAATCCTTCGTACCAGTTCTGTTAGTTTCTTTTCTTTATAAATATCTGTCCCATAGCGTGTAACATCCTGGGCTATCAGAATAATCTCCTTTTTACCTTTTAGGGCTAAGAGCTTTGCTTCTTTAAGAATATTCTCTATTGTCCGGCTCCTGAAATCTCCCCTCAGACTGGGGATTATACAGTAAGTACACCTATTGGAGCAGCCCTCGGCAATTTTCAGATAACCATAAGGTTTTTCATCGGTCACAAGCCGGGTAAGTTCCAAATAATCAACAGTATCCGGAGGATTTGCGTATACTTTTTTTTCTTCTGATTCTTCGGCCAGCCGTTTCCCGATAATTTCCGGTATTTCGTCTATACTACCGGTTCCAACAACCACATCAACCTCTGGTATTTCTTTATATATATCGGTTTTATATCGTTCTGCCAGGCAGCCTGTTACCACTAAAAGTTTCAGATTCCCTTCAATTTTGTACCGGGCAGCTTCCAGAATACTAATTATTGCTTCTTCCTTGGCATCTCCAATAAAAGCACAAGTGTTAATGATAATTACATCTGCAGATTCGTGCTTTGGTGTAAGCTCATAGCCTGCATCCTTTAAGGTTCCCAGCATAATTTCACTGTCCACAAGATTTTTTGGGCAGCCTAGGGATACAAGTCCTACCTTTTTTTTCAAAAATTTGCCCCTCCTTTTGGGTCTGACTGATTTATGAATAATATAACACAACAAATCATTACAAAAAAGCGGGGAATTCTATCCCCGCTCTTATTAATATATCATTTTAATTTCTTAATCAATACCCAAGGCTTTCCCCCACCAAAATAACCTTAATACGATCCTTATACTTCTGTTGTCTGAAGACTGTATATGAAGAACAGATACGGTCATCCACCCTGCAGTCCACACAATATCCTGTTTTTGTACAAGGTGTGTCTTTATTAAGTCTGACAGCATTGGCCGGAGCTGCAATCCGCCTGACTCTTTCAACGGCTTCATCTTCATTCCTGACAATCTTGTTTATTCCAGCTACCACAATAACACTTTTAGGCCCATATATCATTGCAGCTACCCGATTTCCGTTACCATCCACATTATAGAGCTCTCCATCCTCGGTGATGGCATTGGTACTCGTCAAATAAGTATCGGCAAAAAAAGATTTTCTGTATATCTCTTCTATCTGTTCTCTTGTCAACCCTTTGGCATGTCTGTCTAAAAAGTTATAGTGTCCTGCTTTTAAATGTTCCAGTACCCCGGTTTCAGCCAAAGTCATTGATCCGCCGGCTGCAACCAGCTCGCCTTCTTTGATTAGTTCAGCAACCTTGTCAACAACCTGATCCCTATTCTCCACATAAATAGCCATCATATTATTTTTTACAAGGTTATTCATGGTCCTTTCAACTTGTTTGTTTATAACAGATTTTAGATTATTATCCACGGCATTCACCCCAATCATTATTGTACTGCAAAGTCTTAAAAGTATAGTTTGGAAACCTTTAATATCCCATCAGTATTGCGCAGCTTTTCAAGTATATCATCTGATACCTCTTCATCAACGCTTACAAAGGATACAGCTTTGTTTGAACTGATGTCACGGCGGCTCCATTGCATTGCCGCAATATTGACGTTATTCTGGCCTAAAAGGGTTCCCACCTTGCCGATGATGCCTGGAACGTCTGTATTTTGCAATGCCAGGACATATTTTGTAGGCTCAAAGTCCAATGTATATCCAAAGAAGTCAACTATGCGGATAGAATCCTTGGCAAATACCGTACCTGCCACAGAAATTGCATTGCTTCTCCTGTAGAATTTAACAGTAATCAGATTGGTATACTTCTCAAGATTACTGGATTTACTTTCAATGAGCTCCACACCCATTTCTTTAAGTTTAAGCTGGGCATTGACATAATTAACTTCTGACTCGCTTACAACAGATAAAAAGCCTTTAATAATTGCCAGCGTAATGGGCTTAGTAGGCTTATCAACCAGATCCCCGCTATAAACTATTTCAATTTTCTCAACTCTTTCCTGCTCGGCCTGATAATAAATTGCCCCCAGCTTTTCTCCTATGCTTATATAAGGCTTAAGTTCTTCAACATCACCTGAAATATGAGGCATGTTTACCGCTGCCACTAATTCCCCGTTCAATACTGCTTCAACATTTTTAGCTACCCCTAATGAACAGTTGAGGCTGGCCTCTTTTGTGGATGCCCCAAGATGAGGAGTATATATAACCTGATCCAGGTCCAGAAGCGGATTCCAGTAATCCTGTTCCTCAGGAGCTTTATTGAAATTAGGTTCTGCTTCCAGAACGTCGAGAGCCGCACCTGCAACATGGCCGGATACAATGGCATCGTAAAGGGCTTTTTCATCGATCATGCCACCTCTTGCAACATTGACAATACGAACTCCTTTTTTACAAAGAGCAAGTTCTCTTTCTCCTATGAGATTTTTACTTTCAGGAGTTTTGGGTATGTGTATGGTAATTAAATCTGCAGCCTTTAAAAGGTCATCAAGATTTTCTGCACGAGTAATACCAAGCCTGGCAACACGTTCATCGGAAATATAAGGGTCATATCCGACAACATTCATTCCTGCACCTAGAAGTTTCTTAGCCACAACCGAACCAATTTTGCCAAGGCCTATGATACCGGCAGTCTTGCCATCCAATTCTTCACCAACAAATTTGTTTCTGCGAAAATCCTTGTTTTTTCCAGCATGATATGCTTGCGGTATATTTCTGAAGCAGGCATAAATCAACGCTACACTCATTTCAGCCGCTGCCATAGTATTTCCATCGGGAGTATTAACTACTGTGATACCTCTTCTTGTACATTCTTCTACATCAATATTGTCTACACCAGTACCTGCACGGCCGGCAACCTTAAGATTCACAGCTTTATCCAGAATGGTGCCTTTTACCTTTGTAGCACTTCTTACTATTATTGCATCGTATTGGTCAATAGTTTTCTCAAGTTCATCTGGTGAGATTCCAAATGGTGTATCTACTTGATGCCCCTTACTTTTAAGGTACTCAATTCCATTTGCTGCCATTTTGTCTGTTACAATTATTTTTGCCATAGTTCTACCTCCTGAAATATTAACTATAGATCAGCTTCTACAATGAAAAAAGCCAAACTAAAATTGTTTGACCTCTGATCAAGCACCCTTTTTGCGATAAGAAAAAACAATAGCTGACTTTAGTCATCCCGATCAAATATTAAGAATCTATCTATAAGACTCTTCATTCGACTCATTCAGAATGACGCTATGCTTGTTTTACCCTCTGTCCTTTTGCCTGAGAGAGTCATCCAAAATTGGATTTGCCCCTTCGGCGCCTTTCAAAAAGGTCTCTCCAGAGATCCGTCCGACTTAGGTCTTTTTACCTGAGAGATTTACTCCTTCGGTGTGCTTTAGCAGCCACTCTCCCTAAGCCTTCATCCGTTATATATTAAACCGATAAAATCATGATACTCTTCGGTATATTAAAAGTCAAGATATTTAACGCATATTTTGATATTTTTTTAACAATATTTTTTCATCCGTTGTTTTCTTGATAATCAGGTCACAATCAACACATCAAATATTATTTTTCATACGGCTTATTGGGTGCCAAAAAGAGCCTCAACAAATTCCGAAGGATTAAAAGGTTGAAGATCATTCATTTGCTCGCCGACACCAATAAATTTTACTGGTATATTTAATTCGGACTTTATGGATACGATAATTCCACCTTTTGCTGTTCCGTCCAACTTGGTGAGGATAAGTCCTGAAAGTTCAGAAACCTCTGAAAATGTTTTAGCCTGCGAAACTGCATTCTGGCCTGTTGTAGCATCCAAAACCAGAAGGGTCTCAATATCGGAATCGGGCAATTCCCGCCTGATAATCCTGAAAATCTTTTTTAATTCGTCCATAAGATTTTTTTTGGTATGGAGTCTTCCTGCTGTATCGCATATCAATACATCGGTATTCTTGGATTTGCAGTGTTGGATGGCATCAAAAATTACAGCTGAAGGATCTGAGCCCTCAGAATGCTTTATCAGGTCAACACCGGCTTTGTTTGTCCAAATTTCCAGCTGGTCTATGGCTGCTGCTCTGAAGGTATCAGCAGCAGCAACGGTAATTTTTTTACCCTGGTTTTTTAAGTGATGCGCCAGTTTGCCTATGGAGGTTGTTTTACCAACACCGTTTACTCCGATAACTACTATAACCGATGGCTTTGTATCAAGTTTTAACTGGGTGTTCTCATCGGCCAGCTTAGATGCTATTATCTCCTTTATGGCTGTACGAACACCTTTTGTATCGGTTATTTTCTCAGCTTTAACCTTTTCTCTGAGTTCGTCTATTATCTTCAGTGAAGTGTTCATCCCCATATCGGATGTTATTAATATCTCTTCCAACTCCTCAAAAAGTTCCTCATCAATTTTCCCGAAGGATACAAGTACTTCGTCGATTCTATGTGTTATTGAGTCTCTGGTTTTTTTTAGCCCATCCTTAAGTCTTCCGAAAAAACCCACCTTGGTATTTTCCGGTGTTATCTGCTCTGCGTCAGCATCTTCTTCAACTGTTATATTTTCTTCGATGGGTTGAACCAGTGTATCATCCTGCTTTTCTTGATTCTTCTTTTTTCCCCAACCAAACCATCTATCCTTAGCCATACTATTTTCCTTTCATTCCTGATTATGTGTACTTACATCTGCTACCCGGCATATTGTTTTATATCTTCATCCATTCGTAATGACACTACCTTGGATATTCCGTGTTCTTCCATTGTAACACCATACAGGATATCGGCAGCTTCCATTGTACCTTTCCTGTGAGTGATGACTATAAACTGTAGTTCATCGGTATACCGCTTTAGATATTCAGCAAATTTATAAACATTTGCGTCGTCCAGCGAGGATTCGATTTCATCCAGTATGTAAAAAGGAGCTGGCCTCATTTTTAATATAGCAAATATAAGAGCTATCGCCACTAACGCTTTTTCCCCGCCCGAAAGCAGCATCATGTTCTGGAGTTTCTTGCCCGGAGGCTGTACTATTATATCAATTCCGCTTTCCAGAACATTTTCTTCATCGGCAAGCCGGACTTCTGCAAAGCCGCCGTCAAAAAGCTCTTTGAATACAGTACTGAAATTCTTGTTTATTATCTCAAATTGCTCCACAAATTGCTTTTTCATTACCTGAGTTATTTCCTTAATAACCCGTCTCAGTTTTTCTTCCGACTTGATTAAGTCATCATGCTGATTCTTCATAAAACTATAGCGCTCTTTTGTTTTTGAGTAATCTTCTATTGCTGCTACATTAACCGGTCCCAGCTCTCTTATCTCAGCTTTTATTTCATTTATCCTGCTCTGGGTAGCTCTGACATTAGTAATTTCCTGCCTTATCTCAAGAGCACCTCCATATGTAAGGCCGTATTCATCCCAGAGCCTGTTCTGGAATATTTCAAGCTCACTTTCCATTTTTGCCTTTCTCGCTTCAATCCGGCCTTGTGCTTCTTGAAGAGTAATAATGGTACTGTTGTGCTCAGTAACTCTGTCCAGCATACCTGAGAGTTCCTCTTCCAATACTCTTCTTTCTTCGGCAAGCCCCTCAAGTTTTAGTTCACATCCGGTCTTTTCCTCTTTAAGGCTTATATTCTTCTTTAAAACACCTTGAATTTCAGCTTTCAGCTCTTCAATACGCTCCAGATTACGTTTCTTTTCCTCTTCGCGTTTTGCAATATTCATAGTGTTGCTGCTTTTTTCTTGATTAAGCATTTCAATCTGTTCTAAAACGCTTTGTTTGCTTTCTCTGATAGAGTTAACCGATACGCGGTAATCACTTATATCTGTATGAAGCTCATCCCGTTTCTGCTGCTCATCCTTGTTCTTAAGCTGGCCAGCCTGCACTTTATCTTTCAATAACTGTATCTCATCTTCTATGGCCTTGGCTTTTACTGATTCCTTATCACTCTCTGTCATAACCTCTTTTATCTGCTCTTCCACTTCTTCTTCCTGTTGTTTCAACAGATTCATCCTGGCAGCAATTTTTTTGACATTATCCAGTATAGAAGCTACATGGTTTTCATCTCTTAATCTTACCAGTTCAAGTTCCGATAATACTTTCTGCTCTTGTTCATATGCAATACTTATATTATTCAGCTCGGTTTCTATAACCTTAATTTCATCATCAATTTTTTTCAACTTGGCACTGATATTTTTCAGCTCAGCCTCATTTTCTCTGATAACACGGTTACGGCCAATTATGCTTGATGCTTTGCTGCCGGTACTACCTCCTGTCATAGAGCCTCCGGCATTTATAAGTTCACCTTCAAGGGTAACTATACGGAACATAAAACCGAATTGTCTGGCCATTCGGATCCCCGAATCCATATTATCCACAATTACAGTTCTGCCAAGAAGATTTAATATAATTCCTGAGAATTGCTTGCTGCATTTCACCTTGTCGGAAGCAATGCCTTCAAATCCCGGCATTTCTTGTATTTTAGCCAGCAGGTTTTCATCCAGTGTACGAGGTTTAATAGCAGATTTGGGCAAAAACGTAGCCCTGCCCAGGTTATTTTTCTTTAAATACTCTATGGCACGTTTTGCAGCGAATTCATCATCAGTAACAATATTTTGAAGACTGGCCCCTAAAGAAACTTCTATGGCAGTCTCATAACGCTCTTCTACAGTAATAAGACGGGCCACAGGACCGTGTATCCCCTGACCAAAAGCCTTATTCTCCTGGCAAGCTGTTTGTATTGCCTTGACACTGCGGCTGTATCCCTCCATACTCTCTTCCATATCAATGAGAACCCTGTTTCGGGATTCCAAAGCACTATAGGAACGGTCGATGCTTTCCTGTTTGGCTTTCTTTTCGTTAAGCTCCTTTTGGATTTCGACTTTTTTTAGCTCCAGTTCATTAAGCCTGTTTTTGGATGAGTTTATTTCCTCCCTGGTTTTCCTCAATGAAGTATCCAAATCTTCTTTTTTCATGCTTTCACGATCGATTTCCAGGGTGGATTGACGCATATCCTCCGCAAGCCTGGATTTCAGCTGCTTAAAATTTTCAATATCATTTTTCAGATTATTAAGTCGTATTTTTGAATCCGATAAGGTATCCTGTTTATCCATAATAGCTTGTTTGGCCTCTTCAACCAACCTTTCGCCCTCATCTAACCGTGCAATGATACCTCTCATAATCTCTTCTGCCTCGGCTAACAGCTCAGAAAAGCGTTCTTCATCCCGCAGCATTTGCTGAAAGCGGTACCTTTTCTTTTCGATTTCTGATTCAATAGCGGACACTCGCTCTTTAATAGAATCTATATCATTCCCAAAATTTTCATTGTTAGCAGTAAGATTGTTTATTTTTTCTTCACAAATTCTGATATGCCCTTCATTCTTTTCAAGCTCACTGTCAATACTGTGCTGTAGGTTTCTAAGCTCATCAATCTGTGTTTTTAATAATTCCAGCCGCTCATTCTTACTTCTGTTTTTGTTTTTAATATTCTCTATTCTTCTGTTCTCCTCATCAACCTGCTCTCTGATTTCCCGTGTCTGATTTTCCACTTCATTAAGTTTTATCTTCAGTTTATCTATGGTATCTAAAAACAGACTTACCTCTATACCTTTAAGTTCGTTACTCAGATCTATGTATCGCCGCGCAGTCTCTGCCTGTTGAGCAAGGGGCTCCAACTGGCTTTCCAACTCTATCAGAATATCATTTATACGAACCAGATTTTGTCTTGTTGTTTCAAGTTTGCGTTCTGATTCTTTTTTGCGGGCCTTGTATTTCGTTATACCGGCAGCTTCTTCAAAGACCAGTCTGCGTTCTTCGGATTTGGAGCTCAGAATCTCATCAATACGCCCCTGGCCTATTATTGAATAACCTTCACGGCCTACACCGGTATTCATAAAAAGCTCTTGAATATCCTTTAAACGGCATTGGGTCTTGTTAAGGTAGTACTCGCTTTCCCCTGAACGGTACACTCTACGTGAAACTGTAACCTCAGTAAAGTCGACAGGAAGCGCTTTGTCGGAATTATCCAAGGTTATTGTTACTGCAGCAAATCCCACAGGCTTGCGGTACTGGGTACCGGCAAAAATGACATCTTCCATTTTACTGCCCCGTAAAGTCTTGGCACTCTGTTCACCAAGAACCCATCTGACAGCATCTGCAATATTGCTTTTGCCACTGCCGTTGGGACCTACGACAGAAGTTTGTCCCTTATTGAAATGTAATACAATTTTATCTGCAAAGGATTTAAAACCTTGTATCTCTAAAGATTTTAAATACAAACCAAAGCACCTCGTGTCACTTTTAAAGTATAAGCATCATTTCACATTGTACCACACTAAGACGCAACAAGACATACCATCCACCAATTTTCCAACGTTAAGGGCCTACTGCATTATACCGTTTTAAGTATAAAATCTACAAGCTGATAATAAGCCGCATTGCTACAATAAAAGGAGCAAACGCTCCTTTATTGTTTTATTTATATTCTATCTTCAATTTTAACATATTCAGTCCGTTTCTTGATGCACTTGTATGCCGGCCTGATAATTTTATTACCGTTTAAATGTTCCTCAATAATATGAGCACACCATCCAACAATTCTTGCGACGGCAAAAATAGGGGTGTTCATTTCCAATGGAATGCCCAGCATGTCATATACAAAACCTGAGTAAAAGTCAATATTGGCGCACATTGGCCTGTCAGTATTACGGATCTCCCTGAAAACCCGGGGTGCAAGTTTTTCTATCCTGGAGTATAGCTCAAACTCATCACTTCTTCCCACCTGTTTAGCAAGTTTTTCTGCTTGTTCTTTCAACAAGACACACCTGGGGTCAGAAAGAGTATAAACCGCATGGCCCATTCCATATATAAGTCCGGTGCGGTCAAAGGCTTCCTTCCTGATAATTTTGGTAAGGTATTCACGGATTTGTTCATCACTTCCCCAATCCTTAACTTCTCTTTTCAACTCATTCATCATACTGATAACCTTATTATTGGCACCACCATGTTTCGGTCCTTTAAGGCTGCCAACCGCTGCAGCAATTGATGAATAAATATCAGTCCCGGAGGAAGCCACTACATGCGTAGCAAAGGTTGAGTTGTTACCACCGCCATGCTCAGCATGCAGTACGAGGGCTAAATCCAGCACGATTGCCTCTAGCTCGGTATATTCTTTTGAAGGTCTCAACAACATAAGAATATTTTCGGCAGTACTCAGCTCAGGATTCGGATTGTGAATATACAGGCTCTTTCCGTCCAGATAATGTGCTTTGGCCTGATATCCGTATGCAGCCATAACAGGGAACTTAGCAATCAAATCCATACTTTGTTTCAGCAGATTCTTTATACTGGTATCATCTGGATTAGTATCAAAGGAGTACATTGTAAGAACCAGGCGGGCTATTTTATTCATCACATCCTGGCTTGGTGCATTTAAAATATTGGCTCTGACAAAGTCTTCATTTATTTTTCTTCTGGAACCCAGAACTTGCTTAAACTGTTCCAAACCCTTTTTGCTTGGTAAATCACCGAACAAAAGAAGGTATGCGCATTCTTCAAATCCAAAACGATTCTCTGATAAAAAGCCATTTACCAAATCATAAATGTCAATACCGCGGTATATAAGACGGCCTTCCACCGGTACCTTTTCGCCTTCATCGTAAATATAGGCATGAACATCCCCGATTTCGGTCAATCCTACCAGTACACCTGAGCCATCCTTATTTCTCAACCCACGTTTAGCATTGTACTTGTCGTAAACTCCCGGCCTGAATCTGTTTTTAATTTCTACAACCTCACTTGCTATATCAAAATAGCTATCCATTGCTTCCTGTGACATAACTTTGTACAATGAAATAACCTCCTCTACTTCTCTTAGATGGTATCCTGGGCTGAATCCGCTTTATAAATCGACTTACCTTAAGATGTATTTTTTATATACAATTATTAGCGTAATTATTCTTCTATCAACCAGATTGCGTATATTTATGCAAACCTGATTTTATCTATTGTATACAATCTTATGGTGCCCGTCAAGAGTTATTTTGCAATTCCTTATACAAAATACTTCATCTTTAAAAAATCATAAAAATTCAACTAATAACTGATATATAGAGGTATTTGTGCAAT